>ERZ889078.975-NODE-975-length-23866-cov-15.056780_pt1 | contig 23866 bp, 15 predicted proteins | sample MGYA00521266_ERZ889078 | MGnify/ENA primary metagenome ERZ889078 (study PRJEB32303, sample SAMEA104408618) | aquatic metagenome | biome: Brackish water; feature: Pelagic; material: water | place: Baltic Sea | collected 2014-06-16T06:34:00 | depth 76,534 m ...
TTAGATTATTTCTCATAATTTTTTATTTATTTGTCTATTACTGGTGAAGGATGCCAAAATATTTTTCTAATACTATTTACTTCGTTCTTTATTTATGGATGTGACAAAGAAAATTCTAAAATGTATGAGCCTTTATATTCTGATTCACCCTTGCAAATAAAGAATAAAATTTATATTTTTGGCGTTCATCCACTGCACAACCCTAAACTTCTATTTAAAGTTTACCAACCCATGGTTAATTATATCAACGAAAGGATCCAAGGAAGCGAACTTCGCTTAGAAGCTTCACGAAACTACGCTTCTTTTGATAAAAAACTTTTCTCTAGATATTTTGACTTCTCTTTGCCAAATCCATATCAAACTGTAATAGCGGCTGAAAAAGGCTATAAAATATTTGGTAAAATGGGTGACGATGAAAATTTTAGAGGAATTATCTTAGTTAGAAAAGATAGCGGCATAAACGAAGTTGCCGACTTACGAGGAAAGACGGTAAGCTACCCAGCTCCAACCGCGCTTGCCGCCACCATGATGCCACAGTGGTATATGAGTCAACATGGACTAGACGTCAATCACGACATAAAAAACAGTTACGTTGGTTCGCAAGAGTCTTCAATCATGAACGTTTTTCTTGGCAAGTCCGCAGCCGCTTCCACTTGGCCACCGCCATGGAGAGCGTTTATAAAAGAGCGTCCCGAAGTGGCGGAGCAAGTTGAGATAAAATGGCAAACGGCACCCCTTCCAAACAATGGTCTCGTCGTTAGAGACGACGTGCCGCAAACGCTGGTTGACGCAGTGAGTAAAATCATTTTCTCCATGCATGACGATGAAGATGGTAGAAAGATTTTATCCGCTATGGAGCTCAGTCGTTATGAAAAGGCGAACGACGCCACATACGATGGCGTACGTCAATTTCTTAAAAATTTTGAAGCCCAAGTTCGCCCTATTAGAGGATTAAAAAATGATTGATTTTTTCATTAAATTATGGAATAAGAGTCTCAAAACGCAACTAATATATGCTATTGGATTTGTAGTAGTTGGGGCAATCCTTACCTTTACATACGCGATCACTTCATATCAAAGCGATTTTCTACGAGCTACTGGAATAAAACAAGCCCAGAATCGCAGCATATTGTTAGCGACAACGAGTAAAGTTTGGATTTTAGCAAATGATTACGTTGGTCTTGAACAAGTTATGAATAATTTTAACATATTTGACGATTTGGTTTTTGCATGCGTTATAAATCTTGATGGTAAAATAATCTCTCATACGGATAAATCACTCATAGGAAAATACATTGCGGATAAAGAACGAGTCGACTATATACAAAAAAATCGCATTCATCATGAAGGTGTCGCTAAAGAAAAAATTCTTTTTTATAACGATGACTCCATTGACATTATCAAACCCATACATCAAAAAGGTATTCACATAGGTTTTGTCAACCTTCGTTTAGACCAAAAAAATCGTCAAGCCGCCATTAAAAGCACCATAATGAAAGGCGTACTTTTTACGATTATATCTATGTTTGTCGGCATGCTATTCGCGTTTCTAGTGGCAAATGGGCTCACTCAGCGTTTATCGCAATTAATTATAAATATTAGAAAGTTTAGAACGGGAGACAGATACGTTAAAGCTAATGAAGATGGTGTGAGGGAAGTATCTGAACTCGCACATGAATTTAACGATTTAGTTAAAACTCTTAACGCGACGCAAGAATTAAATCAACAATTAACCGAGCGCCTAGAGCTTGCGTTTATCGCAAACAAAGATGGTTTATGGGACTGGAACGTTAAAAACGACAAAGTTTATTACTCGCCATTGTGGAAAGCTATGATTGGATATAAAGACGATGAGATAAGCAATGAGTTTTCTAGTTGGCAAAATCGCGTTCACCCGGATGATTTGGCAAAAACTTTGCAAGACCTACAAGACAACATAGATGGTAAAACAGAAACGCTTAAGAATATTCATAGACTTTTACATAAAGATGGAAGATGGCTATGGATTCTAGATCGAGGAAAAGTTCTTTACGACGATAATGGCGAGGCTATTCGCATGGTTGGAACCCATACTGATATAACCAAAGACAAAGAACTGCAACTTAAGTACGCTCATCAAGCGCAAATTATAGAGCAGACCGTTGATTCGGTCATATCAACGGACTTACAAGGCAAGATAAGAAACTGGAACAGTGGTTCGCAAAGATTATTGGGCTATAAGGCGAAAGAGATAATAGGTAAAAACATAATAACTATTTACTCAAACGACAACTCTAACTTTTTTGCAAACAGCGTCAATAAGCTTTTAAAATATGGTAAATTCAGCCAAGACGTCACATTGTTAAAAAAAGACAATACAGAGCTTTACGTATCACTCTCACTTACCCTTCTTAAAGATGAATATGGAAAACCTACAGGCATTGTCTGCTACTCTCAAGACGTTACCGCCCGTAAAATTGCGGAGAGTAAACTAAAGCAACAAACAAATATTTTAGAGTATCAAGCGCACCATGACGCGTTAACGGCACTACCCAATCGTCTTCTTTTTCATGATAGATTGACAACGGCCATTGAAAAAGCGAAACGTAATAAAAAGCAATTAGCCGTATTTTTCATTGACCTCGATAGATTTAAGAAAATCAACGATTCTTTAGGACACGACGTGGGAGACAAAGTGCTTCAAATAGTTTCCAACAAACTTATAAGCATACTCCGCAAAGAGGACACCTTAGCCCGTTTAGGTGGAGATGAGTTTACTATTTTAATGGAAGATTTAAATAAATTTGAAGACGCTTCCATTTTAGCGACTAAAATTCTTCAAAGCTTAGTTGAGCCGATGCAAATAGAAGGCAATAGTCTTTACATATCAAGTAGCATAGGTATAGCTCTTTACCCTCAAGACGATACAAACGCCAACAATCTTTTAAAGTTTGCCGACGCCGCCATGTATAGGGCTAAAGATGAAGGAAGAGATAATTATCAATTTTACTCATCCGAAATGACCATGATAGCCTCTCAACACGTTACGATGGAAACTTCCTTGAGAGAAGCGCTCATCAATGAAGAGTTTACAGTTTTTTATCAAGCGCAAACAGATGGAAGAACTGACAAGTTAACAGGTATGGAAGCGTTAGTTAGATGGAATCACCCTAGTAAAGGTCTTACTCCTCCATCTAAGTTCATTCCACTTGCCGAAGAGACGGGTCTTATCGTCGCGCTCGACCAATGGGTCATGAAAACCGCCATCAAGCAAGTTGTCGAGTGGTACAAAAATGGTCTTAATCCTGGAAAACTCGCGCTTAATCTCGCTATGAAACAACTAGAGCGCGAAGATTTCATTCCTATGATGGAAGATATGCTTCAAAGCGCTGGCTGCAAACCTGAGTGGATTGCGCTTGAGGTCACGGAAGGACAGATTATGACTCATCCTGACAAGGCTATTATCATTCTTAAAGAGATTTCAGATATGGGCGTAGAACTAGCGGTTGACGATTTTGGAACGGGATACTCTTCTCTTGCTTACTTGAAACGCCTACCCATTGATAAGCTCAAAATTGATCAATCTTTTGTAAGGGATTTGCCATATGACGAGGAAGACATTGGAATCACAAAATCTGTAATAGCGCTTTCACAGAGTTTAAACTTAGAAGTTATCGCCGAAGGCGTTGAGACGAAAGAGCAAAAAGATTTCTTAGTGGCGAATGGATGCGTAAGCATTCAAGGATACTTTTATGGAAAACCAATTCCAGCTCACGAGATGGAATTGGTTTTAACAAAAGAGTTAGGAATCATTTAAAATTTTTCACCTATGAACCTTTTCATTTCAACGACGAGAAGAACGCCAAAACTTATCGCCAATATCTGAAACCAAGTCATAATGTCCAAAGCTTCGCTTTTAAACACGGCGTTCATAAAGTCCAAGTGAGTAAAAGCAAGTTGAACGACAATCATTAAAGCCACTCCCGCCAAAAGAGGTTTATTGTTAAAAATATTTATTTTAAAGATGGAGGTTTCTAGTTCCTTGCAAGAAAATAGATAAAAAAGTTCAATAAAAACAAATATGTTTACGGCGACGGTTCTCGCGTACTCCACGCTATGCCCAAGCGCGATCGCGTGATTAAACGCCAAGTAAGACATGACAAGCATATAAAATCCGACAACGAGCATCTGAGTGATTATGACTTTTGTTAAGATTGATTTCTTTGGATCTCTCGGAGCGCGAAGCATTATGTTCTTTTCTTGTGGTTCAAACACAAGAGTAAGTCCTAAAAAAATTGCGGTTGACATGTTTATCCAAAGTATTTGAACGGGTAATATGGGAAGAGTCAAACCCAACGCGATCGCCACTAAGATTACAAGCCCTTCTCCAAGATTCGTAGGCAACGTCCAAGTGATAAATTTGATTAGATTGTCAAATACGTTTCTCCCCTCTTTTACCGCGTGAGCGATTGAGCTAAAGTCGTCATCGCTCAAAATCATGTCCGCCGCTTCTTTTGCCACTTCCGTACCGCCAACGCCCATCGCGACGCCAATGTCCGCTTGTTTTAAAGCTGGAGCGTCATTCACTCCATCGCCCGTCATGGCGACTATCTCGCCTCTTGCTTGCAGAGCGTCCACGATTCGCAGTTTTTGCTCAGGCTCAACCCTTGCAAACACCTTTACAGTGGCCACCTTCTCTATAAGCTCGCCATCGCTCAGTTTGAAAAGCTCCTCGCCCCTTAAAACGGAATCTTCGTATTTGGCGTTTTCATCTACTATCGACATCATTTTGGCTATGGAAAAAGCGGTAAGCGCATGGTCTCCCGTAATCATGATAATTTTTATCCCAGCGCCTTTGCACTCCTTCACCGCATCAACGGCTTCGGTTCTTGGAGGGTCCATCATGGCGACGAGACCTAAGAAAACAAACCCCTTGTCCAACTCCCTATCGCTAATTCTATCCCCATGTCCAATCTTTTTCGCAATCGCTAAGACTCTTAAACCTTTGCTCGCGTACTCTTCGGCTTGGAGCAAAATTTTCTCTTTGTTTATAGCGACGCTTTCCCCATCAACGGTTTCATAATCGCAAACCTTCAAACTCTTCTCTATCGAGCCTTTTAAATATATGACGTTTTGATTGTTTTTCACGTCCTTGTTGAGCGTCGCCATGTACTGTCTGTCCGACTCGAAAGGCAAAAGGTCGACTCTTGGATAATCGCTGTTTAATTTATACTCGTCAAATCCACCCTTCAGCGCGCTTACTATGAGCGCGCCGTCCGTTGGATCGCCATTTATCATATACTTTGAATCTTTGTTGAGTAAATATGACTCGTTGCAAAGATATCCCGCGAGCAACAGCTCCATTAAATCATCGTTTAAAGAGTCTAGTTTTTCACCATTTTGGAAAAAATCGCCTATTGGTTCATACCCATTTCCAGTCAGCTCATATAAGTAGCCGGAGCAAAACATATTTGTAACGCTCATCTTGTTTTGGGTAAGCGTTCCCGTTTTGTCCGAACATATCGTCGTTACGCTTCCAAGAGTTTCAACGGCGGGAAGTTTTCTAATGATGGCGTTCTTTTTCGCCATGCGACTCACTCCAATGGCGAGAGTGATCGTGACGGCCGCGGGCAAGCCCTCGGGAATCGCTCCAACGGCGAGAGCGACGGAAGCCATAAAGGTCTCAACCGCGCTATAGTCTCTTAAAAGACCAATCAAAAAAGTCAACGAGGCGAGAGCCAATATGACGTAAAGAAGCACTTTGGAAAATGATGAAATTTTTTTTGTAAGTGGAGTTTCCATCGAGGTGGCCGTCTCTATGAGATGGGCGATTTTCCCAAGTTCCGTATGCTCAGCGGTTGCCACGACTATGCCTTTCGCCCTGCCATAGGTCACAAAAGTTCCGGAATACGTCATGTTCTTTCTATCGTTAAGCGTAATCTCTTTCTCATGCGTTAAAAGATTTTTGAGTACGGGTAAGGATTCACCCGTCAACATGGACTCGTCCACTTTAAAATCTTTACTCTCCAATAGTCTCATGTCAGCTGGAACTTTTGAACCAGATTCAAGCAAAACTATATCCCCCGGAACCAAATCCACCGAAGAAATAATGATTTTTTTTCCATCGCGTATGACGACCGCTTCCATATCCATCATATTTTTGAGCGACTCTATCGCCTCTTGCGCTTTTATCTCTTGTACGTACCCAACGATTACGTTGATAATCACAACGGCGAATATCACTCCGCTATCTACCCACTCATGTAAGAATCCCGTTACGGCCGACGCCATTAAAAGTATATAGATAAGAGCGTTGTGAAACTGCGCAAAGAATTTTTTTAGTTTTGACTCTCCCTTTTTCTCTTTTAACTCATTTTTTCCAAAGAACTCTTCTCTATGCTTTATGCCAAGAGGTCTCAGCCCTTCATTAATATCGCTTTCAAATAGTTCAACTATTTCATCGCTTTGTAAACTATGCCAATGTCGTCCGATTAGATGTCGCATTTGAGTTCCTTCAAGCTTTATCGTATATGCTAACTCAATATTCGTTAAAATAAACTTTTTTATTCAAGTATCATCAGCATATATTATTAGTTAATATTAATATTAGATTGCATTTCTCCATAGTTTCTCCATACTTTTTTTATACAATTTTCTACACGAATAAAAAGGGGTTCATTATGTTTCTTGCTAAAAACAATAATTCACACGAGTTGAATGATTCAAACGTCTCCGACATAAAGAAAAGATGAAAGATGAAAAGAAGTTTTACTTTATTATACGCGGAAGATGATGACGATACTAGAGTCATTATGTCTGAAGTATTACAACAGAGCGTGGATAAACTCTATGTCGCTAAAGATGGTAGTGAAGCTTTAGAAATCTTCAAAGAGCATTGTATAGATTTTGTCATTAGTGATTTTCATATGCCTAAAATGAATGGAAATGAGCTTTGCTCGGCGATTAAAGAGATAAATCCTGATGTTTACTTTGTACTTTTAACCGCGTATAACGATACCAAGTTGCTCACCGACGCCATAAACGCGGGAGTAGATGAGTTTTTACTAAAACCTGTCGAGGGTGAAAAGCTTTTTTTTGTGATAGATAAAATCAAAGAGAAGATAAATCAAAAGTTTAATTTAGACAGAGCCTGCGCTTATCTCCATGACGCGGAAAAAATAGCAAATTTATTTTACTGGGATTGTAACCTGAGCGCAAAAACTATGTACTTTCAAAAAGAGGCGATTGAACTTTTTGATTTGCCTACAGAGTTAAAAAACAAGTTGGATTATCAGACTTTTTCAACTATGGTTTTAGAAGAAGAAAGAGAAAAGTTTTTGTATATATTTGAGAAAAAAATTTTTCATGAAGAGCGAGTAGATGAAGTTGTGGTGATCCAAAATCAAAATCATGAACATCGATATCTTCGGATAGCGACTTCAAGATGGAAAAGCTCCCCAAATGGAGACACTTATATTATAGGTTTGTTCCAAGATATTAGCAGATATGAACAGCAAAGGCTTGCGCTATTAAAAGAGAGCCATTTAGACCCAATGCTTAACATTGACAACAAAAAATTTCTCCTTTTTGAACTCTCTAACCTTATAAAGTCTTCTATCCGATATGGAGTCGCCATTGCCGTATTGTTTTTTGACATAGATAATTTCAAACGTGTCAATGATGAACATGGGCATATGGTGGCTGATGAGATTTTAGTAGAGTTGGTAGATCTCATAAAAAACAATATCCGTCAAAGTGACTATTTAGGGAGATGGGGCGGAGATGAATTTGTATTAGTTACAGCGTACAGCAGTCCTGATTCAGATATGCTCTTAGCGCAAAAAATACTTGACAAAGTTAAAAACCATACATGGCTCAAAAACATTGAGTTGAGCGTAAGCGTCGGTCTCGCGTTTTACAAGCTTGGAGATGACGCAAACTCTTTAATCCAAAAAGCTGATTTTAAAATGCTTGAGGCAAAAAGAGCCGGCAAGAACAGATACCGTAAGTGAGCGTATAAAAATGAATTATCTTAAACTAATAATTGCCTTATTTCTTACGCTAACTACGTCGCTTGACGCAAAAGAGCTTGAAAAAATTTCGTTGCAGCTTATGTGGCTTGACCAGTTTCAGTTCGCCGGTTATTACATGGCGAAAGAGAAGGGTTTTTATGAAGACGCGGGTCTTGACGTTGAGCTAAAAAAATATAGTAAATATACCAATGTGTTAGAGGAAGTTTTGAGTAAACGAGCCACCTATGGTATAGGGCGTTCCTCTTTAATCGTTGATAAAAGCGAGGGAAAAGGCATAGTTCTTTTATCCTCCATATTTCAATCTTCACCAGCCGTTTTATTGGCAAGAAAAGACTCAAGCATACAAACAGTGAAAGATTTTGTTGGTAAAAAGACAATGATTACTCCTGATAATTTAAACGGCGTGTCTTTGCTCGCCATGATGAAGAAAGAGGGAGTGAGAGAAAAAGATTTAATCAAACTGCAACACTCTTTCGATATAAATGATTTGATAAACAAAAAAACGGATCTCATGGCGTCTTACATATCCAATGAGCCTTTCATTCTCAAACAAAAAGGGGTTGAGTTCACTGTTTTTGACCCAAAAGATCATGGATTTAGTTTTTACAGCGACATACTCTTTACAAGTGAGGAGGAGATTGAACATAATCATCAACGAGCCATAGATTTCAAAAAAGCTTCCTTACAAGGTTGGAAGTATGCTTTTGAACATGTAGATGAAACTATTGCTCTTATATTACAAAAGTACAACATCCAAAACAAGTCTAAAGAAGCTTTGGAGTTTGAAGCCAAAGAACTTGAAAAATTGGCATATTATAAAGGGATACCATTAGGAACAATTGACAAAAATAAAATACAAAGAATCTATGATATTTATAATGTTTTGGGTATTGTAAAAAACAACTTAGATATAGATGCGTTTATTTTTTGCAATCATCCCCAACCGCCCTTTACTAAGGCAGAAGAGGAATATATCAATAAAAAAGTACTTGTAAAATATAGTTTTTATTCTAAGATAAAAGCAATTGCTTGGATAAATGAGCTGGGTGAGGAGAGTGGAGTCTTAACAGATTTTATGAAGTTAATCGAGCAAAAAAGCGGCTTAAAGCTAGTGTATGAAAAATCAAATAATGCTGAGTTATTGACTGCCATTGATGCAACAATTGCAAATAAAAAATTGTTCCATTTTACACAAGGAAAACTTTTTTCCTCCCCCTATGTTTTTGTATCAAAACATGAAGAGTATTTTGAAAATGGATTTGTAGAGACCAAAAACAAAAAAATAGGAATAGTAAAAGATTCACTTATTCAAGAAGAGTTAAAGCGGGATAAGCCGAATTTAAAACCTATTTTACTTGAAGACGTAAATGAAGCTTTTGAGACGCTTGACAAAGGTGGGGTTAATGGAATCATAGTCAACGCTCTGAGCGCAAAATACTATATCCTTGCTTTAGGCTATGAAAATTTAGACGTATTTCATAGAACCAAATTTCAGCAAAACTTTAAAATAGCCTTCAGTAAAGACGTTGCTCCAGAACTTTCTTCAATCATAGAAAAAGCGCTTAGCATGATTACTCAAAAAGAGGTTGACGACATTTTATACAAATGGACAAATGTAAAAGTTGTAAAAAATACTGACTGGAAAGTAGTATGGAAAATGATTGGCATATTTACGCTTATAATAGTTGTTATTGTTTTCTTTTTTACGCGTGAATATAGATTGAAAAAGAAAATAAAATCTCTCAATACAATGCTGCAAAATAAAGTATATTTACAAATGGTAGAACAAAATATACTTTTGTCTTTATTTGACAAAGGCGATACCGTACTCTTTAACTGGCGTAATGATGATGATTGGAGCGTTGGATTTGTTTCATTAAGCGTAAAAAATCTTTTTGGATACGAAAAAGAGGAGTTTGAATCAGGAAAAGTAAATTATAAGTCTTGTATTTATCCTGAAGATTTAGAGATGATTCTTGCTGAAGTTAAAAACTTCAGTAAATCAGGCACTGAATTTTTCAAACACGCCCCATATAGAATTGTTACAAAAAGCGATCAAATAAGATGGGTCTTTGATTATACGACTACTGTAAGAGATGAAAACAATGAGATTACCAACTATGTTGGAATCATCTCTGACATAACGGACCTCAAACAAAAAGAGAGTCAATTGCTTCAGCAATCAAAACTGGCGCAAATGGGAGATATGATAAGCATGATAGCTCACCAGTGGAGACAACCGCTCAACGCCATAAGCGCCTCAAGCATACACCTGTCTTTACTCTCTACAATGTCCAAACTTGAACCGCAGAAGCTACAAGAAAGCAGCAAATTCATCCAAGCTCAATGTCAGAAAATGTCAAAGACAATAGACACCTTTATGAACTTTGTAAAACCCTCACAAGAAGCTAAAACATTTAAGCTCTCCGATACGGTTGACTCAATCCTATGCATAATGGGAACGCAACTGATGAATCACAATATAAAAGTAACTATAAATAAAACCAAAGAAAATATAAGCGTATTTGGATTTGAAGACCTTCTTGAACAAGTTATAATAAATCTACTATCCAACGCCAGAGACGCTTTTGATGAGTCCAGAGGAGAAGATGGCGCCTTAACTAACGTACAAAACAAATATATAGCCATAACAATAACGCAAGAGAATGATTTTGCGCTTATACGCATTGAAGATAACGCGGGTGGCATACCGGAAAATATAAGAGATAAAATATGCAACCCATACTTTACAACAAAAAAGCAGGGCAAAGGTACCGGACTCGGCTTGTATATGAGTTTGAACATTATGAAAAAAAGTTTTGATGGTGATTTGTCGTATAGGGCTACCGAGGGTGGTAGTATGTTTGATATAGTTTTTAAGGGGGACGCTTCAAATGTTAGATAATCATAAAGAATTAAGCCATTTTGCAAAAAATATTTCACTTCTGTACGTTGAAGACGAAAAAGAAACCAGAGAGCAGTATGAGGGCATCTTTAAACTTTTATACAAAAACGTCAAAGTTGTGGAGGATGGAGAGATGGCGTTTGCGGAATACTCCGCAAATCCTTACGATCTATTGGTAACAGACTTGACTATGCCTAAGCTCGATGGAATAAATCTTATAGATAAAATACTCGAAATCAATCCTCATCAACATATTATTATTATGACGGCTCACAATACAGACGAAAATTTAAGATACTCTATAGATTTTCAGGTTGATGGAGTTTTGCTTAAGCCGGTGCCTATGGACAAACTCTTTCAACTACTGTATAAAATAAGCCATATGATTGATATTGAGAAAAAAGAGTCCAAAATAAGAACTACAGACAACAAGCTTACAAACTTGCTTGAGAACATGAATCAGGCTCTTTTTGTAGTTGTCGTCGATAAGTTTCTTGATATCATCAAAAAGTTTGGCGTTGAAACTAAAAATTTGATTATTGAAGGAGTAAAAGAGCATTTAATAAATTTTGGCGTAGAGGAGGAGGATATATTGCACCTACGCGACGACGTAATAGTATGTGGAGTAGATAAACGTTATTTAGACGCCATACTCGAGTCGGTGCAATCTTTCTCCGATCATACCGAAAGTTTAGTTATAAAATATAAAGATATGAAAATTTATGTAAGTCTCTCTTATGGCGTCATTTTAGTTAAGGAAAATAACAGCGTTGAAAACATAGGTGAGAATTTTTTAGTTCACATAGATTCTATCGTTAAAAGCATAAGAGATGACGAGAACAGCAATATGTTTATTAAGATGGATATTGATCTCGAAGAGGCTAGAAAAAACAATACTCTTAGTTGGTTGAGAATGACGCTTGACGCGCTACTGCAAGAGACTATTTTACCCTTTTATCAGCCTATTTTCGACATCCACACTTTAGAGATCGCGTCGTATGAAATTTACGCCAGAATTAAGCAAGGTGATAAATATATTCTTCCAGAATTTTTTATTGATTTAAGCCAAAAGGCCGGTATATTGGAAGAGATTTCCCATAGCGTATTTAAAAAAAGTTTTAAGAGTTTGGCTCCAACTCAGTTCCCTTTTCATATCAACATCAGTGATTGTGAGTGGAGAAACAACGCGCCTAAAGAGTATTTGACGTATTTATGCGCTAAACATAGCATTGAACCAAGCAGGGTGATTCTCGACATCATCAACTATGAATCTTTACAGCCATCAAGAAAAAGAGTGAAGTTTTGGCTAGATTTAAAAGCGGCGGGGTTCAAACTAGCAATCAAAGGGTTTGGCTCTGGAAACATGAATATTGAAGTGTTGTCTATTTTACAACCTAAATATATTAAAGTAAATCAACTGCTCTTACGAAAATCTTTGAGTGACGCAAATATAAAAAGGTCGCTTTTATTTTCACTCGACTATGCAAAGAACGCCAATATTACAACTATTTTAGTGGGCGTTGAGGATGAAGAAATTCTAAATGAGGGTAGAAAATTGGGGTTTGATTACATTCGGGGTTATTTGACGCAAAAACCATCAAGCGTACTATAAATATAGGATTAGTTATGAATGAGTTAGAATCAATAATAAAATATGCAAAAGAGATAACAGTTTTGTACGTTGAAGATGATAAAGACGCTAGAGGTGAGCTTCATGGTATTTTAAGTATCTTTTTTAAAAAACTATTTATAGCTGAAAATGGCAAAGAGGGAATGGAACTTTTTAACAAAAATAGTGTCGATCTTGTAATAAGCGACATAACCATGCCAATAATGGATGGGCTGGAGATGCTGCAAAACCTCAGGAAACAAAACAAAATATTTAAAGCGATCTTCATTACGGCCCACTCAGGGAAAAATATTTTGCTTGATTCTATTGAACTCAATATTGATGGATTTATTTTAAAGCCCATTGAGAAAACGCAACTCATGACGGTTTTGTCCAAAATCATAAAAATTATACACTCTGAAAAAGCTAAAGAAGATTATGACAAAACACTGCAAATTGAACTCAAAAAGCAAAAAGAAACCATAGAAAAACACTCAAGTTCACTCATAGAGATGCTTCAAAAAGACGCCATGACAAATCTTTACAACTTTGAGAAATTAAAAATCGATTACAATATCCTAGAGATAAAACCTACTTTAATGTTGTTTAACATTGACAATTTTAATTTTATAAACTTAACCCATAGCTATGGCGTAGGTGATGAAATTATTAAAAAAATTGGATTATTTTTAAACTCTTTCGAGAAAGAGGAGATTAAAATATATAAACTCTATGGTGATGAGTTTATGTTCTCACTAACAAACGCGGAGATACTAGAGGCTTTGATTCTGGCAGAGAAAATTCAGCATAAACTTAATAAAGATATTTACGTAGTAGAAGAGGAAGAGTTTAACCTAAGCGCTTCCATTGGAATATTGGAGTGTTTGGAAGAAGATAAGGAACTTCCCTATCATAAAGTGAAACTGGCTCTACAAGATGGTAGAAGCAATCATAAAAATTCCATTATGATTTATAAACAAAACATGTCACTGTTAGAGAAACAAAAAGAGCTTTTAAAATGGGCGAAAAAAAGTAAAGACGCCATCGCAAATCACCGTTTAAAAGCATTTTATCAACCTATGTATGAGTTTAAAGAGGAAAAAATAACCAAGTATGAAGCTCTTGCGAGAATAGTGGAAAACGATGAAATCATATCGCCATTTTACTTTTTACCCAGTGCCAAAATCGTTGGTTTAATGCCAACGTTTACAAAAATTATTATAAATCAGACGTTTGAATATTTTAAAGATTATCAAGATTTATCTTTTAGCGTAAATATTACAGATGAGGATATGAAAGATGGTGAACTTTTTGGACTGCTGGTCTATCTGTGCGCCAAACATGAGATAGAACCATCCAGAGTTACGCTAGAGATACTCGAAGGCATCAATGATTATGACGCGCAAGACGCCAATCAAAAACTAGAAGAGCTTAGAAAAGCGGGATTTTTAATAGCGCTTGATGATTTTGGCGCGGAAAATTCAAATTTCACTCGTGTCCAAAACCTCAACGTCGATATCATAAAAATTGACGGTTTATTTGTGAAAAATTTAGATACGGATATAAACTCAAGACATATTGTGGAAACCATGATATATCTTGCTAAAAAGACAAACAAAAAAACAATAGCGGAGTTTGTTCACTCAAAAGAGATATTTGAGATAGTCAGGGAATTAGGCGTTGACTTTGCTCAGGGCTACTTTATAGGAGAGCCCTCGCCAAAGGCGCTCAATTATGAATAAGGAATTTCTATGTTAGATTTTACTAAAGCGATTGAAGTCGCAAAAGATATATATTGGGTTGGAAAGTATATAGCAAATGATTCTTTTCAGTGTCATTCTTATTTATTACTCAATGGTGACAGCTCAGTCCTGATAGACCCCGGTTCACTACTTGGCTATGATGATCTTGTTCAAAAAGTAGAGTCTTTAACGAGTATAAAAAACATCAAATATATTGTAGTTCATCATCAAGACCCAGACCTATGCGCATCCATCCCTCAACTTGAGAATCTTATAAACAGGAATGATTTAAGGGTAGTGACGCATACAAGAACGTCAGCGCTGATTAAACACTATGGCATACAATCCGAGTATCTGCATATAGACGCCAATGATTTTCAATTGCGATTGTCAGACGCTAGAACTTTGAAGTTTGTCACAACGCCTTACGCTCATGCTCCGGGGGCTTTTGCGACTTATGACGAACAGACAAAAACTCTCTTCTCATCAGATATTTTCGGAGCCGTTGAGGAGTCTTGGAGCTTTTACGCGGACGAAAATTACTTTGACCTGATAAAACAATTTCACCAAGAGTATATGCCAAGCAGAGAGATATTAAACTACGCTCTGCATAAAATGGAAGCCTTGGAACTTGAGCTAATATTACCTCAACATGGTTCAATAATACAAAAAAAGTTTATCCATGGTTTAATCCAAAAGCTTAAAAAATTGGATTGCGGCATCTATATAAACGCAGAGTACAAAACAGAACTCTTAAAACTTCAAGAGGACTTAGAATCAGAAAAAGAGAAGTATAAGCAAACAATAAAACATCTTCAAACAATTATAGACATGCGGGACAACATGATAGTCGAAAATGACGGCAACGCCATGATAGCGTCTAATCAAACATTTTTAGACTTTTTTGACAAGCGAAGCAATCAGCAATTTGTTGATGACGTTGGATGTGTCTGTAACAAATTTATCCCAGTTGACGATGAGAGGTATCTTTCTTTTGAGACGGCGCAAAAAAGATGGGCGCAATATATTCTCAAACATCCACAAAGCGAATATAGAGTTCTTCTGAAAAATTTATCGAATCAGAATATTACGTTTAGAGTTCAGGTGAAAGAGTTGCCAATAAAAAACAAGTCTAATCAGTTTATATCCACTTTTGTAAATATTACAAAAGAGCTTGAAGAGTCAGACTTGTTGCAATCATTATCATCTTTTGATGACATACACTATCTTATCTATGATAAAGCTCGCAAAAAATATAAAATCAGCAACTCACTCGCGACTATCTTAAATTTACCCATTACTGGAGAGATAAAGAGTATTCAATTCAAAGAGTATCTTGATAAAACAGATGTTTACAAGCTACTCAAAAGTAGAAAAAAAGATACCGACAAGTTTGAAATCCATGTAAATTATAAAAAGAAAGAGATCTCCTTGATGATTCAAAGCTATATCTCTTATATTGACAGCTCAATACAGCATGTGTATATTCTTGTAGATATTTCCATGATTAAAAAAATCGATTTGGAATCAAAACAAAAAGACATAGTTATGTTTCAGCAAGCAAAAATGGCTCAAATGGGGGAGATGATTAGCATGATAGCTCACCAATGGAGGCAGCCCATCAACGCCATCAGCGCGTCATCCATAAAGCTCTCACTTACCAACGCGTTGGGATCTCTTGAGTCAGTTAAGATTGAAGAGCATGCGCTGTTCGTCCAAAATCAGTGTCAAAAAATGTCGCAGATTATAGATTCTTTTATGAATTATTCAAATAACCGCTCAGAAGATAAAAATTTTCATATTTGCGACGCCATTGAGAATGTCAATGAGTTTGTAAGCGCGCAATATACAACGCATAATATAAAAATCAACGTAGAAAAGGATTGCGCCGTCGCTGATGTCGTATTTGGAAGAAAAGACATGTTGGAGCAAGTTTTATTGAACCTCTTGTCCAACTCCAAAGACGCGCTTGATGGAGTAAAGACAAATGACAAATATATCTTTATTAAACACATAGCGCCTAAAACGATAATCATTGAAGACAACGCAGGGGGTATTGGCGATTCAATTATTGACAGGTTGTTTACTCCATACTTTACTACGAAACAGCAGGGCGAAGGTACTGGATTAGGTTTATACATGAGCAAAAAAATCATCAATGAACACTTTCATGGTGATTTGAACTACAAAAAAATTGCTGATAGAAGTTATTTTACAATAACGCTGGGAAAAGATATAGATGAATAAAGAGAGATCGCTAAGATTAAAAGAGGAGAGCGTAAAATGAAATCAGTTGAAGATATAATAAGAATAACAAAAAAGTACACTATTCTTTACGTAGAAGATGAAGCAGACATCAGGGTGAACATGGTGCCATTTTTTGAAGAATTGTTTAAACAGGTGTTTGTGGCGGTTGACGGTCTGGATGGATTGGAAATATTTCATAGCAATAGTATAGACTTTATCATAAGCGACATTCAGATGCCAAACATGGATGGACTCGACATGCTTCAAGCCATAAGAGAATATTATTCAAAAGATATTCCAATTATCATAATGACGGCTTTTGCCGAACAAAGTTTTTTTATTCGATCTATCGATTTGAAGGTTGATAAATATTTAATTAAACCTATACAAAAGAATCAGACGTTGGAAGCTCTTTACGATATTTCTAAATTATTATTGGATAGAAGCCATGCCAAAGAGCTGCAAATCTTGCAGATGAAAAAGAAAATCAACCAAGTTTCCGATAAATTAGTCACTCAAATCGCGGACGCCTTTCCAAGTCCATGCGTTATTTTCAGCGCGAATGAAGTACGTTACATAAATGACGCGTTTTGCGATCTTTTTCAAGATAATGAATTCGAAGAATTTTTACAAAAAAACATAACGATAGATAATCTTTTTGATAACAAAAAAGGCTTTATAAGTTCACTCAGTGAGTACGACGTCAATAGTCCCATTAAAAATAAAGTCTCTATTAAAAGAAAAAAAGGTCGTAAAGTATACACTGTAGTTAAACGAAACGTCAATATAGACCAAGATGAAAATCTTAGTCAAATGTATTCTTTCAATGATATTACTTGGGAAGAGTATCAAAAGGTAAAGATTAAAAATTATTCAGAGATTTTAGAAGAAATTATTTTCAAAAATAGATATCGAGTTGCTCCAAAACAAGATGTTGCAATAGTGCAAGAACCTATAATAGTCGTTGATTCAAATAAGATGAAAATCAGCAATTCCGAAAATGTGCTTTTAAGACGTTCGCATGTTTTCAAAACAACCGCCAGTGAATATCTCCATGAGCTTGACAATGAGGTATTGGCGCAACTGCAAGAACTTGACCAGCTAGGTAAAGAGCTTAAATATAGCGCGAAAGTATTTCAAGAAGACCTAGACGTCGCCATTATCGATGAGATAGCGGACTATCTCTCAAAATACGCGCATGTCATTAATCTTTTGTTTGAATTTGAAGATTTATCTTACGCCATACTCTCTCTGTCTGAATTGTTAAGCTCAACAAAAGATAAACAACTTGAGATTAAAGATATAAAAAAAATATCGCTATTTCTCGCAGCCATAGAATCTGACCTATCAGATTGGTACCAACTAATTTTCATGGAGAAAAGCGCTCTAGACATTCACTATTTGGATAGTTCACTTTTTAGCGTTTGTCTGCAAATTGAACTAATTTTATCTAATGAAGTTAAAGAGATGGAATCAGAAGATGATGATTTTGAACTTTTTTAGTTTTGACTCTCCCTTCAAGCCTTATCTTATATGCTAACTCAATATTCGTTAAAGTAAACTTTTGTATAATTTTTTTTCTATCCTAAAGGAACACTATGAGTGAGACAATAGAAAAACATGAAGAACTACCAACCGAACATCCAGACCCTTTGATCGCTTTTTTACATAAAACGATTAAAATAGCTGTTAAAGTTTTAGCGGTATTGATGGTATTAGTCATATTTTTAGGTGTTGGAGACGTAATTTACGTGCTATATCAAAATCTAATGGAACCACCTTTGATGCTCCTTAGCATTACAGGCATATTTAAAACGTTTGCAGCTTTTCTAGTTGTACTTATAGCCATAGAGATTTATCAAAATATCGTTTTGTATTTAAGAACCGACGTTATACCAATAAAACTCGTTGTAGCAACAGCACTTATGGCAATCGCCAGAAAAGTGATAATCATAGATTTTTCCACTACGACGCCTCTGTATATTTTTGCTACGGCAACTGTCGTTTTATCACTTGGCATTACATATTATCTTGTTGGAAAACATCATAAAGAGAGATTAGTTGATGAGAGAAACAACTCATAAAACTAATACTCTACCTCTTTTACCTCTAACTATAAAAAGATTTTTTTATTGCCTTGCAAATAAGCTACAGCTGATTTAAAATCACTCAAAAGATGTTCTTCTGCTACTAAATTAGGTATAAGAGTAATGTTTCGCAACATATCTTCAGGTTGCTTTTGTATACCTGATAGAAGCACATGTATACCTTTCTTTTCTAACTCTAAAATAGCGTCTTCAATCGCATACATTCCACTCTGGTCAATACTTGGAACACTCCTCATTCTAAAAATTACAACTTTTACCTCTGGTAACTCCTGCATCATGCTCTTAAAATGAGAAGTAAATCCAAAGAAAATTGGTCCATCAAAGTGTTGAATGTAAACTTGATGACTTATTTGATCCAAAAGTTCTTTTTCCTCATCTGAAGGCGGATATAAATCATAAAATTCCGATAGTGTGCTTGAGACTGATTTTGATTCGGATACGTCACTCATGTGTTTCATAAAAAGCACAGACGCCAAAACCATGCCAACACCAACGGCCTGAAGTAAGTCAACAAATACAGTAAGAATAAGCACAATTAGCATAACTACGGCATCTGGACGAGGGACGTCTTTTATATGCTTGATTCCTTTATAGTCAATAATTCCAACACCAACGGTTATTAAGATTCCAGCCAATACGGGTAAGGGAATGAGTTTAGCGTATTCGCCTGCTCCAAATAAAATCACTATAAGTATGAGACCATGGATAACTCCAGAGAGCTGTGTTTTACCTCCACTGTTTATGTTTACAACGGTTCTCATCGTAGCACCAGCTCCAGGAAGTCCGCCAATAAGACCTGCAATTGTATTTCCAATACCTTGACCTATAAGTTCTTTGTTGGACTGATGCTGTGTTTTTGTCATGTTGTCTGCAACAACTGAGGTTAGTAATGAATCAATAGCGCCTAAAGCCGCAAGTGTAATGGCAGGGATTACAATAAGCATAGGGTGATGCCAATCCATGGCTAAAAGTGTGTCAATATGAATATCAGGAAAGCCTTTTGGGATATCTCCAATGATAGGAACATTCATGTTCATAAGCGTTGCTATTAAACTCAGTCCAATCAAAGCGATAAGAGTGGAAGGAATTTTTTTCGTTAGCTTAGGAAAAAGATAAATAGTGGCAATCGTAGCCACTGACAATGCAAGGGCTTCAAAATTTATATTGCCCAGTATACTAGGAAGAGACGCCATTATATCCATAATATTTTTTGGAGAACTCAGTCCAAAAAATGGGAATATTTGCATTATTATAATGATAGAGCCAATTCCACTCATGAAGCCAGACACAACGGGATATGGCATATATCTGATATATTGACCTATTTTAAATACTCCAAGTAAAATTTGAAAAATACCCGCAAGTACAAAGGTAGCTACGATGGTTCCAATAGCGGCGTCAAGAGAACCATAATAATGAACTTCTCCAGCGATAACTGCTGAGGCAACTACTGCCATTGGTCCAGTAGGTCCACTGATTTGCGTCTTTGTTCCGCCAAATAGAGCCGCGAAAATACCTACCGCGATAGCTCCGTATAGACCAGCGATAGCTCCCATTCCAGATTGAACCCCAAATGCTAATGCAAGTGGTAATGCGACAATAGCTGCCGTCAGTCCACCAAATAGATCGCCAGAGAGATGTTTAGTTGAGAGCATCTTCTTCTCCTCCTCCTCTAGCACTTTCTAAAGGTTTAAACTTTGAAGAATCAGGATCATAATAGTCTATGTTTCCACTCTCCAAGTCATACATCCAACCATGAATATAAATCTCTCCTGCATTAACTTTTTCTTTTACGCTAGGATAAGTAAGTAAGTTCTCTATTTGCGAGATTATGGACAACTTTTCCGTCAAACGTAGAAGTTCTTCTTTTGGAGTGTTATCATCAGTCACGAGCAGAGCCACGGACTTTGCTTTTTCACCAAGAGTTAGCCATTTTTTTGTATGAAGCATAGTCTTATCATCTAGGTTTTCATAGAGCGAAGCAATCGCTCCACAATGAGTATGTCCACAAATGATAATCGCTTCAATATTTAAGGCACTAACTGCATACTCAATACCTGCGGCAGTAGAGTGAAACTCTTCATCAGGTTTGTATGGAGCTACGAAGTTTCCTACATTTCTTAAAACAAAAAGCTCTCCAGGAGCAGTTTGTGTAATGAGATTTGGAACCACTCTAGAATCCGCGCAACCTATAAAAAGTGCTTTTGGATGCTGTCCATTTTCAACAAGGTTAAGAAGTTGTTTTTCATGTTTCTTGAAATAACTATTTTTAAATATATCATTTCCATCTAATAGGGGGTTTTTGTTTATCATGTTTTTTCCTTAATATGTAAAATTGTATTTATAAAATTATGAGGAGAGAACTATGATTGGATAGGAGGCTTGTAAAGATTTAGTATCATTTTATAAGTGTAATTACTTTTTAAATGAGAGAAAGCCTTCGAATCTCTTTTATTAGCAAATAAATCAAATATAGAAGACAATACATAATCTTTGTCAGAAAATTTTTCTATATTGCTTTTTTCTGTAACAAACTTGGAGATAGATTCAGCACTACTCTCATGAACACCAAGTGAGATACTTGAAGTTAACAAAGAGAGGGCAAAAACAGTTATCATGATAAAAAAATACTTTTTATATGGTTTCATAGAGACTATCTTACTCTTTATTTTGTTATTTTTTCTTTCTTGTTTTAGAGACTCTCTCTTTGTTGACTTTATACTTTTTATTTTTAAGAGTTTCCACTATCGCAGCAGATATTTTAAATGTATCTGAAATGATACACTCTCCATCTTTTTGAAAATCTTTTCGATTTGTTTCAAATATATGAATCAGTTCATCAAAATCAAAATCATTTAAAAATGGATAAAGATTTATGGATTTTTCTTCCTCTACTATCCAAGAATGTAGCACGCAAATAACTAAAAATTCTGGTATATATGCGGGTTTATCCATATAATGGTTCGCTACTTTTTGTGACATAACATCATAGTAATTAATTAAAGGTTCTTCATGTTTAGCGAGTTTTTTAAGCTCTGGATACTTTTTGGAACTTTGAACCAAGTTCATTAAATAGTCCACGTTAACGGCACTATCTTGCAGTTTGTCTTTTAAATTTTTCAATCTACTATAAACATATTCTGTGTTATCTTCGGTACCAACAACTGGATGCAAATCATTTTCATCTATGTAAATGAAAAATCTCTCTAAAGCTGTTCTAGCAAAGACCAATATAGCTTCTGTTTTAACTTCACTAAGCATAGCTGGAATTACTCTATTTTGACAGTTATTACTTACTCCAAGCGCTATTTCTATATTATTATTTTGAGGCATTGACAAACTTCTAAGCATTATAATCACCCTTTATATTACATATAAATTATTCGTAAATTTTAGATTACCATATTTTAATAATAGCATTAACAACATGTAAGATTTACTTACTTTAGTAAAATTTAATTTCAATTATGTAACTAAAAGTTACTGATATTAATTTTATCGACTTTCACTCTTAGCAAACTTTTTATTACTTTAAACTAACGTAACCATTACGTAACCTAATCTTTCTACAATTCTCCATCAAACATTAGGCAAATATATATGGAAAAAATCTTTCAAAAACTCTCACTTGCAAGCGCTTCACTTGTTTTTATCATATTAATTGGGATTTTTATCACCCTTTTTAGTTCTTCAAAACTTGCCATAGATGAATTTGGTTTTGATTTTATCACAAATCCTGATTGGAATAAAGAGGTTCCCATTGACACGCCTCTAAGTTCCAACAATAGTAAGCTAGTCTCTTCTGCGGATGATGAGATAATGGATGAAGATGATATGACGTTCGCTGAAGATGACGTAATGTTCGACGAAGATGACGAGAGCGCCACTAAAACAGTTTTTGGTGGTTTGGTTCCGATTGTCGGTACTCTTCTCACCACTCTCATAGCGCTTGTTTTTTCCCTTCCAATCGCCATGGGAATTGCCGTGTTTTTAGCGGAAATAGCGCCTAAGAACATCTCAAATGTCGTTGGAATGGCAATTGAGCTTCTTGCGGCAATTCCTAGCATCATCTTTGGAATGTGGGGACTTTACTATTTTGCTCCAATCGTCGCCGATTTGGTCGGTGGTTATCAGGTTTCGCTTCTAACCGCTGGACTTGTTCTTGGAGTCATGATACTTCCATTTATGGCGGCCATTACTCGTGATAGCATGAACACTACGCCAGATGTTTTAAAAGAGTCGGCTTATGCCTTAGGCGCCACTAAATTTGAAGTGATTAAAGACATTATTTTCCCTTACTCAAAAGTAGGCATCATCGGTTCTATTATTTTAGCACTTGGTCGCGCTTTGGGTGAGACTATGGCAGTCGCGTTTCTTATAGGTTCTATTTTTGTCTTGCCCTCGGCTATAAACGACCCTACTATTTCCATACCTGTCGCTATGGCTAACAATTTTGGCGAGTCTAGTGGACTTGGTGAAAGCGCCCTCTTCTACCTTGCACTCATTCTGTTTGTGATTAGCTTTGGAGTTATTTCCATAGCTAAATTTTACTTTCTAAAAAAGGTTAACTAAGATGAGACTTTTAATAAATAAAATATTTTTATCGCTTTCTATTTTATCGGCTCTTATAGGATTGTCATTTTTAGCTTGGATTTTGATTACTCTTTTCATCAAAGGACTCGGTTCTTTTCATTTTTCACTATTTTTAAACGACCTCATTAACGGAGGTCTTAGAAATCTCATCATAGGTCAGTTTATTTTAGCGGGTCTTGCGTCGCTCATTGGCATACCGCTGGGAATGGCGGCTGGAATCTATATACAAGAGTATGGACAAGGGAGATTTTCTTCCATAATCCGTGATTTAAGCGACATCATGATGAGCGCTCCTTCTATTGTAATCGGCGCGTTTGTTTACGCCGTCGTGGTGATTCCAACGGGGGGAACAAGTGGATTTGCCGGAGCCATCGCGCTTGCCATCATGATGATACCAGTAGTTATCAACACGACCGACAACATGCTCTCTCTGATTCCTCGTGAGCTTAGAGAAGCTGGAATGGCGCTTGGCGCTTCAAAGTACAAGGTCATTATCGACATCATCATTAAAGCGGCGAAAGTTGGAATAATGACGGGGATTCTGCTCGCGTTCGCCAGAATCATAGGAGAGACCGCGCCTCTACTTTTTACGTCTGAGACAAGCAACTACTTCACTCTTGATTTGACTGAGAGTTTTCCCTCTCTAACGG
>ERZ889078.980-NODE-980-length-23848-cov-43.262934_pt1 | contig 23848 bp, 20 predicted proteins | sample MGYA00521266_ERZ889078 | MGnify/ENA primary metagenome ERZ889078 (study PRJEB32303, sample SAMEA104408618) | aquatic metagenome | biome: Brackish water; feature: Pelagic; material: water | place: Baltic Sea | collected 2014-06-16T06:34:00 | depth 76,534 m ...
AATTTTGCAATGTTACTTTTTGTAAATTTAATGATTTAGATAATCGTAACATCAGATAATAAAACGCAAAAAATTCTAAATAAAATACTCAAAGAGTTATCAAATAAAGAGATGTCAACTATCACTTATGAGTGGATAAATGAAACAACAACGGAAGTAGATAAAAAATATATGTTCATTCAAAAAATACCTAATACTGATTGGATTATTGGTAGTGGATTTTATTTTTCAGATATTGAAACAAAACTATCTAAACAAAAAATTAATATATCTGATAGTTTCTATGCTAAATCTAAGAAAATAATATATTTTGCGATAATAGTATTACTTCTTTCTTTTTTTGCCTCATACTATATAACACAAAAACTAAAAGAGAGTTTTCTTGAGTATAAAGCTAGTATTAATAATAAGAAAGATGAAGTACAAGAACTTCATAAAACGCTTGAGCTTAAAGTGGAGCAAAGAACAATAGAACTTGAAAAATTAGCTACAACTGATATTCTTACAAACCTGCACAATAGATATTCTTTAATGTTGTTATTTGACACAGAGATTCATCGTGCAAATAGGTATCAGCATCCTTTATCTGTAATGATGCTTGATATTGATTTTTTTAAAAAGGTAAATGACACTTATGGACATGATGCAGGTGATATTGTTTTATCTTCTTTTTCAGGTCTGATAAAAGATAATTTTAGAGATATTGATATAGCAGGACGATATGGTGGAGAAGAGTTTGTAATAATTTTACCAAACACTTCACTTGATGATGCTAAATTTTTAGCCCAACGATTTAGAAAAATTGTATCAGAATATGCATTTGAGACGGTTGGACATATAACTGTTAGTATTGGTTTGGTTGAGAAGCATGAGAACGAATATATAGATGCATTATTTAAAAGAGTTGATAAGCAGTTATATATATCTAAAAATAATGGACGGAATAAAGTTAGTTATTGAAATATTTCTAAAGAAATATTTCAATGGCTCTTTGTAAATCTTCTTTCGTATCGATTCCAAAACCGGTTGAAGAGACTTTAAGCATAGTGATTTTCTTTTGATGATAAATCGCGCGGAGTTGTTCTAGTTTTTCTATATCTTCTATAGGTGCATCTTTGAGCTGGCAGAATTCATTTAAACTCTTTTTAGAAAATCCATAAATCCCAATATGACCAAAGTATTTTGCACCTCCACCTGCATTATGAGGTATTTTAGCGCGAGAAAAGTATATAGCATTCTCATTAGAATCTAGCACAACTTTTACAAGGTTTGGATCTTCTGCTGCTTCTGCATTAATAGCATTGTAGCAACTTCCCATGATATAGGGCTCATCATTTTTTTGAAGCTCTTTTAACTTTTTCATTAATGAGTTTACAACATCTGCTTCTATAAATGGCTCATCTGCTTGTACGTTGATTATAAGTTCATCATCTGGCAAGTTTAAAATATTTGCACATTCGTTTATGCGGTCTGTTCCACTTTTGTGTGTTGTGGATGTGAGCATCGCTTGAATGCCGTATTCTTTACATACTTTGATGATAAGCTCATCATCTGCAGCAACAACAACTTTATCTAAATGCTCTACTGCTTTTGCAGTTCTGACAACCATAGGGAGACCACCGATATCGGCTAAAACTTTTTGAGGGAATCTAGTTGATGCTAAACGTGCTGGAATAATAATCATTTAAAACCTTTGAGATATAATTGCATTATTATATCTAAAAGGGCTAGGATGTTACTGTATCAACCAGAATCAGGGTATTGTTACAACAGCGATTCAATGTTTTTGTATGACTTTGTTTCTTCCTTTAAACCAAAAGGTGAAGTGCTTGATGTAGGAGCAGGATGTGGTATAGTTGGATTATTAGTTGCGAGGGATAATCCAAAAGTAAAACTTGAAGCTGTAGAAAAGCAAGATGCATTTGTAGAATATGCTCGGCATAATGCGCGAGTAAATAAGATAGAATATACGCTTCACCCATGTGATTTTTTAGAATTTACTGAAGAAAAGAAATATGACTATATTATCTCTAATCCACCTTTTTATCCAGAGGGTGTTACTAAAAGTGATAACGAAATGTTATTTAATGCACGCTATAATAGCAACTTACCATTGAGAGATTTTTTTAAAAAAGTTTCAAGACTATTAAAACCACATTCTCATTTTATATTTTGTTATGATGCAAGTCAGTTTGGTGAGATATGTAATGAACTAGAGAATGTGAAAATGAAGATTGTAGATGTTCAGTTTGTACATCCAAAAATCGATAGAGCAGCATCTCTTGTTATGATTCATGCTAGAAATGGATCAAAGTCACGTATGAAAATTTGGGAACCGTTTATCAGTTTTGGTGAAGATGGGTTTTCTCTAAAAGCGAAAAATATTTATGATAAAGCGAGAACACAGAGTATAAAATGTCAACTTTAATGAAAGAAGATGGTTTTGATTATGCCTTTAATCCATCCGCGTGCGAAGAGTGTGCTGGAAGGTGCTGTACAGGTGAAAGCGGTTATATCTATGTTTCAAAAACAGAGATAGAAGCAATAGCAAAACTTTTAAATCTCGATGTCCAAGAGTTTATGCAAGAGTATCTTTTTACAAGGATGTATAAATATTCTATAAAAGAAAGAAAAAATGCAGACTCGTATGAATGTGCTTTTTATGATGCTACCACTAATGCTTGTAAGATATATGAAGCAAGACCTCTACAATGTAGAACTTTTCCTTTTTGGGACTACTATAAAACAAGGGTGGATGCATTGAAACTTGAATGCCCAGGAATTTTAGATAATGAGGATAAAAGTGTATAAAATAGTATTTTTTATTTTGATGATCAACATCTTCTTTACAGCTTGTGCTACAAGTCAATCACAAGAGTCTTTAGCTACTTTGGTGCAAAAAAACCAAAAAGTATTTGAAGAAGAAGACACTTTAATCATGTTTGCCCTGCGAAGTGAAGAACTGGGGGATTTAAAAAGTGCTTGTGAAATCCTTGATACATTGTATGAAAAATCAAAGAAAAAAGAGTACTTATACCGTTCTTTACAAAATTATTTATATTTAAAAGAAAATCAGATAGTAATCGATAGAGTAAATCATGTAAGTGATGCAAAAAATGAAGATTTTATCTTAAGTAGATTAAAAATAGTAGCTTTGATTCAAATGGCTAGATTTGAAGAAGCAGAAGTTCTAGCTGTTGCTTTAGTAGAAAAAAGTAAGTTAGAAAGTGATTATATGTTGGTAAGTGATATATATATGGCAAAAGAAGAGTTTGATCTTGCTGTTAAATATCTTGAAAGTGCTTATTTACAAGATTATAGTGAAAAAATTCTTGATAGAATATCTATCATCCTCTATGTAAATCTAAATCGAAAAAAAGATGCGATAGCACATCTTGAAACACATACGAGAGTCCATGGCTGTTCTTCTGTAATATGTAAAAGACTTATAGCTATTTATAGCAATGAAGATAATATTGAAGGGCTTCTCTCGACTTATCTTAGATACTATAGCTTAGATAAAGATCCAGAAGTTGCGAAGCAAATTGTGCAATTGTATGGATATAAAAAAGATCTCAATCACTTGATGCTGTTTTTACAAAGTTCTCAGAGTGATGATAAAACACTTTTGCAGTTGTATTTAAGCACAAAAAACTATCTTAAAGCTTTTCCTTTAGCTATGAAGTTGTATAAAGAAACCGGTGAAGTAAAGTATCTTGGCGAAAGTATTATTTACGAATACGAAAGTGCTACTAATAAAGAGGACAAAGAATTTTTAAAAAAAATATCAAAAAAATTTGAAGATTTGATAGAAAAAGACAAGAGCAGTCTGTATCTAAATTATTATGGATATATCTTAATAGACCATAATGTAAATGTGAAAAAAGGTATGAAGTATATCCAACTTGCTTTGGAGTTGGAGTCAAACTCATCTTATTATCTGGATTCACTTGCTTGGGGACACTATAAGCTTGGAGAATGTAAAAAATCTCTAGATGTGATTCTTAGAGCAATGAAGTTAGAAGGTGGCAAAGATCCTGAGGTTTTAAAGCACTATGAAATGATTAAAAAATGTAAAGGTAAAAAATAAACAATGATTTTAGATGAGATTATAAAAAAAACAAAAGAAGACTTAGTAAAAAGAGAAGCAGAATTTTCTCTTGATTGGTTAGGACGTTCACTTGCATTTAATGCGAGAGCTCCTAGAGATGTGATTCCTTATTTAAAGGCAACAGAAGAAGACCCTTATAGAATTATTTCTGAGGTAAAGAAGGCTTCACCATCTAAGGGTGTGATTCGAGAAGATTTTGATCCACTAGCAATCGCTCAGGCTTACGAGCGAGGAGGTGCAAGTGCTATTTCTGTGCTTACTGAACCTCATTATTTTCAAGGTTCCCTTGATTATCTTGGGGGCATTCGCAGATATGTTGGGATTCCACTTTTACGAAAAGATTTTATAGTTTCTAAGTACCAAATTTTAGAAGCGACTGTGCATGGGGCTGATTTTGTTCTTCTGATTGCGGCAGCTTTAAGTAAAAAAGAGTTAAAAGAGTTACTTGGGTATACACGACATTTAGGCATGGAAGCCCTTGTTGAGGTTCATGATAAAACTGATTTAACAAAAGCTATTTATGCTGGAAGTGACATTATCGGAATTAATCATAGAAACCTTCAAACATTTGAGATGAATATGAATTTATGTTACGAACTGATTCCTCTTATTCCAAACGGTAAGATTATTGTTGCTGAGAGTGGGATTTATGAACATGGTCAACTTGAAGATTTATCTAAGGCTGGAGTGGATGCATTTCTTGTTGGTGAATCATTGATGAGAACTGATGATGAAGAAGCTGCGCTTAAAAAGTTGAAATTCGGCTAAAAAAGCTCTACAAGGATTTCATCCTAAGAGTTTTTTTACCATTTCATTGATACGTTTTCCATCCGCTTTTCCTGCTAACTCTTTGGAAGCCGTACCCATCACTTTACCCATATCTTTCATACTCGTTGCACCGACTTTAGCAATTATTTCACCAACAGCGATTGTCAATTCTTCATCACTCATCTGTAGCGGCAAATAAGGCATATAAAAGGCAATTTCGTCTGCTTCTTGCTGTGCGAGCTCATCACGACCGGCTTCTTTGTATTGCGTGAGAGAATCATTTCTGCTTTTAACTTGTTTTAGAATGATTGTAATAACATCATCATCACTAAGTTCTTTTCTTTCATCTACTTCGACCTGCTTTAAAGCACTTGTGAGAAGACGAAGCGCATCTCTTTTTTTTGTTTCTTTGGCTTTCATTGCAGTTTTAATATCTAAGTTTATCGTTTCTCTTAATGTCATGTATTTTTCCTTTATAATGGAACTAAATTTGCTAGAATTATAACTAAACATATCCTACATTCAAAGAGATGGCAATGACAAAAAAGATAATTACAACTATAACACTAATTTATGCTATACTTTTTTTCAGTGGATGTACAGCAGGTCTAGTGGACCCTGAGATTAGTTTTGAGCCTCCTGTATATGTAGAACAGATGCCAGCTAAAGAGGATAAACAAGACTATACGTCTACGGGAAGTATTTTTGGACAGGGTGAGAATCCTTTGTTTTCAGATCATAAAGCTATGCATATGCATGACATAGTGACCGTTGTAATTTCTGAAACAGCAAAAAGTTCAAACACAGCGGCCAAAGCTTTATCTGAAGATGATACTATGAATTTAGGTGGCGGAGTTTTTGCTGCAACCCGTCCCGGAGTTAATGGTGCAGTTGGAGCTGCCGTAGATAAACTTAATGGTTTAGGTGGTATAGGGTTTGGGACAACAAGCACAAGTGCTTTTTCAGGTTCTGGAAGTGCAACTAAAGATGCTTCATTTACCACAACAGTGTCTGCTAGAATTGTAAAAGTTTTGAGCAATGGTAATTATTTTATTGCCGGGCGTAGAGAGATTTTGATTGATGATCAAAAACAAATTATTCAGTTAAGTGGTGTAATTCGTCCGTATGATATAGATCAAAATAATAAAATAGACTCCGCTCAAATGAGTGAAGCGAAGATTTTTTATAAAACACAAGGGGATTTGGATCGTGCTACACAACAAGGTTGGGGAACAAAACTTATTCGAGCAGCTTGGCCGTTCTAGTTTTATATTAGGATTAAGTGCACTTTTTTATATACTCTCTGCAAGTTCCTTTGCAGATTTTCGTAAAACTCAAGTAACAGCATTTCAAAATTATAAAGATGAAAGTGATCGTACTTTTAGTGCTTACTTAAAATCAGATTGGGAAGCTTATTTTGTAAAAGAGTCTATCCCGATATATGAAGAAGCAAAACCAAGAGAACTATCCCCAGCAAGAATTATTACAGTTGTAAATCAAGGTCCTCATGTTAGTATTAAAATCCAAAAACAAGTGGATCAGGCTCCAAAATTTGATACTCAAGAGAATATTGTAGATAAAAAAGATATAGATTTCGATTTTTATGGAACGAATATAAGTATAAATATTCCACATGGAATGCAAACTGCAAGGTATTTTCCACAATCAAAAGAGGGTATTAGTAATTATTTTCAGAGTGTTGCCTTAAGTCCATATGAGTTTTTATTAACATATATACAAAATGTATCAAGTGATTTAAATCTTAATGACTGGGGAAAATATTTACTTATCAAAAAAATAAGTGAAAGTATTTTTACTAGCCAAGATGAATCGCGATTATTATCATGGTTTTTGTTTAATAAGCTTGGATATTCTGTGAGAGTAGGTTTGTCTAATTCTCATGTTGTAGTGATGTATCATAGTGAAAAAGTTATTTATGCTACGCCAAATTATAAACTTGATGCTAAAAAGTTTTATGTCGTTTCTGATTATGCAAAAGGAAGTGCTGGTAAAGTTTTTACATATAAGCAAAATTATCCTGGAGCAGATAAAGCCTTAGATTTAACAATGGATTCCTTACCAACCTTTGTTGATAATAAAATGCAAAAGACACTTCATTTTAGTCAATACGGTAAAAAGTACACTATAAAATATAGTTATAATAAAAATTTAATTGATTTCATGGCTACATATCCTCAGGCTGATTATGAAACATTTTTTAATGCACCACTTGACGCATCAACGTATCAAGATATAGCTATAGAATTAAAAAAACATATACATGTAAAGCAAGCAAGCGTGGCACTGAATTTTGTTTTACATTTTGTACAGAATGCTTTTGTCTATGAAGTTGATTCTCAGCAGTTTGGTAGAGAAAAGGTTATGTTTGCAGAAGAAACTCTTTTCTATGATAAGTCAGACTGTGAGGATAGGGCAGTTTTATTTTCTAATCTTGTAAAAGAATTATTTCAGATAAGTGTTGTTGGGGTGAAGTACAAAGATCATATGACAACTGCACTGTATATACCTATGAATGGGGATGCCGTAAATGTAAATTCTAAAAAATTTATCATAGCAGACCCTACATACACGAATGCGAAAGTAGGACAAAGCATACCTAAATATAAAAAAATAAAACCAGATAACTTCATTGTTTTAAAGCAATAAAAAGGATAAGAGATGAAACCTTTATATAACTGTGCAGCATTCAAAGCTCTTTTAAGAGAAAATGTAAAAATGAACCTTCTTTTACTTGATATTGACAGTTTTAGCAATATTAACGACTCTTACGGGATTGAATATGGAGACCTTGTATTTCAAAAGGTTGAGGAGATACTTAGAAATTATCAATTTGAATCCGTTGCTATATATAAATTGGAATCAGACGAGTTTGCCTTAATAAGTAAAGATATACTTGATACAGATACTTTTATAGAGATGGCTAATCAAATTAGTTCTTTTTTTAATGAAAGTACTATTGAATTAGATGATGAGCTTAGTATAACTATATCTTTTAGTATGGGCATTGCATTGGGAAAAGGATTAAGTGTTCTCAATCAAGCCAGACTTGCTATAAAAGATTTAAGACAACATACTCGTGGGACGTACAAAGTATATGATCTCAAATCCTCTTATATACGAGCAATATATGATAATGTTTACTGGGTGAATAAGATTCAAGAAGCTGTTTTAGAAGGTAACATTATTGCTTTCTATCAGCCTATTATAAATAATAAAACAAAAAAAATAGAAAAATATGAATCTTTAGCAAGAATAGATGATGATGATGAGTTTGTTTCACCCTATCATTTTATGGATGCTGCTAAAAGTACACGACTTTTATCTTTTATTACAAAAAGTATGATAAAGCAGGCATGTAAAACTTTTAGAGGTACAGAATATGAATTTTCAATCAATATAACAAATGATGATTTACAACTTGGATATTTAGAAGAATATTTACTCAGAAATGCTGCCTTATATAATATAGAGCCAAATAGAATAGTCTTAGAACTACTAGAAGATATCTTAAGCTTAGATGCTGGAATCACTTTAAAACAACTAGACTCACTAAGAGAAAAGGGCTTTAAGTTTGCAATAGATGATTTTGGAAGTGAAAGCTCAAACTTCTCAAGATTATTAGAATTTCAACCGCATTATTTAAAAATTGATGGCGCATTTATAAAAAATATTTTAACAGATGAAAAAAGTCAAATTATTACAAGTGGTATAGTTCATATTGCTAATCAAATGGGTATTAAGACCATAGCTGAATATATCCATAGTGAGGATGTACAAAAGAAAATAGAAGAACTAGGGATTGATTATTCTCAAGGGTTTATACATGGAGAGCCCTCAAGAACAATAAGGAGATAAAGCGGCTTTTAGTAATTAAAAGCTACTTTATATGTTGGATCATCTTCCTCGTAAGAGCAGTGCGGACCTGCATGTTTGAGAATCTTTTTACAATCATCTGAGAGATGACGAAGAAGCAGGCTTTTCCCAGCTTCTTCATATTTTTTTACAATAGCGTCAATTGCTTCAACACCAGAAAAATCTAATACTTTTGCATTTTTAAAGTCGATTACTACTTTAGGTGGATCAAGATCAATGGTGAAGTTATCAGAAAAAGTAGTAGCACTTCCAAAGAAAAGTGGACCATCAAGTCCATAGACTTTTGTTCCATCCTCTTCTGTGTGTGACGTCGCCCATATACGAGCATGTTTCCAAGCAAAAATTAAAGCGGAGATAATTACACCAGCGATAACAGCAACCGCTAAATCTTCTACAACTGTGATGATAGTTACAACAATCATTACAAAAACATCAGCGCGAGGCATATGTTTTAGATGCGAGAAACTTGACCACTCAAATGTCCCGATACTAACCATAAACATAATTCCCACAAGTACACCTACGGGAATTGTATTTAAAACATCTGTCATAGAGACAACAAGGATTAAAAGACCCACAGCAGCTACAAATGAAGAAAGACGTCCTAAACCACCAGATGTATAGTTGATGATAGACTGACCAATCATTGCACAACCAGCCATTCCACCGAAGAATCCACTTGTAATATTTCCACATCCAAGAGCAATACATTCTTTGTTTCCGCTTCCTCTCGTGCCACTCATCTCATCAAGAACAGCAAGTGTAAGTAAAGACTCTATAAGACCAACAAGAGCCATGATAATAGCATATGGAAGCACCATAAGAATCGCCTCAGAACTAAAAAGAGTATCTGGAATGATTAGCTGAGGAAGTTGCCCTTTAAACTCACTAAGGTTTGCTAGTGAACCAACAGTGATAGTGTCTATCTGCATTACGTAGACTATGAGCGTTAAAAGTACTATGGCAACAAGACCTGAAGGTACAACTTTAGTGAATTTTGGAAGTATGTACATGATGAGCATAGTGATTGCAACTATCACATACATCGCATATCCTTGTCCCTCAAAGAACTTAAATTGTGCCATTGCTATAACTATCGCTAGACCATTTACAAACCCATAAAGTGCTGGTTGAGGAACTAGACGTATAAATTTTCCAAGTTTAAAAAGACCAAATGCAACTTGGATAAGACCAGCTATGATAGTTGCTAAGAGAAGATAGTTAAGTGCGTGAATATATAACTCTTCACCCACCATCCCAAGAGCTGTAAGCTTCGCGTTTGCCTCAAGCATAAGACCAATCATAACAACAGCTACGCTTCCTGTAGCACCTGAAATCATCCCGGGTTTTCCACCGATAATGGAGGTAATAAGACCTATGATAAAAGCAGCATAAAGTCCGACTATCGGACTTACTCCTGCTATAAAACTAAAAGCTATCGCTTCAGGGACAAGTGCAACTGCAACAACTAAACCAGAAAGAACATCATTTTTGATATTTGCTGAGGTGTATTTTTTTAAATCAAACAAAATTTCATTACCTTAAGTGTTATTTTTTATAATTTTATCTAAAAAGAAATTCAAACCGATTTTCACTTGGATTCGAGAAGGGCTTTTTCTCTTAGTTTATCTTTCTTACTTTTCTTTTTTCCCTTTATAGGTACTGGAGCTTTTTCTTTTTTGATACCTTCACCACTTAGTTCAAAGCCATGGATTTGTTCACGTTTGAGTTGGATTTCTGAGCGTTTTTCTATCAGCTTAAAATGTGATTCACTTTCGTGGTCGATAAATGAGATAGCTAAACCAGATGCACCAGCACGAGCAGTTCGTCCGATGCGGTGAATATAATCGGTGGGAGAACGTGGTAAATCAAAGTTTACAACACACTCAATTGCATCTATATGAAGACCGCGTGAAATTAAGTCTGTGGTGAAGAGAATGTTAATTTTTTTATCTTTGAACTCTTGGAGTGTGAGATTTCTTTCTTCTTGATCTAAATCTCCATGAAAAGATTGAGCGTTAAGTCCGTATTTTTTAAACTTCATGGCGATATTGTCCGTTGCGCGTTTATTTGCCATAAAGACTAAAATCTGCCCAAGCTTTTCTTGCTGTATAAGATGTCTCAAAAGTGGTGCACGATTTTGTATATCTACCTCTATAACTCTTTGGGTAATATTCTTGAGCGTAGCTTCTTCACCTTTAACACTAACCTCAATTGGACTTTGAGTGATACGTGAGGCGATAGCTAACATTTTTTCAGGATACGTGGCAGAAAATAAAAGGTTTTGTCTTGTATCTGGGAGAGCCTTCAGTATAGAGTCAAGTTCTTGGGCAAAACCTAAATCTAGCATCTTATCTGCTTCATCAAGAACTAAGAACTCTAAGTTTTCAAGACTCATCTGTTTTTTGCTTAACACATCAATAAATCTTCCTGAAGTTGCCACTAAAACATCACAACCTTGTTGGATATCATACAGTTGTTCACCAATTTTTTCTCCACCGATTAAACTCACTGTTTTAATGCTCTTTGGCGCGGTTTTGGAAAAAGTGTCAAAGCCTTGGGCTATTTGCAGTGTAAGTTCTCTTGTCGGCGTTAAGACTAAAATCCGTATTTTTGCTTTTTTTTGTGTTTCTTTTGCTTTTATCTCAGAGAGTAGCTGTATAAGAGGAAGAATAAAACTAGCACTTTTTCCAGTACCAGTTTGTGCGCGAGCCATAATATCTTCACCTTTTAAAATGAGAGGAATAACCTGTGTTTGGATTGGAGTTGGATTTGTAAAACCATTCTCATGAATGGCTTTAAGAATTTGCTTTGAGAGTCCTAAAGTTTTAAAAGGCATTAGGATTGAAGAGAGCGTAACTGCTCTAAAACCTTTTCTTGTTTTGATAAGGCATCTGCTAAGATTTCACGATTTTTTGCTAAAACATCTTCTGGAGCGTTTGCTACAAATCTTTCATTATTTAACATATTTCTTACTTTATCTATCTCTTTTTGGAGTTTTTCATCTTGTTTTGTTAGTTTAGTAATGATTGAACTTAAATCAATAGAGTCTGTTGGTATAAAAGTCTCACAAAGATCAGAAATATCACTTACAGCATTTTCAACTTTAGTCTCAGTAAATTCTACCTCTGTGACTTTTGCAAGTCTGATGATAAAGGGAAGCATTGCAGTTTTATCTTCTTCGCTGATTCCGTCTATTTTTACATAAGCTTTTTCGATTTTTTGGTTTGCTAAATCAACAAGAACTTTCGCACGTCTAATTGATACAATAGCGTCCATAATAATCTCAAACTTACGTTCCTCTTTTTCTCTTTTTTTCGTTTTATGAGGATATGGCATAAGCATAATAGACTCGCCAGTTTCAAGTGAAGTTCCTGAGAGTTCATGGTATAGATACTCTGTAATAAAAGGCATAAATGGGTGAAGTAATTTCATAGCCTCTTTAAAAATAGCTCCAAGTTCAGTTATTGAATCTTTATCTGCTTTACTTAATTCAATCCCCCAGCCACAAAATTCATTCCAGATAAATTTATATAAAACAAGTGCCGCGTCATTGAATTTGTACTCATCTAAACATGCACGTACTTCTTTTGTTGCAAAGTTTAGTCTTGAAGCCATGTATTTTCCAAGCTCAGTTTCAAGACAAAAACCGCCTAAGTCAGGGAAAACATCTACATTCATTTGTAAGTATTTACTTGCATTGTAAAGTTTGTTGGTGAAGTTACGGTTAAGTTCAAGCTTTTCCGTGCTCATACGAATATCACGACCTTGCGCCGCGGATACAGCGAGGGTGAAACGTAAGATATCCGCTGAGTATTTTTCAACCATATCAAGTGGATCTATTACATTTCCTTTTGATTTACTCATTTTTTGTCCATTTTCATCACGAACAAGCGCATGAAGATAGATGTGATTAAATGGCAATTGCCCTTGAAAATGTTCACCCATCATCATCATTCTAGCTACCCAGAAAAATAAAATATCAAAACCTGTGATAAGAAGGGTGTTTGGATAAAAATCTTTCATATCGTTTGATTTGAAAAGTTTATCCATCTCTGTATCGCCATTTCCCCAACCTAAAGTTGAAAAAGGCCAAAGAGCAGACGAAAACCAAGTGTCAAGAACATCGGGGTCTTGCGTTAAGTTTTTAGATGCACATTTAGGACAAGATTCTGGATGTTCCTCTTGGCTTGCAAACTCATGGTCACAATCATCACAATAAAACACCGGAATCTGATGTCCCCACCAAAGCTGACGAGAGATACACCAATCACGTAATTCACCCATCCAAGAGTTGTATGAATTTATCCAGTGCGGAGGAAAAAATGTAGCTTCACCAGCATTTGTTTTTGCAATGGATTTGTCTGCCACTTCCTTACGTAAAAACCATTGTCTAGAGATATAAGGTTCCACGATATTTTTACATCTGTAACAATGCCCAACTTGATGTTTGTGCTCTTCTATCTTCACCATAAAACCTTCTTCTTCAAGACGTTTTGCAATAATATCACGAGCTGCTAGTCTCTCTAAACCAGCAAATTCACCAGCATAATCATTTAAAATACCTTTTTCATCAAATACTGTGATAAATTCAAGGTCATGACGTTTTCCAACTTCGTAGTCATTTTGATCATGTGCAGGTGTCACTTTAACCACACCTGTTCCAAAGTCCATAGCAACATGAGTATCGGCGATAATTGCCACTTCACGCTCTAAAAGTGGAAGACGAATTTTTTTACCTATAAGATGTGTGTAACGTGTGTCATCAGGGTGAACCATTACGGCAGTATCGCCAAAGTATGTCTCAGGTCTTGTAGTTGCAACTTCTACAAATCCGCTTCCATCAGCAAATGGATACTTGATGTGGTAAAACTTTCCATCATGATCCTCGTGTTCCACTTCGATATCACTTAAAGCTCCATCGTGTGTACACCAGTTCACCATATAGTTTCCACGAATAATAAGACCTTCATTGTAAAGGTGAAGAAAAGATTCTTTTACAGATTTTTGTAAACCTTCATCCATGGTGAAACGCTCACGTTCCCAAGCAGGAGATACACCCATGTGACGAAGTTGAGTTGTCATGATTCCAGCTGATTCTTCTTTCCAAGCCCATACGCGACTCAAGAATTTCTCACGGCCAAGTTCTTCTTTTGTAGTTCCTTCAGCAAGAAGCTGTTTTTCAACCACATTTTGCGTAGCTATTCCTGCGTGATCTGTTCCTGGTTGCCAAAGAGTTTTGTATCCGTCCATACGCTTGTAGCGAGTGATAATATCTTGAAGTGTAAAGGTAAGTGCATGACCAATGTGTAGGCGACCTGTAACATTTGGCGGTGGCATCATGATGGAGAAGTTTTTTCCCTCTTTTTGAATCGCTTTGTTTGCGTCAATCTCGAAGTATTTTCTCTCTTCCCAGATCTTGTAAAATTTGTTTTCTGTATTTTGTGGTTCGTAAGCTTCTGATGCCATATAATCGCCTTAAAATTCTTTTATTTAAATTGCGCGATTATATCTAAACTGAGGATAGGGTTAGCTTAGAGAAGGTCTCTTAGTTTATCCCTGTAATTCTTTGTTTTATTTTTACCTTGTCTGCATACATATTTTTATCTGCAAGTTCTATGACTGAAGCTAAAGAATCTCCCTCTCCAAACTCATAGGTTCCTATAGAAAAACTCACTCTAAAAGAGATTTCACCAGTTTTGAGCTTTTGAGTGATGATTTTTTCTCTAATTTGATTGAGTTTGCTAAATGCAGTGTCTTGATCAACCGTTTCACCAAAAAGTACAATAAACTCATCTCCGCCATAGCGTATTACTTTTTCTTTAGTCATTTTAAGTTGATTGGCAACAAAAACTAAGACTTTATCTCCAACAATGTGTCCATAGGTGTCATTTACAAGTTTGAAAAAGTTTAAGTCCACAATAGCTAAAGTTCCATTTTTTTTAAAGTTATCACTCTCCTCTTCTAAAAATGTATCATGCATCCATTTTCTATTAAATACATTTGTGAGTTCATCTTTATACACTGCTTCTTTAAGTTTTTCAATCTCTTTACGCAAGCTTTCTGTTTCGTTTAAAATTTGAGTCAATGTGGCTTCATCTTTTTCTCTGATGGCAGTTATGGCTTTATTTGTGCTGTTGCTTAATTGCATAACATTTTGAGAGTTGAGATTTTGAACTGTGCTACACATCTGAATTTTATTGTCCAAAAGTGAATCTGTCATTTTCTCTTCATCATCTAATTCTGTATCATGTGCGAGTGCATTTTTTTTAAAAAATGATTTATAGATGCTAGGAGTCACAATACTGATGTTATTGACAGCGCTTCTAGTTTCATTTGATATAAGTTCTAATATTTTTTCCTTGCTTTGCATGATGTTCTTACCACCTTTATTTCGTTGTATTTTTCTGAGTTTTAAAAGGGTTTAATTATATCATAAAGAAATAACTATGAGTTTTTTTAGAGACAATATTTGTATAATTTTGATTCCTTGGAGCCAGTCTTAAAATAAAAATTGTATAATCCACTTTTTAAAAAAAAAGGAGTTGCCTATGCCGTTATCACGTCTAAATCAGGAACAATATGCGGCAGCAACATCTTCTTTTAGCCAAAATCTCATCATTGCTTCAGCAGGCACTGGAAAGACTTCCACAATAGTTGGTAGAATAGGGCATCTTTTAGGTTCAGGTGTCAAACCATCAGAGATTCTTTTACTTACCTTCACCAACAAAGCGGCAGCTGAAATGGTTGAGCGAGTCGCGGAGTATTTTGGTAAAGATGTAGCTACGAAGATTGACGCAGGAACTTTTCATGCAGTCTCTTACAGATGGCTCAAAAAACTAGATCAAAAAGTTGTTTTAAAACAACAACGTGAACTTAAAACACTTTTTCGCAGTGTTTTTGAGAAGCGAAATTTTATGAACATTGAAGCTGAAGTTACACCTTATGGTGGAAACTATTTATATGATGTGTATTCTTTTTATCAAAATACAGAGCTTGAGCGTGATTTTGAATCTTGGATAAGTGAAAAATATGAAGAGCATAAACAATTTGCTATGATTTATGCAGATATTGTAGATGAGTTTGAGAGTTTAAAAAAAGAGTACGGTTTTGTGAACTTTAATGACTTACTTTTAAATTTTAGAGATATTTGTAAAACAAAAGACTTGAGCTATAAAGAAGTTTTGGTGGATGAGTATCAAGATACAAATGCGCTTCAAGGAACTCTCATAGATGCAATGAGTCCTCCATCTTTGTTTTGTGTTGGGGATTATGATCAAAGTATTTATGCATTTAATGGTGCAGATATCTCAATCATTGGTTCTTTTTCTACAAAATTTCCTGAGGCTAAGGTTCATACTTTAACTAAAAATTATCGTTCCTCTCTGCCAATACTTTCACTTGCCACAAAAGTGATAGAACATAATGAAAGAATCTACCCTAAGCAGCTAGAAGTTACACGTATAGGAACTGCTGAGTCCCCAAAACTTTTAGCGTATGATGAGTTGTTTGATCAGTACCATGCAATGGCTGCTAAAATTAGAGACAGCCAAACTCCTCGTGAAGAGATAGCGGTTATTTTTAGAAACAACTCTTCTGCGGATGGTATAGAAGTAGGGCTTCGTGAACTTGGCATCCCATGTAAACGTAAGGGCGGGACAAGCTTTTTTGATTCAAAAGAGGTGAAGGCAGTTCTTGATTTATATACACTTTTAATCAATGAAGCAGATATGATGAGTTTTATTCACCTCTTTGAGTTTGCGCGTGGCGTTGGTTCTGCGATGGCAAAAGAGATGTATCTTGCTTTGAAAAACTTAGGGCATGGCTCTATTTTTTATGGTTTATATGCAGCAGATGAGTCTATCCATAATCCTTTTGAAAAAAGAAAAGTCTCCCATCAACTTGGTCTTTTTGATGATTTTTTAGAACTAGGAGCTGTTGGGAAATTTGCAAAACTTGGCTTTGAAGCAAAGTTTATGAAAAACCCTATTTTAAAACATCCAAAACTGACAAAAGATGGGGCTACTTTTTTACATGATTTTTATTTGCTGTACCGTGATTTAAAAGGGATAAAACAACCTAGAACAATAGTAAGAAAAATTGCAGCATCCTCTATGTATACACACATTTCAGATGTTTTATCTTCTAAGCGTGCACAACTTAAAGACGGAAGTATTGATGAGAAACAAAAAACCGAATCACTCTCAAGAATAGCAAGAAAAATGTTACTTTTAGAAGAGCTTTCTAAACCATATAATGAACATGAGAGATTTTTAAATGCGATGATTTTGGGCTCTTCTGATTTAACTCAAGGTGAGGGAGTAAATCTTCTAAGTGTACACGCTTCAAAAGGTTTAGAGTATAAAGAAGTGTATGTGATTGATTTGATGGACGGAAGATTTCCAAATCGTAAGCTGATGCAAAGAGGCGGTTCTCTTGATGAAGAGAGACGACTTTTTTATGTTTCTGTTACAAGAGCAAAAGATATTTTATATCTTTCTTTTGCAAAGTATGACAAGATAAAAAAGATAAACTTTGTGCCATCACAGTTTTTATATGAAGCCGGACTTGTTCCAAAAGATGAAGCGTATCGTGCTTTAGTTTTAAAAGAAGCAGAAAAAGAAGAAGCCAAACAAGACTAGTTCTCTTCTCTAATCTCTCTTATTCCTATAAAGTAGGTGTTGCCTAAATATATAACATAAAATACCGCTCCAAAAAAAACTGCAAAGGGTATTAAAGATATAAGATAAAGCGCTAAAGTTTTAAGTCTTAAATCAGTGCCATTTCTAAACTTCATAGTGTGGTCTTCTTCTTTTGTGGCAATATTCGAAGCTATATCAAAAGTCATCACCTTATGAAAGAAATAATACAGAGGGAAGTTAAAAGCTATGATATTCACCAGCGGTATAAAATACAATGGAATAAAAAGAAAAAAGAGTACGACCATGATTAAAGCCCACTTCACCACCGCGAGCAAGCCGGTAATAATATTTGAATACCCAATCATCTCAACATCTTGATAATGACGGCGTTGGAGTTCTTTTAAGACAAAGGGTGTGAGAAAACCAAGCACTAAAATCGCAATAATGATGGAGATATAGAGTGTTAAAAATCCACCAATAGCATAGACTAAAAATGTAGCTATCCAAGAAGTGATGGCATGACTCATCAAAAACTTCATAATAGCAGTGCCTTCAAGTTGTGCTTCTAAAGTCTCAGTATGAGGAACTCCATTTTGCATAGTTGTCTGCGAACTCTCTATATGCATAGATCCTAAAGCGTCAAGTCCGGCTCCTGCAAGCATGAAGAAGAATGTATACATTAATAGCATTGAGATTATAAAAGGCATTAGGGCGTATTTCATCATTTGCATGGTGAAAAAATCTTTTATACTTAGTAAAAAAAGGTTTTGTGTAGTTCTCATTGTTTGCTCCAAAGTTTTTGGTTTAATTTTAGTTCTTCAATAATGCCTATACACAGGTGAAGTGTTTGAACGTATTGCATCGCTATTTTATAGTCTAATAGTGAACGAAAAACAGATGGTTCGAAGAGGTCTTTGTTATACTCGATTGCAAGATTGATTGATTGACCTATAAAAGAGATGTGAAGAGGATGTTTGGAGCGTGTCTTAAAGTGTAATAGCTTTTGCATAAGGCTATGAGAAAGTATATAACGTGCTTCGATTTGATCTGTTGCATAGACTACAAACTCTTTTTCAAACTCAGGATGATCCATCTTCACCAATTCTTCGCGTGAGAAGTTTTTTGATTGCAGCCATCCACCGATAAGGTCTCCAAAAGTACTTTGTGCGCTATCGGGTAAAACTACGGTGGATCCTTTAAAGTGTTTATGAAAATCAGCAACAATAAACAAGCCTTTAAAAACAGTACTCCAATTATCTTTTCCTTTAGAGTTTTTATGGTTTTTTTCTGCGTGAATATCTGAAAATTCAATATGCACATCATCTATCTTCCCATATACTAAATCATTTCCAGAGTACCTGTCTATAGGTGAAGAGAAAATTTTTGAATCTCGAAAATATGTTTGGGATAGGTACTGCTCGGACTCATAACTTAGATTTGAATCTAGCTCTTTTATAAGAGGATGCATAATTTTTTCTTTAAATTCTTTTGTATAGTCCTTAATCAGCATTTTATAGATGATAGTACCAAGGCTAAAGTATCCAAAGGCAAAAAATATCATGATATCTGTGCTAGAGCCCATCTTGGAAAATACAAATGAGTAAAGAATAAGACAAAAGAGTGTGAAAAGTACTCCAACTACAATAATCCTAGATTGTAATTGTTTTCTATCTTTTTCGAGTTGTTTTAAGGCTACAAACAATACCTTGTAATAAAAATCAGTAAGTTCACTTAAGTTTTTCATTTATGAATTGAAAAGCTCTTTCACATTCACATTTTGTCGTTCATTTTGCGTAATCTCAAAAACATCTTTTTTAGTGTAGTTCATAGCATTTGCCATAAAGTTTGTAGGAAACATCTCTATAGCGTTGTTATAATCGGTCACAGCTTGATTATAAGCACGACGTGCTGCAGAGATTTGCTCCTCCACTTCATTTAAACTGCCTTGAAGATGCATTACATTTTCATTTGCTTTTAATTCAGGATAATTTTCAACCGCCACCATGATAGAACCAAGAGCAGAACTCACTTTGGCGTCTAATGCTATTTTATGTTCATCTGAAATATTTGGTTTGTTGGCTTCTGAGCGAAGTTTTGTGACTTCGGTGAAAAGCGATTTCTCATGTTCCATATATTTACTTACAGTTGCAACAAGATTTGGAATGAGGTCATAACGTTTTTTGAGTTGTGTGTCCACACTGGCAAAAATATTCTCGACCTGATTTTTTTTAGATACAAGAGAGTTGTACATCAGAATAAGCGCTATGACAATTACAGCTAAGATTATTAAGTTTGTTGACATATGGGTTCCTTTTTTAGCTTAGAGATTTTTTTGAATCAGTTTTTTCAAAATAAGTGTATCATATTTTATTTACATATATCTTTAGCACAGGTGAATGCACTTGCCCACGCCCATGTAAAATTAAATCCGCCTCGTGCTCCGAGGACATCAAGTACTTCACCGATGAAGTAAAGGTTTTTTTGTTTTAAAGATTCCATCGTGAGTGGATGTATCTCTAAGGTGTTGACCCCTCCGCCTGCAACTTCTGCGTGACGAAAACCGTGGGTATCTTTGACTTCAAATCTCCAGTTAAGAATCTGATTGGCAATTTTTTTTGCGAGTTTTGTGTTAAGTGTGCTTATTGTAGCTGTATAAGATAAGTCTAAAGTATCTAAAAGTGTTTTAGCAATTTTTAAAGGGAGTAAACCATGTAAAAGATCTAAAAAGCAGAGCATTTGATTTATTTGCGAGAGCTTCATCATGTATGCCGATAGACTTTGAGATGTGTATTTTGGTAGAAGGTTTAAAGATATGTCCACGGCTTGAAAATTTAAAAGACTTTGAGAAGCCTTTTGCGATATATCTAAAATAGCAAATCCCGAAACACCGTAGTCGGTGAAGAGTATATCCCCAGAGGTTTTTACATCTGCTTTGGAGTTTATAAGCAGTGTCACTTCACCATCTACTTTTGCACCGCTCATCTTCTCATGCACTGTGGAGTTAAGTTCGAGTTGCACTAAAGAAGGGTAGCTTGGGACAATAGTATGTCCAAATTCTGATGCAAATTTTTGACCATCAGTGTTGCCGCCTAAATGTGAGGCTGCCTCAGAACCAGTTGCTACAACCACTACATCATATTTTTCAAAAAGGCTTGTGATCTCTGTAATTTTTGTATCTGTGTGAAAATGCACACCAAGAGCTCTTGCATGGTTTTCTAAAAGAGTCGCGACACTTTTTGCTTCATTACTAAGAGGATAGACTTTTCCATCATTTTTCACATCAAGTTCAAGTCCTATAGAAGAGCAAAACTTTTGAAAATCTGTAAATGGAAATAGCTCAAGTGCATGTTTTACAAAGCTAAAGTTATCACAAAAGTAATTATTATGTGATACGGAAGTATTGGTAATATTACAGCGTCCATTTCCAGACACTAGGATTTTCTTGGCACACTTGGTATTTTGTTCAAAAATATCTACTGCGTAGCCTTTTTTTGCACACAATATTGAACATAAAATACCAGATGCACCTGCACCTATAATAGCTATCTTTTTCATACGTGAGATTTTAACACATAGATGCTAATATTAAGAAGAAATCTAACACAAACATAATATAAATATGTTAGAATAGACACAAGAATAAAGGGACGTGATTACATGAGAACAGAAAATACATACTATACAGATAAGAATGCTTTTGAAAAATTTGCCAATGAGAAACATTTTATAAGTGAAACAAATATTTTAATTCAAGTTTTCAGCTCTATAGTCGAAGAAGAGAGATTAAAAGATATAGTTCAAAGTATTTTAGAAATTCTCCCTCAGGCAAGACTCATCGGTGCGACTACTGATGGCGAAATACTTGAGAATGTGGTCTCTACAGATAAAATAATTGTGAGTGTCTGTGCATTTAAAAAAGCTAGCATAAGTGTTGGACTTGTAAAAGATTGTACTGATAGTTATAGCTGTGGTGAAAGTTTGGCAAAAAAGCTGGTTAAAGCTAATACAAAAGCATTGTTCTTATTTGCAGATGGTTTAAATACAAACGGTGAAAGATTTTTAAATGGTGTGCAAAGCATTTCTCACAATATTCCTATAGCCGGTGGTTTAGCCGGAGATGGGGCGAATTTTTATAAAACATATATTTTTTCAAACGATGGAATAATTTCAAATGGTGCGGTTGGAGTTTCTGTGAATGCGGATAAACTTAATGTTCAAAATACATATAGTTTTAACTGGCAAGAGATTGGTAAGGTTCTTAGAGTTACTAAAGCCCAAGATAACAGGGTGTATGAAATAGATGGTATGAGCGCGGTTTCCATATATGCAAAATATCTCGGTGAAGATATAGCGGATTCACTTCCTGCTGTAGGGATAGAATTTCCGCTTATTATTAAAAGAAACGGGATGAAAATTGCTAGGGCAGTTTTAGGAAGAGAGGGGGATGGCTCTCTTATTTTTGCTGGAAATGTTCACGAAGGCGATGAAGTACAGTTTGGCTATGGAAATGCTGGAATGATTTTAGGTCAGGCGGCGAATACAAAAGAGCAAATTAGTATGCCTTGTGTGGAGTCTATTTTTGTATACTCTTGTATGGCACGGCGAAGATTTTTAAATGAAGCAGTCACTATTGAATTAACACCGCTGGCACATTTAGCACCCACTGTGGGTTTTTTCACTTATGGTGAATTTTTTAAAGCACATAATCAAAAAGAAAAATTTTTTGATGGGGCTAATTGTGAACTTTTAAATCAAACTATGACAGTAATCTCGATGAGTGAGTCTGATGAACCCTCGGCGTACACCTTTGAAGATAAGTCTTATAGGAATGAAATCGCAGAGTCAAGTGCTACACATAAGGCGCTTTCGCATCTCATAGAAGAAACTTCTCGTGAACTTAAAGAAACAAACAACAATTTAGAAGATTTAGTGAAAGAAAAAACAAAAGCACTCACTCAAAAGGTGGAAGAATTAGAACGTGCTTCACAAGTGAAATCTGAATTTTTAGCAAGTATGAGCCATGAAATCCGTACACCTTTAAATGCGATTTTAGGTTTCGTAGATATTTTACGAGCGGGTGAAAAAGATAAAGAAAGACAAAAAAGGTTCTCCATAATTAAAAATTCCGGAGCCACACTTCTTACGGTCGTAAATGATATTTTAGATTTTTCAAAAATTGACAGTGGAAAGATGCTTCTAGAACGAAGAAAGTTTGCGACTAAAAAACCCTTTAAAGAGATTTCACAACTTTTTTATGAAAAAGCAGTTGAAAACGGAATCGATTTAAAAATACATTTTGCTAATAATCTACCTAAATTTTTTGTTGGAGATATTGTCCGTATAAAACAAGTGGCATCAAATCTTTTGAGCAATGCTATTAAGTTCACAGATAAGGGCGGTGAAATTTTCATGCGTTTAGAGTACGATGAGGTAAATGCTTCATTAATTTTAAGTGTCAAAGACAATGGTGTGGGTATAGATGAAAAAAATAAGAAAAAAATATTTGAGTCTTTTGTACAAGAAGACTCGACCACTACTCGAAAATTCGGCGGAACCGGCTTAGGTCTTTCGATATCTCAAGCACTTATTGAAGCTATGGAGGGGAAAATCACGCTAGAGAGTGTCTTGGGTGAAGGAAGTACTTTTAGTTTTATATTACCTACTTTGGAAGCTGAAGCTTCAGATATGGATGAAGCAATTGCTCTTGGAAAAATCAATTTAGAACAAATTCTCGATGGAAAAATTTTACTTGTAGAAGATAATAAAACAAACCAAATGCTTATGAATATACTGCTTGGAGATTTAGAGTTAGAAGTTGATTTGGCTGAAAACGGTCTTGAAGCAGTGGAAAAATTTAAAGAAAATAAATATGATTTAATCTTAATGGATGAAAATATGCCAAAAATGAGTGGTATAGAAGCTACAAAGATTATTTTAGAGTTAGAAAAAGCAAGTGGCATAGAACATACTCCAATAATTGCACTCACAGCTAATGCTTTAGCAACGGACAGAGCAAGGTTTCTAGCAGCAGGAATGGATGAGTTTATTTCTAAACCAATTGACCATGAAGCATTTATCAGAATATTACATTCGTATTTGCTCTAAATTTCCAAAGCTGATACATTTTGTTTTTAACATAAATAATCGTATTCTTTATTGTCAAATAAGTATTTTTTGCTGTTATTGCTATAAAATACTTATTTAGGATTTAATCTGCAAAAGCTACTTCCTCTATTACTTTGTATCACAATCCTACTACCTACTCTAAATGCCGATGGTGATTTTCGCTCACTTTTAAATGAAGTGACAGAGATCGCAACAAAAACAAAACTCAACATTGACTACCAACCTTCAGTAGTTTCCATTTTACATGCAGAGAAGTTAAAAAAAATCGGTGTTCGTAATTTACATGAGGCTATTGGCACATTACCAG
>ERZ889078.982-NODE-982-length-23835-cov-12.691463_pt1 | contig 23835 bp, 19 predicted proteins | sample MGYA00521266_ERZ889078 | MGnify/ENA primary metagenome ERZ889078 (study PRJEB32303, sample SAMEA104408618) | aquatic metagenome | biome: Brackish water; feature: Pelagic; material: water | place: Baltic Sea | collected 2014-06-16T06:34:00 | depth 76,534 m ...
ATGAAACTAGCAATCGTCGGTGTCACCGGTCTGGTTGGACGGGTTGTATTGAAGGTTCTTGAAGAGCGTTCGTTCCCGGTCGACCAAATCATCCCGGTGGCTTCCCCCCGCTCAGAAGGGCAATTGATCCGGTTTCGCGATCAGGAGTATCGTGTTACGGATCATCTTCAGGCGATTGCTGATAAGCCGGGCATTGCTATCTTCTCTGCAGGCGGAGATGTCAGCCGCGAATGGGTTCCCAGGTATGCCGAAGCCGGGATCCGGGTGATCGACAACTCTTCGGCCTGGAGGATGGATCCTGCTATACCACTGATTGTCCCCGAGATCAACGCGGAGATCCTCTCTCCTGATGATTTCATCATTGCCAATCCCAACTGTTCGACTATTCAATTGGTGATGGTACTGGCTCCGCTTCACATCAGGTATTCAATCAAACGGGTGGTTATCTCCACTTACCAATCGGTTTCAGGCACCGGTTCAAGGGCGGTTCGGCAATTGGAGAATGAGCGCAACGGTTTAACAGGTGAAATGGCCTATCCTCATCAGATCGACCTCAATCTTTTCCCCCATGGCGGCGCCTTTCAGGAGAATGGATACACCGCTGAGGAGATGAAGCTGGTGAATGAGACACGCAAGATTCTGGATGACTCATCCATCATGGTCTCTCCAACAATCGTACGGGTGCCTGTAATGGGTGGTCATTCTGAAGCTGTCAATATTGAATTTACCAGGCCTTTCGACCTTCAGGATATTTATTCTGTTCTTCAGGAGATGCCTGGTGTTACGATCCAGGACGATATTCAAAACAATGTGTATCCCATGCCTATCCTTGCTCAGGGAAAGGACGATGTGTTTGTGGGGCGGATCCGACGTGATGAATCCCTGGAAAACTCCCTGAACATCTTTATCGTCTCCGATAACCTTCGGAAGGGGGCTGCTACCAACGCCGTTCAAATTGCCGAATACCTGTTGAAATTCATCTCCTGATAAAGCCATTTCAGATACCCCTGGCAATCAGTTAATTATTTCACATTATTGAGATAGATCAATGGAATGTTGATACGCATCAAAATAATTATCGATAAAAATCAATTAATTTGTATCTTTGTCTTCATCGTGTAATTGATCTAATCTAATTGGATTGGTATGAATAAGATGCAGGAGTCGGAGAATTGCAAGAACTGTAGTTGCAAAACATCCATCTTCAGTAGCCTGACTCCAGATGAACTGGAACAGATCAACCAGGGGCGCTATACGGTAAACTACAAACCGGGTGAAATCCTCTTTAAGCAGGGAACTCCTTCTCCACATTTTGTTTGCCTCACGAAAGGTCTGGCCAAGCTATACATTGAGGGATACGGAAAAAACCTGATCCTTGCCCTGGTCAAGCCGGTCGATTATATTTTTGGTCCGGGTACCTATGTTGATAACCGCCACTATTACTCCGCGGCTGCTGTGGATGAGACAACTGCCTGCCTGGTGGATGTGAATATCTTCAAAAAACTGATCAGGCAAAACCCCGATTTCGCCGAAGAGTTTATCCAGCGCCTCTCCCGACAGGCAATTTTCAATTTCGACCAGGTGATAAGTCTCACCCAGAAACAGATGCCCGGACGAATTGCCGACGTACTTTTTTACCTCCGGGAGAAGATTTACGGTAAAAATCCATTTGAAATTTCCATCTCCCGCCAGGACCTTGCCGACCTCTCAGGGATGTCAAAAGAGAGTTCCATACGCATTCTGAAAGAACTGAAAGATGAGGGCATCCTGAAAGTAACCGGCAATACCGTTGAGATCCTGAATGAAAAACAACTGCGACAAATCAGTCAAACCGGCTAATTTCTTGTTGATTTTCAACTCGTTACTTGTTATATGGCAATTCAATACCTGTTTATTTGATGATATTTGTCAACGTAGTGATTGATCTGTGTCAATTTTTCATAGACATATATCACTATCTGGATGAATAAATCTCACCTCTTTGTTAATCAACTAACACAACGAACTTCTCTACTTTTGCTTCCAGACTGAACGCCTATACCCGTTTGTGTTATTGAGAGAAAATGAATAGTTAAACAAAAACCAAAACAGTATGAAAAGAGTATTAACTTATTTGTTTGCTGCCGGCATGATGATTTCCGCAGCAAGCTTGATGTTTACCAGCTGCACCAAGGAGGGCCCGCAGGGTCCAGCCGGAGCAAATGGTACAAATGGTGAAAATGGACAGGATGCCAACGCAACCTGCACCCAGTGCCACAATTTCTCTGACCTGATCGTTGCCAAGATCTTCCAGTATGACGCATCACAGCATGCTACAGGCAGCGTAACTACCAGAAATACAACTGTTTGTGCTCCTTGTCACACCAGCCAGGGATTCCAGGAGTGTCTGACAACCGGTGCATGGGAAACCTCTGAAACGATTCAGAATCCTGCCCCACCTAACTGCCGCACCTGCCACAAAATCCACGACACCTACACAGCTTCTGACTGGTCGCTTCGCACCGAAGCTTCTTTTACAAACATGCTTGGAGGAACTACAGACATAACAACTGAAGGTGGAAACTCTACCGGCAACCTGTGTGGGCGTTGTCATCAGTCAAGGCCAGCCACTCCGGAGATTACTGATCCCACCAGCACCACCACAACACTTCAGCCAACCAGTTATCGTTATGGACCTCACTACGGAACGCAAGGCCCGATGCTCGCCGGAACCGGTGGTTATGATATCAATGGTGACGGACTTCTTGCAAATTCATACCATACAAATAGAGCTACCTGTGTTGATTGCCACGGAGCTGCTGCTTCAGGTAATGTTACAGGTGGTCACACTCTGTGGCCAAACACAACCGGATGTAACATTTCAGCTTGCCATGACGGTGGTGTTACAACCCTTAATTACGAAGGCAAACAGACCATAATTGAAGAGGGTCTGGTTATGTTGGTAGACAAACTGGCACTTGCTGGTGTAGTGGATACTGTTGGCCATCCCGGGTATCTTGATACTAGTGTTCCTCATACCCAAAAATTGCTTGCTATCTATTACAATTACAAATTTATACAGGGAGACAAAAGCAATGGTATCCACAACTTCAAACGTGCCAATGGCATGATTACAGATGGAATTGCCTATCTTGAATCTCTGGGTTACTAATTCCTGAATTGTATTTTAAAAAGGCTTCAGGGAGCAATACCTGGAGCCTTTTTTTGATAAATTTGATACCTGGTATAAACAACAAATCAAAACCAAATCATATGCACAAGAGGAAAATTTTCAACATGATCATCCTGATCGTAGGTATGGTTGTCTTGTTTTCGTGTGAATACGAGAAAATCCAGTATGAGGCCCCGCCCGATCCCACAATCCCGATCAGTTACTCTGCAGAAATTCAACCCATCTGGGATGCCAAATGTGTTGGATGTCATAGCCCCGGAAAGACCTCCCCCAACCTGGAGGCACCCAGTTCTTACGACAACTTGTTTGCCGGAGGATTAATCGATACGTTGGCCCCCGATGTTAGTATCATCTACACGTGCATGAAGCCAGGGGGATCAATGGCTCCCTTTACCAACGTCCAGGATGCCAATCTTGTCCTGGTCTGGATCCAGCAAGGCGCCAAGAATAATTAACGGAGTTTGTATCACGAAACACGATAGAACATGATCACAACAATACATATGAAAAAAAGTCTCCTGGTTTTACTCCTGCTCTTTGTCGGCTTTGGCAACATTTTTGCTCAGGAAGCCGAAGAGGCGCAGCCCGAGAAAAAACCTCTTGAAAGGGCACCCTTCGAAAGTGGTATCTTTATGGATGATCAAACCGTAAAAACCTATCCTGCGAATAGCCTGGAGTTTATTCTGCAACACCGGTTTGGTACCATTCAAAACGGATTTACGGACTTGTTCGGGATCTGGGGTGCTACCAATATCCGTATTGCATTGAATTACAGCATCACCGATAACCTGATGATTGGATTCGGTACCACCAAGAACAACCGGTACCAGGATCTCTCATTGAAGTACACCTTCTTCCATCAGCGTAAGGGAGGTTTCCCGCTGACCATTGGGTATTATGGAAACATGGCGCTTAACGCTGGTGATAAAACCAACTTCGGAAAGGACTATGCATTTGTTGACCGCTTCTCCTATTTCCACGAAATAATGGTTGCTCGTCGTTTCACACGTGCCTTTTCCATGCAGATGGGATTTGCTTTTGTTCATTATAATAAGGTAGACACAACGATAAAAAATGACGCCTTTTCCATTTCGGCCATTGCACGGTTGAAGGTAAGCCCGCAAACTTCCGTGGTTGCGAGCCTTGAAGTGCCTTTGATGCTTGGTTACGATACCCCTTTTATCCTGAAATACGGACAGAAAGGGATCTATTACGGGGCCAAATCACCATTACCGAATTTCGGACTTGGTGTCGAAATTTCCACGAGTACGCATACGTTCCACGTTTTCGTATCTGCTGCTCCAGGCCTGTTGCCCCAGGATATTGTCATGTATAACCAGAATGATTTCTTCAACGGAGCGATCATGTTTGGATTTAACATGACCCGTTTATGGAACTTCTAAACTAACTATTGTTTAACCTATTTAATACTAACAACCATGAAAAAAACCTTGATTTACACGGTCACCTGCATGATTGCATTCTTTTTCGTGACCGCAGTCTATTCCCAGGACGCTAAGCCCTGGGACATTCCAGCCAAGTACAAGGCGATGAAAAGTACGGTAAAAGCCGGTGATGCTGATGCGATGGCCGACGGAAAAATGCTCTGGTCGAAATTCTGCAAATCATGCCACGGCAGCAAAGGCCTGGGTGACGGACCAAAATCAGCTATGCTGAAGACTTTCCCTGGTGATTTCTCTACTGCAGCATTTCAGAAGAACACAGATGGTGAGATCTACTACATGTCATTTATAGGCCGGGACGAAATGCCTAATTTTGAGAAAAAGGTGACCAGCGAAGCTGATCGTTGGGCACTGGTTGCTTATATGCGTTCAATGAAATAATTGCATTTCTCGTTGAAAAGAACAAGGATGCTGATGAAACTCTGTTAATTAGCATCCTTTTTCTTTTTACACATGTATATAGTTAAATAAATTAGGTATGATGAGAGAAATTTACATCAGGCCATCCTGGCTTGTTATCGTCCTCATTCTTCTGACTATCATCATCTTTGCCTTTGATTACTCGGCAGGGCCGTTGAAATATGAAGATGCCAGGCAAAAAGGCCAAACTGCTCCGGAACTGCAAACAACGGACCTTTCTCAATTTCCGAATTCAGAAGAGAACGACAAATGTTTCCAGTGCCACGGACAGTCAAAATACACTTACGAAAATACAGAACAGGGAAGGATGGTTAACCAGCGTATGTATAACGAGTTGATTGTCTCCCCCAATGAATTCTATGTTTCAAACCACCGCTCTTTCAGATGCACCGATTGCCATTCGGAAGAGTATCAAAATTTTCCCCACGAAGGGATCCTTCGCATGGAGTACAAGTATACATGCCTGGACTGCCATGAAGGAGACGACACATATGCCCATTTTTACTTTGAGGAATTAGATGTCGAGTTCCAGGAAAGTGTACATTCAGAAAAACACAGCGACGACTTTACCTGCTGGATGTGCCACAATCCGCATACCTATAAGATCAATGCCCGCACCAACGAAAATATCAGAGAAACGATTGTCTATGACAACACGATATGCCTGGACTGCCATAGTGATTTCAGGAGGTTTCAGCTTCTCACCGACCGGGAACGGCCAAACCTGATCAAGAGTCACGACTGGCTGCCCAACCAGGAGTTGCATCTCGCATCTGTCCGCTGCATCGAATGTCATGCCGAAAAACTATCCGACAGTGCCTTGGTTGCACACAAAGTGCTGCCAAAGTCGATGGCTGTCAGAAACTGCAAAGAGTGCCACTCCAGCAACCCCGAACTGCTTGCCTCTCTTTATAAGTATGAGGCTCAGGCAGTCCGCAGTAAAGATGGTTTTTTCAGAGGGATAACCACCAGCGATTCCGTGGTTATCGGTGCAAGCCGCAATCAAACCCTGAATATCATCAGCTTGTTACTTTTTGCCGGGGTTATTGCAGGCATCGCATTTCATTCCGTTTTGAGAATCATTAAAAAATAGAGCCCCATGGCACAAGAAAAATTATACCTCTATCCTATCTGGATTCGACTCTGGCATTTTTTAAATGCCATTCTATGCCTGATTCTGATCATAACCGGGGTCAGCATGCAGTTTTCGGCTCCCTCCATTGCTCTGGTCAATTTTGACACCTCCGTTGCCATCCACAACATTGCCGGGATCGTTCTAACGATAAATTACCTTATCTTTTTTATCGGGAATCTTTTTACTTTCAATGGAGCCCAGTATCAGATCGTATACAGAGGACTCTACAAGCGTTTGATTACCCAGGCCATGTACTATACATTCGGGATTTTCAAAGGCGAATCTCCTCCTTTCCCCATCAGCCGGGAGAATAAATTCAACCCGTTGCAACGCTTCTCCTATGTCTTCGTAATGTATCTGTTTGTTCCCATTGTTTTTATTTCCGGCTGGGCATTGCTCTATCCACAAACAATTCCAACTACCATACTTGGAACCAGCGGTCTCCATCTGACTGACCTGTTCCATATCATCTCCGGATTTATTATCTCTTTCTTCATGATCGTTCATATCTATTTCTGTACGATCGGGAAGCATCCGGGGTCCAACTTTAAAAGCATTATCAATGGGTATCATGAGGCCCACTAAAAAGCTAACCTAAAAAACCCATATCCGTGAAAGAAGAATCAGATAACAATCACAAAAAGAGCTCCCGCAGGAATTTTCTTAAGAAAAGCCTGGTTGCCGGAGCCGGTGTGGTCGCTACCGGAGGATTGGTAGAAGCTTACCTGGATACACGGGCTGCAGAAACCGGTGATAAAGTCAAGGTACTTACAACCGATGGCAAGATCGTAGAGGTCGATAAAGCGCATATCAAGTACCCTCGCGTCTCCCGCGAAGAGTCACGTGAAGGAATTCCGGGCAAGAAATTTGTGATGGTAATCGACCTGGCTCGTTGCAAAAACGCCCGAGCCTGTGTGGAAAAATGCCAGGAGGGACATTATCTGCCAAAAAGCCAGGAATTCATGAAGGTATATTTGCTGCAGGATAATGATTACACCGCTCCTTACTGGTTCCCGAAGCCCTGTTACCATTGCGATAACCCGCTTTGTGTATCCGTATGTCCCGTGGGAGCTACCTATAAAAGAAGTGACGGGATCGTACTGATTGATACTGACCGCTGTATCGGTTGTAAGTTCTGCATCACAGGTTGCCCCTACTCTACCCGCGTTTTTGCCTGGCGACATTATGAAGAGTATGATGAGGATACCCAGCCCTATTCACCTGAAGCCAGCAGCCCCGGCGTTGAGGGAACGGTTTCAAAATGTGATTTCTGTCCGGACCTGATCCGGGTTGGAAAATTACCTTACTGCGTTTCCTCCTGTCCGATGGGTGTGATCTATTTCGGCGACCTCGACGAGGATGTCGTAACCAACGGAACGGAAACTTACCAGTTCAGCAAGCTGATCCGCGACCGGGCAGGCTTCCGTTACCTGGAGGTTCTGGGAACTCGTCCGAGTGTTTATTACCTGCCTCCAGTTGAACGCCAGTTCCCGGTAGATCGCGGGTTTGACGGTCTTGATGAAGAGGTGAAGAAAAGGTATGAATCCACACCATACGCTAAAAAACAAAGGAGGTAGTAACTATGGCAAACGAAAAAGAGTTAGCCCTGTTAAAGGAATTTGCACCGCAGATTGAGCATACCAATCTAATCCAGGCTGTCTGGATGTTTTTTCTGGCTGCTGTAGTCGGTCTTGGATTTTACGCACTCTATGTCCAGATTGCTGAAGGGCATGAGGTTACAGGGATGCGTGATAATGTGGTATGGGGAATTTACATCGTAAATTTTATCTTTTTCATGGGGGTCAGTTATGCAGGCGCTCTGATTTCAGGCACCCTGCACCTGTTCAGAGCCGAATGGCGCAAACCAATCAACCGGATTGCAGAATACATCACTATCATTGCCCTGTTGATCGGCCCCTGTTATATCCTGCTATGTATCGGACGACTGGACAGGCTTCAATACCTTGTTTTATACGGGCGTATCCAGTCTCCTATCACCTGGGACGTTATTGCCATTTCTACTGACCTGTTTGGCTGCTTTATCTTTCTGTATCTGGCTGTGCTTCGGGATATCGCTGCGATCCGTGATTTCCAGGCTATCCGCATTCCCAAATGGAAACGTAAATTATATACCTGGCTTGCACTCGGTTATACGGGAACCACTGAGCAGAGAGAACGGCTCCACAGGGCAACCGATGTGATGGCAGCAATGGTTATCGCAATTGCGGTTATCGTATACTCTGTGCTCGCATGGATTTTCAGCGTTACTCTCCAGCCGGGATGGCACAGTACCATTTTCGGACCCTATTTTGTAATTGCTGCGGTCTTCTCAGGATGCGGAGTGATGATCGTTGTGATGTGGCTGTTCCGAAAGCTGTACCACCTCGAGAAGTATATTACCCGAAAACACTTTGTTAACGTTGGGGTCCTGATGCTGATCCTGGCTGCTCTTTTTGGATACTTTACCTTCAGCGATTACCTGACGAAATGGTATGGTTCCGAACGAAACGATGAACTTCTGATCAGCCTGTTGTTTGACGAATACTACTGGCTCTTTATCCTCTCCAACTATGTGGGCGTATTGCTGCCTATGGTCGTGGTTGGGATCAAAAGGCTGCGAACCATTAACAACATCACTATTTCGGCTGTCATTGTTGTCCTGGCTCTCTGGGTTAACCGCTATCTGATTGTCGTCCCAACGCTTGAATCTCCTTATCTGCCTATTCAGGACTCACGGCCCGAGTGGCTTTTTTATAGCTCCACATGGGTAGAGTGGGCGCTAACTGCAGCCGGTATTGCATTTTTCGCTTTGGCTTTTACTATCGCATCCAAATTCATCCCGATCATCAATGTGAGTGAGATGGCAGATTCATCCACATTGGAGGATGAAGAGATCCTAACGTAAATGATGTCAAACCAGCATATATCCAGACCTATGAAAAAGTTCCTATTTGCTAACCTTCTCTGGTTGATTTCAACCCTGCTGCTTATCTCTCCCTCTCTTTCTGCCCAGGAAGAGACCGAAGCGGAAGAGGTTGAACCGGTGGATACATATATCTCCTTCATTGCTACATATACTTCAAATGATACGGTTGTGCTCACGGCAAATCTCTATATCCGGAACGGAAGGGTGCGTGTCGACCTGGAGAATGCCCCGATATCGTTCACCGTATCAGAAGGTACTGAACAGATTGAGGCCGGTGAAACGTTTACTGATTCTACCGGAATTGCCCAGGTCATGATTGCAACCTCATCGTTACTCCGCAACGAAGAAGGAATGGTAACATATATGGCTGATTTTGCCGGAACTGACAAATACCTCTCAACATCAGAGATGTTTGTATCGAAACCAGCTAAACTGGAGGTCTCCTTTTACGAGGAAGACTCTGTGAAATACATACGGGTAAAGGGTTATCAGTTCACATCCAATGGAGAGGCTGAACCTATTTCAGACGAAACCATCCTCATGTTTGTCCCTAGCCTCTTTCGTCCCATGCCAATTGGAGATGTGTGGCTTGAAGAGGATGGATCCGGTTCCATGGAATTTCCAATGACACTCATTGGCGACTCCCTTGGCGACATAACCGTCATTGCCCGGATCGATGAGCACGATTCATTCGGATATGTGAAGGGCGAAAGTAACTGTGAATGGGCAGTTCCGAAACATCTCCTGAGTCAGGATAAACCAACCCGTGAACTCTGGACACCGGTGGCCCCTCTCTGGATGATGATCACGCTGTTAATCTTGCTGGCTGGTGTATGGGGACACTATGTCTATGCAGTCGTCGAGCTGGTTAAGATCAAAAGGAGCGCAAAAAAAGAGAATATACAGGAAAAAGACTGGTCGAATTATTCGTAGTTTTGCGGATACTATGACCGCATTGTTTACTATTTCCGGCATCGTTGTCAAGGGAAATCAACTGGGAAGAAAACTGGGTTTTCCTACGGCCAACCTGGATCTTCCTGATGCCTCGAGGTTCCATCACCTTACCGGAGTCTATGCTGCTACTGTTGAATTGGAAGGGGTAAACTTCCCTGGAATGGCAGCAATTGGCTTTCGGCCAACTCTCAACCAGCCATCTTTCACAGTAGAGATAAATATCTTTGATTTCAGCAGGGATATCTACGGAGAGGATATCACTATCCGGTTTCTTGAGCGGATTCGTGATGAGATCCGCTTCAGCTCACTGGAGGAGCTGGTGAAACAAATGAAGCAAGATGAGGTTGAGTGCCGGAAAATTCTGTCAGTCCTGTTTAATCCGGATACCAACACCCAGTAAACCTGGTGTTTCCATTCGGGGAATCAGGTTTTCGAATTCAATAAGCAGTATTCCATCCTTGCTAATATAGAGCTCCTTGTTAAGTACAATTGTAACTTCACAAATCTCAAGTTCACATTTCCCAAGAAATTTATCGTTAGCATTGCGGATCTTTAATTGAAATTCCCTGATTCTCTCCTCCCCGGATGGGGTATTCATGATCATATTGAAATCGAGTGATTTGTAGGGAAAATCACCATTGTGCCGGGCGAAGAAAACAATGGTGTAGGGTCTCTCCGACCGTTCAACCGGAATATCGAAATTCAGGATGTTGAACCGCTTCCACACATGGTTCTTGAATGGGTAATAGAGCCCGTCAGGATTATCCTGCTGACACCCTGTCAACAAGATTAAACCAAGGAGAAAAATGAGGTAGTTGATTCTTTTCATGATTCCTCTTCCGGTACAGGAACTGAGGCCACCGGAAACCAGATTGTAAAGGTAGTTATTTTGCCCGGATCGGAAGTGAAACTGATGGATCCTCCTACAGCTTGAACGATCCCTTTAACGATAGCCAGGCCAAGGCCCGCTCCCCCGCTGCGGGTAGTAAAATTGGGTTGAAATATCTTATCTCCCTCTTCTATACCGATACCTTTCCCATTATCTGAAATTCGTACGATATGAACATCTCCTTCTGTGCTCGTCTCTATCACAATATTCCCTTCTGTCCCGGGATGTCCTTCAATAGCTTCAATCGCATTATTGATCAGATTGCTAAATACCCGTAAAATCTGGCTCTTGTCCGCACATATCCATTTAACGGGCAGGGATGGGTGAAATCTTACCTGAATAGCTGAAATATCCTTATAGATCATCAACGAAATTTGAATAAGTTCATCCAGGTTCATGGTTTCATTTTCCGGCTCCGGCATCCTGGCAAAATAGGAAAATTCGGAGGCAATCGCACTCAGTGTATCAATCTGTACAATCAATGCATCCGAGAACCTTTTCAACCGTATATCCCAGTCCTCTGCCCCCTCTTCCCACGCTTTTTGCAAGTATTGAACTCCCAGTTTCATGGGTGTCAGTGGATTCTTGATCTCATGAGCTACCTGTTGTGCCATTTCACGCCAGGCAGACTCCCGTTCCGAAATGGCAAGCTTTTCTGCGCTTGTCGTCAATTCATCCAGCATCCTGTTGTACTCCTCCACCAGTTTTCCAATCTCATCTTCGCGCCGCCAAACAAGCTTATCATTGGTTTTTCCGATTCGTATCCGTCCAATGCGGAGTGCCAGCAGTTTCAATGGAGAGGTAATGTAATTGCTTACCAGGTAAGTCACGAAGGCACCAATAAGTAAAAACAGAACATAGATATTGACAAAAGCGATTAAAAAGGTAGATATCTCTCGTTTCAAATCATCCTGTCGGGAAAAATAGGGCAAATTGAGATATCCCAGCAGTTTGTTTTGCGTATTATAAAAAGGCACGTAGGCAGAAAGGTAACTAAGTGCTCCAATGTGCTCGGTCTGAACAAACATGGAGGTTCGTTGTTCATGCAATCTCTGGTATGCCTGCCGGTTTATCAGGTCTGAGATCAACCCCTCCTGGAAGATCCTTGGGCGTGAGGATGCGAGCAGTGCTCCCTGTGGATCGTACAGGTTGATATCTGAAAAGAAGACGTTGGAAAACTTGATCAGAGTATTTTCCAGCTCTGTACCCCCGGCATCCTGCAGATCATCCAAATTGTCAAATTTATGCTCAACTTCTATGAGTATCGACAATGTGCGTTCCAATAGGTTTTCTTCATTTTTCTCACTGTTCAACCAGGTTAGATAGACCATCATGAGTCCTCCGGTAATGATGAACACCGCGATGATCATGCCAAGCATCGAAAGCTGAAGCCGGCTTCGCAACGAAAGAGTGGTGAGTCTTTTTAGATCACCAATATGCACTATTCCATAGCCCAGCGTGAATAATAGTACAATAAAAATCAGCAGGTAGGAAAAAGAGGAGATGATATTAAGCCATCCGGGAAGCGGTTTACTGATGAGGATCGAATCTTTTTCATTGATCCGGTATAGAAAATGATCCATCTGATCAGCTGTTGGAAGAATAGCTCCGGTTGCTGTATCAACATAAGCGCTTAACTCAAATCCGTAGGTATACTCTCCTACGCGGTGAACCAGCTGATTATCCTGAAAAAATGCATAAGAGTAGGTCCCCAGATCAGGAACATCATATGTTGTTCGGTCAACAAGTAATTCGGGGTAGCCAAGATCCCGGTATGTGCTTCTTGAACTGATCTCTATATAAATAATGGTTTCATTGCCCTGGATGGGAAGTCGCGTAATATAATTTTCATTGCCATAGCCATAATCGAGAAAGTAAATCCCACCCTGGCTTTGCTTGCCAAATGAAGAGATCACATCTTCAAAATAGCCCGAGCATCCTACGACAAATCCCTGTGGTTGGATTCGTAACGTTTTGGAAGCCCTGCAAACTGTGACCTGAATATTGAAATTATTCCAGTAACCCTTGAAATAGCGAGATAAGAGGTATGATGCTGCGCTGTCATCAATCACCTCCTGATTGGCTTTAATTCCTAATCCAACAAGAATTTGCCCTACTATTGTGTCGGCCTGAATTGCTCCAACCGATTGCTGAAGCAGCAGCTCTGTGACTGGATTTTGGCGTGCAGCCAAATGCATGGCAAGTAGTTCGCGTTGCTCCTTCTCACGCTGGTTATTTGCCTGGTTTAGCACAATTGTAGCACAGGCAGCAAAGAGCACAATTGCAAAGAAAAACCATGCAACCGGAAATTTTCTGGTTTTGCTGTCCGGCCGTTCTGTTTCAGCCTCTATACCGTGAATAGTCAACCGCAATGTAAATAGTATCCAGCCCAGAGCAAGAAATCCTATGCTTGTAAAAGCCGGAATACTCTCCCATGTCAGGCGTGAGATATTTTCCAGGCTCATCGGAAGTGTTGAATGCAGCACCAGGCTGTTTATCCCGGCCATTACCAGCATCAGGATTAACAGGCTTACCAGAAAGTTTATCACTGCATACGCCGCTGTTTTCCCTCCGGAACCGGCAATCCCCGATGTCCGTGCCGGCCATGTACGATAGAATAAAAATGCAACGACCAGGATCAGAAGGCTGTTAATCAAGTAATCTCCCAATGAAGGAAACAACCAGGAAGAAGAGTACAATACAGGACCAAAGAGATCCGATTGGTACAATGCCTTAGGCCATTGCATCAGTAACTGGAACCCACGAAGAATAAGAATGTCGGCACTCAGGATGAAAAAAAGCCAGTAGCGATTTTTGAACAGACCCTGTATCCGAAATGAAATTTGGTACAAGAATCCGATTACAAATATATAAGCTAGGATTAGGATGAAGATTAACCACCCCTGGTTGTGCCTGGGGGGTATATTGTCGGGAATATTCAGAGAACATAAGAAGTTACCTTCGGTAGACCAAGCATTGTATATTCCCTCCTGCAAGGAGATCTTCACCTCTTCCGGGATGTGAATCGCCCCTGTGTAGTTGTTTATAAGGTATTGATTTTGAAATGTAAAATCTTGTTTCACAAGGCAGAGTCCGGCGATAACAAAAATTCCTTTCCTGAAAACGGAGAGTTCATACCATCCATTTGCAAGTTTGATGATTGAGGGCGCAGATGTCAAGTCCGGGAAGTTGAAAATATTAAAGGGAACGGCATTATCCGACCAGAAGATCAGAGAATCTTCCTGGTAAACCAGGAGTGTCAACTCCCTGTCGATCGGATTCGGAATGGATGCAAGTTGCTCTTTCGATAAAACTGTCGTTGAATCCTTCAGAAACTTCTCAGAAATAAATTTAACCTCATCCCGGATGTGCATTTCATGTTCCTGGAGAAATGACTCAAACCGCTCAAGGATCTTTTCGGGACTTTCTCTCTTCTCACCCTGCCACGGGACAACCATAAGAAATAAAATGGCAAGCACACCAATAATCAGACTGCTTATATATGTTTTGGTTTTGTATGTCTGATTGTTTTCCACTATTTATCTGTTTATCAAGCTTTTAGATGGAGTTGTAAATGAGGGTTTTTAAGCTGTTATCTAAGATCAGGTAATCTGAACCATTCATTCAGGTGTCCGGATCGTTCTAAGGCTTAAAATTAAGAAATTTTGCTCTTCAGGATATAAATCTCGCTTGAATGTCCGATTTTAGGATTTCCAGCCTTTTGGTTTGATATCAGGCCTCGAATAAATGCCTGAAAATAATTTGTGGAGCCCCTCTTGTATTTTTCACTGAGAATTGAAATATAATAGGCATCCAATTTTAGCGGTATAACGTTTTGACATGAGAGATTATATTTGTCGGCAAGTTTCGTTAGTGATTCTCTGGTGAAATGATAAATGTGCCTGGGAAGATCATAAGCTGCCCAGAATTTTCCATAATATTGGGCATCGTATGAGTTAGAATTTGGCAGGGCTAAAATGAGTACTCCATCCTTATTCAATAATCTGCTCAATTTCTTCAGGGTCTCATCAAGTTTATGAATATGCTCAAGAACATGCCAGAGAGTGATGCAATCAAACCGCACAGAAGGATCTATTCCATTAAGAAAATCAGGCTTTACGTCGAGCCTATAGGTTGTTTCCGCAAATTTTCTGGCTTTCACGGAAGGTTCAACGCCTGTACACCGAAGTCCTTTTCTCTGGCAATAATTCAAAAATTCTCCAGTCCCGCATCCAATATCCAGGATGGCTTTCCCAGGTGAATACCTCTTTACTATTCCGAACTTTGATCGAAGGGCAAAGTGGCGGGCAATCCCATAAAGCATAGGCACAATTCCCGATTCCTGAGTGCCGTGAGATATGTAATCATCTGTTTGATAATATGTTTCAGCCGATTCAACGGTTGGCCGGGGATTTGTAAACCGAAAGCCGCAGGAGGAACATTCTACGATGTCAAACTTCTTCTGTGTAAGGAAATAATCCTGTCCATCCAGGAATATGTTCTTTTCATGGTTGTCACAGATTGGGCACGCTGAAAGTTTTTCATTCATGATTCAATGTTTCACGTGGAACAATCACCTGCCAAGGTGAACAATTAATACAGATATATCAGCCGGTGAAACTCCGCTGATCCTGGCTGCCTGGCCAATTGTTTCCGGTCTTACATGACTCAGTTTTTCCCTGGCTTCAGACGACAATGACTTTAACTGATGGTAATCTACGCCTGGATCAAGTGGCATATGTTCAAGCCTCGAAAGCTTATCGGCAATTTCCTGCTCTTTTTTAATATACCCCTCGTACTTGATCTGTATTTCCGCCTCCTCAATAACCTCTGTTACGCAGCCTGTACATTTTTCAACAAATTCGTTTACCGGCGGCAGGTCTCTGATCATATCCTTTATGGATATCTGAGGGCGTAACAGCAGGGTCACCAGTTTTGTGCCCTGTGATAATTGCGCAGTTCCACATCTGTCGAGCATAGAATTAGCCTCTTCGGGGGCAATGCTTGTTTTCTTCAGGAAATCAATAAGTATTTCTATTGACGCATACTTCTCATTCAATGCTTTCAATCGGTTATCTGATGCAAGCCCAAGTTCATGTGCTTTTCTTGTTAATCTTTGATCTGCATTATCCTGTCGCAGAAGTATCCGGTACTCTGCCCTGGAAGTGAACATTCTGTATGGTTCTTCGGTTCCTTTCGTGATCAGATCATCAATAAGCACACCAATATATGCCTCTGATCTTTTCAAAATAAATGGCTCTCTCCCTTGCAATTTAAGGTGTGCATTAATGCCTGCCATAAATCCCTGCGCAGCGGCTTCTTCATATCCTGTAGTTCCATTTATCTGGCCAGCCAGATATAGATGTTCTATTACTTTTGATTCAAGAGAAAAAGATAACTGGTTAGGTGGAAAATAGTCATACTCTATTGCATATCCGGGTCTGAAAAAGCGTGCATGCTCAAACCCCTTCACTTTACGGAGTGCTGCAAACTGAACCTCCTCCGGTAATGATGAGCTAAATCCATTTACGTAATACTCTGCAGTTTCCCAGCCTTCAGGTTCTATGAATAGCTGGTGTCTTTCCTTGTCAGCAAATCGCTCAATTTTATCTTCAATTGATGGACAATATCGGGGCCCTGTTCCCTTGATCCGACCGGTAAATAGTGGTGACTTTTCAAACCCGGTTTTGAGAATATCATGTACCTCCTCCGAAGTGAATGTCAGGTAGCAACTTCGCTGGTTTTTAAGTACAGGCGTATTAAGAAATGAAAATTTTCCGGGTATCGGATCTCCGGGCTGCTCTGTCATTTTAGCAAAATCAAGCGTCCTTCCGTCAACCCTGACCGGGGTTCCGGTTTTCATGCGATTAGATTCAAGGCCAAATCCCTTCAGGTTCTCTGTCAGATCTTTTGACGACCTCTCCCCCATCCGTCCACCCTGAAACTGCTTCTCTCCGATATGAATGATTCCGTTCAGAAAGGTTCCATTCGCAAGGATTACAGACTCTGCATAAAAGGTAATACCCATGAACGTTGTCACACCCGCAGCTCTGCCTTTTTCAACAATTAAATCAGTTACAGAGTCCTGCCAGAAATCAAGATTCTGAATTCGTTCCAACCGTTGTCTCCATTCAATTGAAAACAGTGTTCTGTCGTTTTGAGCGCGGGGGCTCCACATGGCTGGTCCTTTCGAAAGATTCAGCATTCTGAACTGAATCATGGTTGCGTCACTAATCTCTCCCGTCAATCCTCCCAGAGCATCAATTTCTCTTACGATCTGCCCTTTAGCAACACCACCAATAGAGGGATTGCATGACATCTGCCCCATGTTAGTCATGTTCATCGTAATCAACAATACATGCGAGCCCAGGTTTGCTGCTGAAGCAGCTGCCTCACAACCAGCGTGTCCTGCTCCCACTACGATAATATCATACCTGTTGTACCTGTTTGCTCTTTGTTTCACGTGGAACAATTACTCATTAATAACTGTTTATCAGTTCTTTATGATAAGTGAAAGGTATTTGTTTTCTTCTTTTCTCATCCCCTCTTTCTCCAACTCCGTTGAATCTTCCATGCCAGTCAGGTGAAGAATTCCGTGAATAATAACTCGGGCAATCTCCGTTTTAAGTGGAACATTGTATACTTTTGAATTCTCTCGTACCCGATCCAGTGAAATATAAATATCCCCTGTAATCAACTCCGGATCATCCGATAAATCAAATGAAATTACGTCAGTGAAATAGTTATGACCGAGGTAGGTCTTGTTATACTCTTTTAAAAATTTGTCACTGCAAAAGATGATGTTTACAGGGCCCAACAAATATTTTTTATCCGTGGCAAGTTGACTAATTCCCCTACGTAGAATTCCTTTCCCCTTTATTTGATAGGTAATATCTTCAGTGAAAAATTGTATCTCTTTCTCATTCATTCGTATCTGCCACCTTTTCCTTCGTGGTAAGGTAACTCTTCAATTTTTCAGATCGCATCAGCGAACGCTCCAGGTTAATTCCCGTTATGAGAAACCTGAGCTCGATTGTCCTGCCATCCTGAGATAATTTGGCTTCATCGGCCAATGACCTTATTATAAATGTTTCCCTTGCAATGGTATGTTTAGCAATAGCCATGTCGAGCTCATCCAGTTCGAGTATTTTAGCATTTTCCCTGGTAATGCTGAACGAAACACCATTTGGCCTTTTCTTCATTTCGACCACCACTTTCCGGTCCTCTTTTAACCCAAGTTGTGTGGCCTCCGTCACAGCCAGGAATATATTTCCGAAGTATTCTCCCGGAATATTGTAATAGTCCAGTATCTCTTCTATAAATCGTTCAAGCCGGCAAAGTTCCTTAATTGACCGTATTGAAATTACATTAGAATTCCCTGTCATACTATTTTTGAATTTGAATCAAGTACCTCATTGATTTACTCTTATAAAAATGGTTTACCGGCAATGTTTTATACCTCAAGATGTCGGTTCCACCCCTGGAGTACTTGTTATACTCAAATTCTTGCTGCGGGTTACTAAATAGTTGATTTTTTGCTTCGTCGGCCTCCCTGGTCTCTTGCTGCTCACGGATTTGTTCAGCTTTCTCAGATTCAAGTAACCTTGTCACAATCTGTTGTTGACGAATCAAAGATTCCCTGGTCAGCTGTTTATTTATCAAATCTCTTTCATTCTGCTCCATCTCCTTAATGGCATTCTGAATGCCCCCCTGATTCATTTTCCCTTGCTCAATAAGAGATTGCTCATACCTCTTTAGTTCTTCCCTTATAGCCTCCTGCTGAGCTGCAAGCCTCGCAATCTCTTCACTCATTCCTTTCCCTCCATTCTCCTTCTTTTTACCTTTATTGCCCTGATTACCCTTTTGCTCCTCAAGGCCTTTGCGTATCTCCTCCATCTTTTCAGTCATCGCCTGTTGCATCTGCCTGATGCTCTTCATGCCCTTTTTTCCCTTTCCTGTAGAAGGATTCTGGCACATTTTACTGCTCTTACCCTGCAAACACATGCTCATATTCTGATTCATCTGCTCCCTTGCCTCGTCAAGAAGGACAGCCAGATTATTCAGAGCTGTCATTGAAAATTGTTGCTTGGACAATGCCAATGAAATATTTCTTTCCGTTAAGGATTCAACAGTCTCATTGATATTCCTGTTTATCGAATTCAGCTCCCTTGTTATGACAGGTTGAATCAGAAACTGCCTTTTCCCGATAGCTATCAAGGAATCCCTGACAGGCCCCAGGTTCTCATTCATCTGTTTCTGCTCCGAAATTATATCCTGAAATCCCGGGTCATTCCGGCTAATTGTTCTTGTTCGTGTTATCAATTCCTCCTGATCAAAGGAAATAGTCAACAGGTTCTCAATTATCTGCCGGATTTGCTGTGCATCTTCAGCATATTGTTCCATCTCCTGATCCATTTGCATCATCTCCAGGTCATTTGCAAGCTGTTTCATCTGCTTGCTAGCATTCTTCTGACTCTTTGCCGCCGCCTTCTTCTTGCTCTCCTCCATCTCTTTCTTTGCATCACTCATTGAAGACTGGATACTGTCCTGCAGTTGATTCGATTTTTCAATTCCCACTGGTTGCTCAAGCTTCTTATCCATCTCCTGCAGTTTCTTGAGTTCAGTCTGAAGGGAGTCGTAATTGAAGTTCAGTTTCTGTTGCTCCTCTTTGTTTTGTGGTAAGATATTGTTCTGTTGTTCAATCTTTTCTGCCAGTTTCTCCTGTCGTTCTGCCAGTTTTTTTAACGCTGAAATATTCTCTTCAAGCTTTCTTTCAAATTCAATTTGTTTAAACAGTTCCAGGTTTCTGTCAAGCTGCTGCTCCATCTCTTTCGCAGTCATTTTCATCTCTTCCATGAGGGTTTTAAGCTTCGTCTTATCAACCTGGTCCATCAGTTCCTTCAATTCCTCCAGCGTCTTCTTCATCTCCTCCGTCATAAGTTGTTCCATGAGCTCATTCAGCCTTTTCTGCTTTTCCATCACTGCCTGGCTGGTTTTCAAAAACTGCTCTTCTGTATTGATATTCTTCTTGTTCTCCTCCTTTATCTTTTCAATTGTATTTAGCATTGATTCATTTTTCTTTATCAGCTCCTCAATCTCTCTTTTCTCCTGCCAACTAAGCTCCTGCTTCTCAACCAACTTCCTGTTCAGTTGATCGATCGTCTTTTCAACCTCTTTTGCGTCCTCTATTGAGCTTTTTATATCCTCCTTAATTTCTTTTTCACGCTTGTTGGCACTTGCCTGTATTTCGCTTATCGTTAGCGTTTTTAGTTCTCTGATTTCGGATTTGGCTGATTTTGGTCCATTGATCCCATCATTATCCCACACTTCAAAATAGTAGCTTATTCCGTCTCCCGGATTCCTGATATAGCTATTCACATCTATCGAGTAGTAAAAGAACTCTTCCACGGCATCAGTACTTACAGAAAGTCCAACTGTTCCTCTATCAATAGCAACCGTATCGGTATTTGATGTCAGCCTGTAGTGAAATTCAAGGCGGCTGAATCCATAATCATCCTTGATCGAGCCATTGAAAAACAGACCCGAAGGTAACTCCGTGTCAGTATGTACTTCCGTAAGAATAGAGGGGTAGCCATCTTCTATGCAGATGATCCTGTAGAAAAGCGAATCGGTATTGCTGCTATACTCATTTTCAGGCTGGATAGAATAGATTCCTGACGAAGTGCATCTCTCTTTAAATGAAAAAAGGTTTGATTCTTCCTTTCCCAGCCTGATCTCACGTCCCAGCATCCTCAAATGAAGAAAATCCACATCTTTTGTTATCCATCGCCACTCAATTTCTGTTCCTTTTGGGACAACTATATCGCCTGTGTTTTCAAGCTTTTCATTCGTTTTCCCGGTATAACCAGGGTATGTTAAATTAACTGAGAATGAAAGTATCGTTGGTCTGGGAAAGACCTTTATCAAGTATTCGCTGCCGAGGTATTCCTTCGCGGAGATCCGGAATGCTGTCTCTTTCTGCAGTGATTTGAATAGATAAGAATATCCTGTTGCAGAAGTTTTTTTCATCCTATACGTATATCCTTCTGTCTGGATATAAAGATCAACAGGAATCTCATCTCCCTGAACCTTAACCTTTAATTCGAAATCCTCCTGCTGAAACGCCGACAACTCAGCATTCACAATTTCAACAAGAAACGGTGGAGGAGCTGTATAGGCTGTATTGTAATCCACAATTCTGCGTGTAGGCTCTGAAATGAACGCCGGTGAAATGAACAGGGCAATCAGTATGATAGCAATCGGGGGAATGGCTACCCGGAGGTACCGCAAATTTCGCCTATAGTTGATAATCTGGTTAAACTGAAAAACCTTCAGGTTTTTTATCTTCTGGTCAATGGAGGCAAGAAGCAGATCAACATCACCTGCTTGTTTTTCCCTCTGCTGGATTAACTGTAGCGAGTTCAGTAATTTATCCTGAATTTCAGAAAAGTGCTGTCCGATTATAGTAGCGGCTATTTCATGGGAAATACGTTTCCCAAGGTTAAAATAGGAGAGGAGTGGTCTAATGATCCAGAACGATATGGCAACCGTTCCAATACCGGGAAAGAGATAAAAAAGAGCGGTTCTGACGATAGAATCAAAGTGAAAAAGGTTTTCGAGAATAACAAAAAGGAGGTAGCTGCCGGCAAGAGTTCCCAATGTCAGTAAAGTCCCGCGAATAATCCGGTTTGTATAATATTTCCGGATAAACCGGTCCAGTTTTCTGATTAACAGAAATTCACTTTCCATTTCCTCTGCCACCTTTCAATTAACTAACGTCCTGAAAATTGGAATATTTCAACCGTACAAAGTTAGGAATTATCCTAATTTTGTAGCTCTCAATCTCCTATCCATGTATGACTCATATCTGACTTCCAAAATACCGAAGGAACAAAAGGAACTTCGTTTACAGCAAAAGGCCAAATCGATCTGGATGACAGGATTATCCGGAGCAGGCAAAACCACGCTTGGCCTTGCTCTTGAAAAAGAGCTTTTTCATCGTGGCTTTTTTATCCAGCTTCTAGACGGAGATGATGTTCGGCTGGGTCTTAACCAGGATCTTACATATAGCGCTGAAGGGCGAACCGAGAATATCCGCCGGATTGCGGAAGTAAATGCACTTTTTAACAATTCCGGGATCATCACCATCAACTGCTTTATCAGTCCAACCAATGCTATCAGGCAGATGGCCCGATCCATCATTGGCCCGGATAATTTTATTGAAGTATTTGTCAAGGCATCGCTTGCTCTTTGCGAAAAGCGGGATGCCAAGGGATTATACCAGAAAGCGAGGCAGGGGTTAATCAAAGAGTTTACCGGGATCGACTCCCCATTTGAGGAGCCGGAATATCCCGATCTGATCCTTGAAACCACTTCTGACACCGTAAAACAAACTCTTCAGCGGATGGTTGATTATATTATTCCTTTAATTCAGTATAATCCCACTTAAAATCTATTTAAGTACCATGGACAATAAGCCAATTCGGGTAAGATTTGCCCCAAGTCCTACCGGTCCACTTCATCTTGGAGGTATCAGGACTGCTCTATTCAACTACCTCTTTGCCAGGCAACACAAGGGAACATTTATTGTTCGAATTGAGGATACTGACCAGAATCGTTTTGTACCTGGAGCGGAGGAGTATGTCCTTGAAGCCCTTCGCTGGTGTGGCCTGGAAGCTGATGAGGATGTGGATAGGGGAGGGCCCTATGCTCCTTACCGGCAGTCGGAACGCAGTGATATTTACCGGGGTTATGTTCAGCTTCTTATTGATCGTGGCCATGCCTATTACGCGTTTGATACCCCGGCAGAGCTGGATGCCATCCGCAACCAATACCAGAAAGAGAGCAGGGAACAGTTTCAGTACAACATTCAAACACGCAATCGTCTTAAGAACAGCCTGACGATTCCGGAAGACGATGTAGTCCGGAAAATAAACAAGGGAGAGTCCTATGTTATCCGGATCCTCATCCCGGAAAACCAGGAGGTGGTTTTTCATGACCTTATCCGTGGGGAGGTAAGTGTACATACGGATAACCTGGATGATAAAGTGCTCTTTAAATCCGATGGTCTGCCAACCTATCACCTGGCAAATGTGGTAGACGATTACCTGATGAAAATATCCCATGTGATACGGGGTGAAGAGTGGCTTCCCTCTGCTCCGATGCACCAGCTTTTATACCGGTTTTTCGGTTGGGAAAACGAGATGCCGCAATTCGCCCACCTGCCGCTTATCCTCAAACCTGACGGGCATGGGAAACTAAGTAAACGTGACGGAGACCGCCTGGGTTTTCCTGTTTTCCCGTTGCAGTGGAAAGATCCTGATACAGGAGATATCTCACGTGGCTATCGCGAAGATGGGTATCTCCCTGAAGCCTTTATCAACATGCTTGCCCTGTTGGGATGGAATCCCGGAACTGAACAGGAACTCTTTACACGGGAAGAACTTATCAGCCTCTTCTCACTCGAGCGAATACATAAAGCCGGCTCAAAGTTTGATCCCGATAAAGCCACATGGTTCAACCATCAGTATCTTGTTGCGCTGCCGGATGAAGAGCTGGCTGAGATGCTGGTTCAGTTGGCAGTTCACCAGTTCACCAGTTCACCAGTTCACCAGTTCACTGATTTAGAGTTTGCGCTGCGTGTCGTTTCCCTGATAAAGGACCGCCTCACCCTGATCCCGGATCTACTAACAAATGCCCATCTCTTTTATTTTTCTCCCGAAACCTATGATAACCAGTTAAAAGAGAAGGCCTGGAAGGCAGACACAAGGCAGATAGTAATTGGTTTTAAAGAGGAGGCAGAGAAGCTTGAAACCTGGACCAATGAATCAATCCATCAGCTCGTACAGGAATTTACTTCACGCACTGGTGTGAAAA
>ERZ889078.985-NODE-985-length-23819-cov-11.564131_pt1 | contig 23819 bp, 21 predicted proteins | sample MGYA00521266_ERZ889078 | MGnify/ENA primary metagenome ERZ889078 (study PRJEB32303, sample SAMEA104408618) | aquatic metagenome | biome: Brackish water; feature: Pelagic; material: water | place: Baltic Sea | collected 2014-06-16T06:34:00 | depth 76,534 m ...
CACTTGGGAATCTTCCCGAGCCGGACGTCACCCACAGATTCTGCGGATGAACCATAATATTTAACTATCATCCCTTTTCGTGAAAAGCAACTTCTTTTTGTGGAGGTTGTGAGTTCTTCTGGAATCGGGATGACTGTTGTTATAGTGAGTAATGATGAGGCTGGCATAGGTGACCAGTTGTCTTATCTTGCTGTTGTTATATGATTAAAATATAAGGATGTTAGTTGTTGTTCAACAATGTTCTCATTACCTGCTGGGGGGCAGAATTGACTTCCGGGTCAATAGTGATGAGCGGAGTGTTGCCGCGTTCTGCTTTGCGGATGGCCTGGGAGTTGGGGAAGAAGGCGATGGGCTCTTCGCCCAGGCCCTGGCTGAGAAAGGTGCGGTCATCATTGTCTTCGATCAGGTTGCCGACAAAGCTGATCCTGGGGATTTTCACATCCTCGGCCAGTTTCTTGACCTTGAGGGCCGTGCGGATCGATGAGCGCGAGGGGATGACCACGATCAGCAGGTGGTCGATGCCGGCGATGGTCCCCCGGCCCAGGTGCTCGACTCCGGCCTCCATGTCCAGCAGGACGACCTGGTTCGGGGTGAGCAGCAGTTTGGTCAGCATTCGTCTCAGCACGTTGTTTTCCGGGCAGGCGCACCCCTTGTCGCCGGTCTGGATGGCCCCCAAAACCATGAGCCGCAGGCCATCGTGCTCGATCATGAAGTCTTTGAGCAGGTCATTGACCTGCGGGTTCATGTTGTAAAAGGGTGAGCCTTCGGTCTTGCCGGCACGTTCGGCCAGGAGGGTGGTCATCTCGGCGATGGGGCGGATCTTCTCGATCTCCTGCACGCCCAGGGTCTGGGCCATGTGCGGGCTGGGGTCGGCATCGATAATCAGCACCTCATGCCCCGCGTCTCTGAATTCACGGCCGAGCAGGGCCATGATGGTGGTCTTGCCCACGCCGCCCTTGCCGCTGATCGCAATCTTCATATTCTTTAACCTCTTTTTCTTGCAAGCGTTCTGAGAATGGTTACAATACAGATACAATATCTAGCCCATTTTGTTGTGGGCGTAAACTTAAGAATCCTTGTGAGGAGCATAGAGATGTACGGAAATACAAATCAGATGACAGTGACCCAAGCCCGTCAGGCCGCGTCGACCATCTTCCTGGCCAAGGTTTTTAACTGGATGGGGATTGGTCTGGCCACCACCGGTGTGATCGCCTATCTGACGGCAGCTTCAGGTCTGGCTCTACAACTGGCAGCCAGTCCCATGTTCATGATCCTGATCGTCGCCGAGTTGGGGCTGGTCTTTTATCTCTCGGCCCGGGTTGATAAGATCCAGGCCACGACCGCCTCGGGTCTTTTTGTCGGCTATTCGATCCTGAACGGTCTGACCCTGTCGATGATCTTTCTGGCCTATACCAGGACCTCGATTGCCGGGACCTTCTTCATCACCGCCGGGATGTTCGGGGCCATGTCGGTCTATGGTCTGGTGACCAAGCGTGATCTCTCCGGCATGGGCTCGTTCCTGTTCATGGGGCTGGTCGGAATTATTATCGCCTCCATCGTCAATATCTTCCTGCAGAGTTCGGCCGTCTACTGGATGATCTCGATGATCGGTGTCCTGGTCTTTGTCGGATTGACCGCCTATGATGTTCAGCGCATCAAAACCATTGGTGAACAGGGGATCATGAGCCAGGGCGAGGAGATGATCAAGAAGGGGGCGATCATGGGTGCCCTGACCCTGTACCTGGATTTCATCAATCTGTTTCTCATGCTTCTCCGGTTTTTCGGCAGTAGCCGGAACTAGCTGAAGCGCGATCTTTTTTGTGGGGGCATGTACTTGGTATATGCCCCTTTTTTTTGTTGTGAATGGCCTGTTGGGAGATTGATTGATGCTAGCCGGGAAGAGAATCGTGCTGGGGGTGAGCGGCAGTATTGCCGCCTTTAAGGTGGCAGGGTGGGTCAGTGCCCTGGCCAAGGAAGAGGCCCTGGTGACGGTGCTCATGACCGAGTCGGCCTGTCAATTTGTCACGCCTCTGACCATGGCTGCCCTTTCCGGGGCGCCGGTTCACAGTGATCTCTTTGCCGAAGGCAGTGGCGGGCAGATTTCCCATATTCAGCTCGCCCAGGAGGCTGATCTCTTTCTGATTGCTCCGGCCACGGCCCAGACCATTGCCCGTCTGGCGCATGGAATGGCCGATGACCTGCTTTCGGCCACGGTGCTGGCCACCCGGGCAAGGATTCTGGTTTGCCCGGCCATGAACTCTCAGATGTTTACCCATCCGGCCACTCAGGAAAATATCGCTAAACTCAAGGACTATGGCTATCAGGTGATTGAGCCGGACAGCGGCCGCATGGCCTGCGGCGATGAGGGGCCGGGCCGTCTGCCCGAGTGGGATGTGGTACGCGAGGCCCTGCTGTGCAATCTGGCGGAACAGGACCTGGCTGGACAGCGGGTGCTGATCACGGCTGGACCGACCCGCGAACCGCTTGATCCGGTCCGTTTCTTGAGCAACCCCTCCTCGGGAAAGATGGGCTACCAGCTGGCACGGACTGCCCGGCGTCGAGGCGCTGAAGTGGTTCTGGTCTCCGGTCCGGTCAGTTTGGCACCACCGCCCGGAGTGCAGCTGGTTCCGGTCCAGACCGCCCAGGAGATGCACGCGGCGGTCATGGTCGAGGCACCGGCGGTCTCGATAATCGTCAAGGCCGCGGCGGTCAGTGATTTTCGCCCGGAACAGGTTTTTACCGAGAAAGTAAAAAAGGAGGCGGCCGACTCTGTCCTTCGGCTTGAACGGACGCCTGACATCCTGGAGGAGCTTGGCCGGATGAAGGCGGAGCAGGGTTGGCTCCTGGTCGGCTTTGCTGCCGAGAGCGGGAATCTGCTTGAGGAGGGGCGCAGGAAGCTCATGCGCAAGAACCTGGATCTGATTGCGGTGAATAACATCCTGGCCCCGGATGCCGGGTTTGAGGTGGAGACCAATCAACTTCTTTTACTTGATGCAGAGGGGGCGGTTGAGCTGCCTCTGGTCTCAAAGGAACAGGCCGCCGATCTCCTCTGGGATAGGGTTGTGCAGATGCTGCCGTAGAATTCTCGGGGCGTTTTTGTGGGTAAGTGAAGGAATGGTTTCTTGGTCTACCCACCTGAAAACGCCCCTCTTTTTTTGAGGAACATTTTCCCATGACCAGTCGTGAACGTTCGATCCTGATCGTATCCTGTTACGGCCATTTTATGAGTCATTTTAATATGCTCATCTTCCCGGCCATTCTGCTGCCCCTGGTTGGCCGTCTGCAGCTGCCTATGACCGAGGTCCTGGCCCTGTCGTTCTGGATGTATCTGTTCTTTGGGATCACGGCCCTGCCCTGGGGGATCTTGGCCGATCGCTTCGGTCCCCGGCCCCTGCTGGCCGTTTTTCATATCGGGGCCGGAATTTCTGCCTTCTGGGCGGCCATGAACATGGACAATTCCGGGACCTTGGGGCTGGCCTTGGCTGGGATTGGTCTCTTTTCAGGAATCTATCATCCGGCCGGTCTTGGCTGGATCGCCAAGGAGGTGGAGAAGACCAGTCGTGCCATGTCCTATAATGGGATGTTTGGGAATCTTGGTCTGGCCATGGCCCCGCTCCTGGCTGGGATCGTCAATTATTTCTGGGGAGCTGAGGCCGTTTATGTGGTGGTGGGCCTGCTCAACCTGCTGGGTCTTCTTTTTCTTTACTCGGCCAAGGGCAGTAATGGCGTAGTTCAGGTAAAAAAGGCAGAGGCCGGCGAACGGGTGAGCACCCTGCGCCCCTTTCTGGTCCTGCTGGTCTGTATGATGCTGGGCGGTGTGGTCTACCGCGGGATTACGGTCAGTCTGCCTGCCTATTTTGAACTCAGAAACGGGGCCTTGTACGAAGGGTTGACCGGGATGCTGGGCAGCCTTGGCTCGGCCAATGTGGTGGCCACCAGCCTGATTTCAATCATCTATCTGGTGGGGATGGGTGGACAGTTTTTGGGCGGCCGCATGGGCGAGCGGTTTGATCTGCGCCGCGGTTATTTTGTCTTCCACCTGATCACGATCCCCCTGGCCCTGCTTATGGCCGTGAGCCTGGACTGGTGGCTGGTGGGATTTGCCCTGGTGCACTCCTTTTTTCTGCTGGGCATGCAGCCCATCGAAAATACCCTGGTGGCTCGTCTCAGTCCGCCCAAGCTGCACAGCTCGGCCTATGGCCTTAAATTTGTGCTCACCTTCGGGGTGGGCGCCCTGAGTATCAAACTGGTGGGCTGGGTGGAGCAGGGCTGGAGTTTGAACGCCGTCTATGTCGCCCTGGCCATGGTCTCCGTTGTTCTGGTGACGGCCATTGCGGTCTTATCCAGGGTCACGCCTTCCATGAAGTCTTGAGTTGGGGGGAGGGTTCTTGCTTTACTGCGAAGCTCGAGTTTACTCCCCCCACCGCTCGCGACGGGGGAGTAAACCCTTGATAGGCTGATGTGAGAAGTTCTTTCTGGATTCAGTTCACTGTTACAATCAAGGAGTCATAACTCCGGGCAAATCCATCGTCGGCGCTCAGAATCAGCACATAACTTCCTGGCGTTGAAAAATGAGCACTGGTTTGCAGTTGAGTGCTGTTGCCAAAGATCACTTCACCTGGCCCCTCCGCAGTCCATTGAGTGAGGGTCTTCATCCCCAAGTTTTCATCATCAACGATTGATCCGGCAAGATACAGAGTCCTGTCGACAGATACTGTGGCGTCCTGACCGGCATTGACCACCGGAAGGGTATTCGTGATTATATTTGAGCTGTTCCAGTTTTGCACGGTTCTATACTTCGCGGTATCATCGTCCGTGTATTCCAGCAGTCCCCAGGAACCCCACTTGCCCCATTCGCCGACCGAACTGAAATTACAGAAAAGATCTCCGCCCCCTGTATTCACCCAGCGATCGAGATATATCTGATAGAGTTCGCCCATGCGCGAGTCACGATTTGCGGCAAGAAAAAGAGCTGTAAGCGTGTCATTGTTTTCCGCGCCAAAGACTCCAACAGCATGCTGGCCGCCTTCATACGCAAGTAACCTCACACCGTATTCATCGGCCTTTATACGATTGTTGGCCATCCAATCCGTTGCCTCGGGGATGGAATTGCTCTCCAGATAGTTAAGGACATCTTCTTTTGTCCAAAGAGAGACCTGGGCTAAGCTGGGACTGCTGTTTTCGTCCACATTGAGACTGAAGTATGGAGCAATTGCCAGGGCATCAGTTTTAGCAGAAGCATTCTGCCACGAGAGGATCTGTTCGGCCGTTAAATCATTTGCCGCCTGAGAAGCCATTACTCTGACCAGCCGATCCACGGAACCAAAGGCAACGGTCCAGATGTCAAAGACCTCCACTGAACGTTGTGAATACCACCTTAACTGGGCCTGAAATGGATCTGTGGATAAGTTTTCGGCAAGCCCATTGAGTTGGGCATATGTCGCCTGGTCGAACATACCATTCCATACCTCGTTTGAATATTCGATATAGATATGGAGAGTGGGGTCCAGATGGTCTCTGACATATTCGGCAAATTTCCGTATATAATAATCAGTTGCTAAATGAGGCATTGAAAACCAGGGGTTGATCTTGAGACGATTGCACAGATCAACCATCACCTCAACGGGAACACCTTTTGTTGTATAATTGATATAGTCAGGGGTCGGGCGGTCACTCCAGGCGCTGATCTCGGAATTGTTGGTTTCCATCCAATCCATGAAGCGGAAGGTGTTCATTCCCTCCCAACGCTGCAGGAAGTCCGGGCGAAAGGGATCTTGCAGATAGGTTTCTTCGTAACCAGGCATTACAACGCGAATATTACGGAGCGGATTCTGGACATTGGTATCTGTAATTCTGAGCCAGAGTGCGTTGTCGTTATTCCCCCTGGAGATGACAATGCGACCGGGTTCCTGGGAGATGATCTGGCCTCCGGACCAAAAATCAATGGTTCCAATCCCCTCATATAAACAGGTATAATTTCCGACCGGCGAATGGACTCCGCTGAAATTCAGCATGGGGGTATCGACGTAGACATTTGCGGCAAGAGAGTTGATCCAGGCGTTGCTGTCCAGGTCGAGTGATGGTCCTTCCCCCCAGTCCAGACCGGTCTCCTGGCTGATCCACATTCGTGAAAATTTAAAAACATCCACGAAGGGTTGTTCGGTATTCCAGTCGGCAGGGGCGGAGAGATTGATTCCAATCCGGTGATTGTTCCGTGGGGTATCAGGTTGAGACCATTGAATAACAGGTGTGCTGGGGCTATCACTGCTGCTGTCGCCACCGCCGCTGCATCCTGTCAGCAGAAGCATGGAAAGAACAAGAAACAAAACTGTCAAAAGTACCCGTTTCATCGTGATCTCCTCTGCTTTTTTATGTTTTATTGCTACTTGTTTATCTTTGCCCAGGAATCGCGCAGCGTTACGGTGCGATTAAAGACTGGGGCACCCGGGCGTGAGTCGATGGGGTCAACGCTGAAATAACCGTTGCGTTCAAACTGGAAGGCCTCTTCTGCCTTGGCGTCTGCCAGGGAGGGCTCAAGTTTGCACTGGTTGAGTTGGGTCAGGGAGTCGGGGTTGAGAAACTCCTTAAAGTTGCGTTCTTTGTCGGTGTCCGGGTGTTCGGTGAGGAAGAGGCGGTCGTAGAGGCGGACCTGGCAGGTCAGGGAGTGGGCGGCAGAGACCCAGTGAATGGTGCCCTTGACCTTGCGGCCGTCCGGCGATGAGCCGCCCCGGGTCTCCGGATCGTAGGTGCAGTGGATTTCCCTGATCTCGCCGCTGTGCTCATCCTTGAGCACGGACTCACATTTGATGTAGTAGCCGTAGCGCAGACGGACCTCACGCCCCGGGCCGAGGCGGAAGAATTTCTTGGGCGGATCTTCCATGAAGTCGTCCTGCTCGATGTAGAGCTCACGGGAGAAGGGCAGGGTGCGGCTGCCCTGTTCGGGCTGCTGCGGGTGGTTCTGGGCGATCAACTCTTCAACCTGACCTCCCGGATAATTGTCGATGATCACCTTGAGCGGTTTGAGGACGCCCAGGACCCGAGGGGCGCTCTCATTGAGGTCCTCGCGGATGGCGTTCTCAAGCACGGTCATATCGATCCAGCTCTCTTTCTTGCCAAGCCCGATGACCTCGCAGAAATTACGGATCGAGGCCGGGGTATAACCGCGTCGCCTGAGACCGGAGACGGTCAGCATCCGTGGATCGTCCCAGCCGGAAACATGCCCTTCCTGGACCAGCTGCAGGAGTTTGCGCTTGCTCATCACCGTGTAGGTGAGGTTGAGGCGGGCAAACTCGATCTGCTGCGGGTGGCAGGGAGTTGCCAGGGTCTCCAGGACCCAGTCGTAGAGGGGACGATGGTTTTCAAACTCCAGGGTGCAGAGGCTGTGGGTGATGCCCTCGATGGCGTCTGACAGACAGTGGGTGTAGTCATACATGGGGTAGATGCACCACCTGTCCCCGGTCCGATGATGATGGGCCCGCATGATCCGGTAGATGACCGGGTCGCGCATGTTCAAGTTGGGTGAGGCCATGTCGATCTTGGCCCGGAGCACATGGCTGCCGTCGGCAAATTCGCCGGCCTTCATCCGTTGAAACAGATCAAGGTTTTCCGCCACTGGCCGTTCACGCCAGGGGCTGTCCTGGCCCGGTTCGGTGAGTGTGCCGCGATAGCTGCGAATTTCATCGGCTGATAATTCGCAGACATACGCCTTGCCAAGCGTGATCAGTTGTACGGCAAAGTCGAACAGCTGATCAAAATAGTCTGAGGCAAAAAACAGGTTCTTCCCCCAGTCAAAGCCCAGCCAGCGGACATCTTTCTGGATGGAGGCCACGTAGGCCTCTTCTTCCTTGCTTGGATTAGTATCATCGAAGCGCAGGTGGCAGGAACTGTTGTTTTCCTGGGCAATACCGAAGTTGAGGCAGATCGATTTGGCATGTCCGATATGGAGAAAGCCGTTGGGCTCGGGCGGAAAACGGGTCACCGGTTGGCTGTGTTTGCCGCTTTTCAGGTCTTCGCTGATGATCTGACGGATAAAATCAACGGGTTTACTCTGCTCTGGCTGGGTCATCGGATATCGTTGGTTTAATTTTCTGCTGGATACAGTTTGGACACAGTGCGCAGGCGTCTGACCACCTTGTCGCGGCCGATGGTGATCAGGATGTCAAACATCGATGGTCCGGCTAACTGCCCGGTCACCACGGTTCGCATCGCATTGATGATGACTCCGGGTTTGACGTCCAGTTCCTCGGCCAGTTCGCGCGCTGCCGTCTCGGTGCTCTCCAGGGTGAACGCGGGCAGGGCATGGTAACGTTCGGCCAGCATGGGCAGCCATTCCTTGAGTTCCGGCTGCTTGAGGACATTTTTGTTGAGAGGCTTTTCCTCGATGGTAAACTCGTCGCTGAAATAGGCCCGACCGAGGGTGGCAAAGTCGTTGAGGGTGTGAAAACGGTCACGGATGAGGCCGATGGTCTCGAGGAACCACTCGTGCAGCTTATCCTGATATGTCTCCTGCCACAGCCCTTCGCGCTCCAGGACTGCCTGGACCATGGGGGCCAGTTCCGTAAGGTCCATGCTCCGCAGATACTGCTCGTTGATGGAGATGGCCTTGGGGTCGGTGAAGAATTTGGGGTCATTGGGCCGATAGTTGAAGATCGAACTGGAACGGTTGATCCGTTCCAGGGTAAAGGCCTCAATTAACTCCTCACGAGAGAAGATCTCGCGGTCATCACCTGGCGACCAGCCGAGCAGGACCAGAAAGTTGCAGAAGGCCCAGGGGATGAAGCCGTGCTCGCGGTAGAAGTGGACGGCCACGATCTCGCCGTGGCTGCGTTTGGAGATCTTGGCTTTTTTCAGGTCCAGGGTCAGGGGCATGTGGGCGAAGACCGGCAGCGGTGCATCCAGGGCCTCGTAGAGCAGGATCTGACGGGTGGTGTTGGTCATGTGGTCCTGGCCCCGGATAATGTGGGTAATCCGGTCGCGGATGTCATCGACCACGTTGCAGAGCAGATAAAGGGGTTTGTGGTTGGAACGGACGATGACAAAGTCTTCCACTTCATTGTAGCGTCGCTCGATGCGGCCCAGGACCTTGTCGTCATAAGCGAGGATACCTTCGCGTTCCGGAACCTTGAAGCGGATCACATACGGGAGGCCGGCTGCCTCGTTTTCGGTCACCTGCTCCGGGCTGAGATTGCGGCAGGTACCGTCGTAACCGATCTGCTCCTGTTTGGCGGCCATGGCGGCCTCACGTTTGTCCTTCAGCTCTTCCTGGGTACAGAAACACTTGTAGGCCTTGCCGTTGGCCAGCAGTTGCTCGGCTGCGGCCAGGTGCTCGTTGCTGAACTCGGTCTGGAAATAGGGGCCTTCGTCCCAGTCGATGCCCAACCATTCCAGGCCGTCAAGAATACCCTGGATCGATCCCTGGCTTGAACGCTCTGTGTCGGTATCCTCGATCCGCAGGATCAGTTTGCCGCCGGTCTTGCGGGCGTAGAGCCAGTTGTAGAGGGCGGTTCGGGCTCCGCCGATATGGAGATAGCCCGTGGGACTGGGTGGAAAGCGCAGTCGTGTCTCGGTCATGGAAGTTCCTTTGTGCTGCATGGAAAGAAGGCAGGTTTGCGGGTATACTGAAAAATTGTCTTTTCGTCCAGCCATACTGGTTAGACTGGTGATGCGAGCGATTTATATCGTTTTCGTCATGAATGTTCAACAGCAATGATCATTCTACCCGAATGTTCGGACATTGCAACGTCTGGCCGGGTTGAGTCAAAACTGGGGAGGCCGGTGATTTTGCAGTTTTCCTGGATAATTTGTTGTTCTTTTCATTGAACGTTGTATATTTTAGAATTTTCGTACCTGACTCAGAGGGGGGGTGTGTCTTTGTTTATTCTTGCCTTTTTGCTGGGGAAGATGGAGAGGAAGAGGACGTTGCAATCCAGGGTCTGTGGATCTGGGCTTTTCCTGAGCATTTACAGCTTCAAGGTGTTTGTTTCTTCTGGTGTTACAGAAGGACAATATGGCGTTGGTGGTTAATTATGGTGGGCTGTGCACATTCCTTGTCTTTGGCGATGTGGATGGCGCGTGACCGGTTTTGATAAATAATAGTCCGTTGTCTTAGGCATAATTCAACGGGATGCTGTTAAGGAGCAATTATGAAAGTACTGATCAGTGACAATCTGTCCCCGGCTGGGGCCAAAATTTTACAGGATGCCGGGCTGGAAGTGGATATCAAGACCGGATTGGCCCCGGAAGAGTTGAAGGCGATCATCGGTGAGTATGATGGTCTGGTGATCCGCAGTGCCACCAAGGTGACCGCTGAGATCATTGCCGCGGCCGATAAGTTGCGGGTGGTTGGTCGGGCCGGGATCGGGCTTGATAATGTCGATATCCCCACGGCCAGTCAGAAGGGCATCGTGGTCATGAATGCCCCGGACGGTAATGCCACCACCGCAGCCGAGCATGCCATTGCCATGATGATGTCACTCTCCCGAAACATCCCTCAGGCCACGGCCTCCATGAAGGCGGGCAAGTGGGAGAAGAAGAGCTTCATGGGCCGTGAGTTGACCGGCAAGACCCTGGGGGTCTTTGGGATCGGTCGTATTGGCGCCATTGCCGCCTCCCGGGGCCAGGGGCTGCGCATGAAGACCATCGCCTATGACCCGCATATGCCCAAAGAGCTGGTGGAAAAACTGGGTGTGGAGCTGGTGGACCTGATGGAACTGGCCCGTCGTTCCGATTACATCACGGTTCATGTGCCTCTGACCAAGGAGACCAACAAGGTCCTTTCCACCGAGTTCTTCAAGAACATGAAGAAGGATGCCATGTTCATCGACTGCGCCCGCGGTGGCGTCTGTGATGAGGATGCCCTGTACCAGGCCCTGGTCGATGGCGAGATTGCCGGTGCGGCCCTCGATGTCTTTGCCAAGGAGCCCACGACTCTTGAAAATTGCCCGTTGCTCGGGCTCAAAAACTTTATCTGTACCCCGCATCTGGGCGCCTCCACCACCGAGGCCCAGGAAAATGTCGCCCTGGCCATTGCCCAGCAGGTGGCCGACTATCTTCTTAAGGGTACGGTCACCAATGCCGTCAACGTCCCCTCTGTCAGTGATGATGTCCTGGCCCAGGTCGGTCCCTATATCACTCTGGGTGAGATGCTCGGTTCTCTGCACATGCAGATTGCAAGAGGCGGTGTTCAGGAGGTCAATATCGAATACTGCGGTGAATTGGCCGAGCTCAACACCAGCCCGGTGACCGTGGCCTTTTTGAAAGGCCTGTTCACTCCGATCCTTCAGGATGCGGTCAACTATGTCAATGCCCCGGTTATTGCCAAGGAGCGTGGTATCCGCGTGGTCGAGTCCAAAACCGACCGTTCCGATGATTTCACCAATGTCCTGACCATCAAGGTTGTGACCAGTGAGGGTGAGAATACCCTGGTTGGAACGGTCTTCGGCAAGAAAGAGCCGCGTCTGGTCCGTCTGAACACCTTCCGTCTCGAGGCCCTGCCGGCCGGTCCCATGCTCCTGGTTTACAACAAGGATATCCCTGGAGTGATCGGGGCCCTTGGGACTACTCTGGGCAAGGGTGGTATGAATATCTCACGAATGACGGTGGGTCGGGAAGAGGCCAGTAATCAGAATGTCATCCTGCTCAACACCGACCGGCTGATCTCCAATGATCTGCTGGCCGAGGTTCAGGGGCTGGAGCACATCGACGCTGCGCAGGTCCTGGATCTGACACCCAAGTTCTGATAAAGACGTGAGACAGGCGCGGGAAATTTAAACTGAATGGTCGCGGAGTCTTTTGGGGTCTGCTCCTTCCTGTTTGCCCGGTCTGTCTTAGGTAGTGCCCGTCCATAAATGGCCCTTTTGCCCAATATCGGCGTTATGCTCAAAAAATAATGCTCGGAATATCAAACATATGCCTGCGCTTATTTTTTTCGCATGCCTTGATCTTGACCAAAATTGCTCATTTATGGACAGACACTAGGTATGGTTGTGACTGGCTAATCTGGCCCAGCCCTGCTGGTTTGTCAGATCTGACGATGGCCTGAATCTGTGTTTGAGGAATCATTTGAATGACCACCACTGAAAACGATTGTGTCTGCGGCGAGGGCAAGGTTCCGGACAAGGACGGTCGCTGTGTTATGCCTCAGGTGACCTTCCAGGCCTTTATCATGTCGCTTAATACCTCGATTCTTTATCATCTGGGTGAGATTTCTGACCCGTCCGGCAAGAGGGTGGTTGAACTGGATCTGGCCCGGCACGGGATCGATACCCTCTGTCTGCTGGAGAAAAAGACCAAGGGGAATCTTGAGCTGGAAGAGGAGCGGATGCTCAAGGATATCCTTTGTGATGTGAAACTGCGCTTTGTCAAGGCCCTGAAGAAGTAATGGCCCGGCCCGGGAACTGGTTGGAGATCCTGGCTCCGGCCAAGGTCAACCTGACCTTGCATGTGGTGGCCAGGCGACCAGACGGGTATCACGAGTTGGAAAGCGTGATGCAGAAGCTGGAGCTGGCCGATCGGCTCAGTCTGCGGCTCAGTGATCAGCCCGGGATCAGGCTTACGTGTCCGGGCAGCGATCTGCCTGAGGGAGAGTCGAATCTGGCCTTTTGCGCGGCCCGCTCTTTTCTGCAGGCCTGGGGAGAGGGGCAAAACCCTGGCCTTGAGATTGTCCTTGAAAAAAGAATTCCGGTGGCGGCAGGCCTTGGTGGCGGTAGTTCTGATGCAGGGGCAGTGTTCACCGGCCTGAACCGTCTGTTGGCTGCCGGATTTTCCGAGGAGGCGCTGATCGATCTGGCTCGGCCCCTGGGCGCTGATGTCCCCTTTTTTGTCAGTGATCAGGTTGCGGTCCTGGCCAGGGGGATCGGTGATCTCATGCGCCCTGTCTCCGGCCTGCACGGGTGTGAGATCGTTCTGGTCAACCCAGGTTTTGCGGTCTCGACGGCCTGGGTATACGGGAACTATGCGTTGACAGCAGTGAATAATTATTCTAAACTGTCAGGTTTTCAAAAAAACAGTTATGGGCTTGCCTGTCCTCTGCACAATGATCTTGAGCAGGTAACGCTGGCCCATTATCCGTTGTTGCAAGAAATCAAACAGAGATTGCTGGGGGTTGGCGCAACTGATGTGCTGATGTCGGGCAGTGGGCCGACCATCTTTGGTCTGTTCCCTGCAGCAGGCCATGATGGCCCAGCCGTTTCCGCAGCAGTGGTTCAGGACTTGCGTGATCAGTATGGTGAGCAGGTTTTCGTGACCAGACCTTTGTGTGTTGGGGCGTAGCCAAGCGGTCAAGGCACCGGGTTTTGATCCCGGCATTCGGAGGTTCGAATCCTCCCGCCCCAGCCATTTTTTGAGTGTAGTTTTCCGTTAATCTTTGCCTGTAGAGAAAGAATTATGCCGAATATTATCAAGATCTTCTCCGGAAATGCCCATCGTCAGATGGCGCAGGAAATCTCCGACGAATTGAAGTTGCCCCTGTCTGTGGCCACTGTCAAAAAATTCAGCGACGGGGAGATCTTTGTTGAGATCGGCGAGAATGTTCGTGGCGCGGATGTCTTTGTGGTTCAGCCCACCTGTACTCCGGTCAATGACAATCTCATGGAACTGGTGATTATGGTCGATGCCCTGCGCCGTGCCTCGGCCCGCAGGATAACAGCCGTGGTTCCCTATTATGGCTATGCCCGTCAGGACCGCAAGGTGGCTCCGCGAGTCCCGATTTCGGCCAAGGTCGTGGCTGAGATGTTCATGGCCGTGGGTGTGCGCCGGGTTCTCTGCATGGACCTGCACGCCGGTCAGATCCAGGGGTTCTTTAACATTCCGGTTGATCATCTCTATGCGGCTCCTGTGCTGCTGGATCATATCAGGAAGGAGTTCAAGGATGTGATCATGGTCTCTCCAGACGCCGGTGGCGTGGAGCGGACCCGGGCCTTTGCCAAGCGGCTCAATGCCGGCCTGGCCATCATCGACAAGCGTCGTGACCGACCCAATGAGTGTAAGGCCATGCATGTGATCGGTGATGTCAAGGGCAAGACCGCCATTCTTCTGGATGACATGGTCGATACGGCCGGAACCTTGTGCAACGGAGCGGCCACGCTTATTGAGCATGGCGCCAAAGAGGTTCATGCCTGCTGTTCTCATCCGGTTCTCTCAGGGCCTGCGGTGGAGCGGTTGAATGATTCGGTGATCAAGTCTCTGGTGGTCACCAACTCCATCCCCCTGCGTGGTGCGGCTCTGGAGTGCAATAAAATTACGGTTCTGTCCGTGTCCCGGCTCATGGCCGAGGCCATTGACCGGATTCATAATGAAGATTCCGTGAGTTCTCTTTTTGTCTGAGAAGATTCACGGTTCAAGCGAGAAACAGGTAGTTAAGATAAATTTGTGGTCCTGGAGGAAACCCCATGGCGGGGTGAGTGCCGGATGCAAAGGAGAAGGTCATGATTCAGGTAGAAATGTCGGCTGCGGTACGGAATGAATTTGGGAAGGGTGCCATGCGCCGGATGCGTGCGGCCGGGGTGACACCGGCTGTTGTCTATGGGGCGCCGGGCAGTGAGGTTCAGGCCCTGCAGGTGAACACCAAGGATTTTTATAAAAATCTGTTGATGATTCAGCGTCGTAATGCCGTGTTGAGTATCACCATTGATAGCGGTGCCGTTCGCCACGTCCTGATTCAGGATGTTCAGGCCGATCCGGTCCGTGATACCCTGGTCCACGCCGATTTTTATGAGATCGATCTGGGCAAGCCGCGGACGTTCAAGGTTCCCCTGAATCTGGTTGGAACCGCCAAAGGTGAAGACAAGGGCGGCAAGCTTGAGAAGGCCTCCATGCGGGTCTCTTTGAGAGGCAATCCCCTGGATATCCCTGATGTGATTGATGTGGATATTACGCCATTGAATATCGGCGAGAGCTTTAAGTTCAGCGATCTCAATATCCCAGAGAACGTCAAGATGACCTCTTCTCCCGGCAAAGTCTGTGTTGCCGTTGTCGCCCCCTGATTTTTTTCAGAAATCTGCTGTTGGAAAGATCCGAGAGGGGTGTGTGCCCTTTTCGGATTTTTTATTTGTAATGGTATTGCAACAAGTCCGATTTTCTGTGTCGTGGCTTGGTCTGGAGTCTGTATGGGCGTGAGTGAATGGATCATTGTCGGGCTGGGAAATCCTGGTGCCAAGTACGATGAGACCCGGCATAATATCGGCTTCATGGCCCTGGACGAACTGGCCCGCCGGCATTCTGTCGCGGTCGGAGGAGAGAAGTGGCAGGCCCATTCCGTCCGCCTTCGCCTCTGGGGCCAGAATCTCTGTCTGGTCAAGCCCCAGACGTTTATGAATCTGAGCGGCCGCTCTGTGGCCCGTTTCGTGGATTTTTTCAAGGTGGCTCCGGAACAGATCGTCGTCATCCATGATGATCTGGACATGCCTCCCGGGCGTCTCAAACTGGTGAGCGGCGGGGGTGCCGGTGGCCATAACGGTATCCGTTCGCTGATCGAATGTCTGGGGACGCCAGATTTCTATCGTCTGAAATGGGGGATCGGGAGACCGGGGCAGGGCGAGATCGATGGCCGGATGGGGATGGAAAGTTATGTCCTTTCCCGCTTCAGCGCAGATGAATTACAAAACTTTGACGCCCGGGTCGATGTGGTTGAGCAGGGACTTCAACAGCTGCTGACCGGTGACCGGGGCCGGGCCATGACACTGATCAACAGTGTCAAATGATTCCGCTGCCTTTGCCTGCTAAAGATATTTGGGCGGAACGTCCCAAAATATGGTAATATACAAAATGAATGTTCGTTTGTAGTTTATTGTATTACCCGGGAGGTGTGAGTGTTTGTACAAGGTGAAATGGCCGTGTATCCGGCCCATGGTGTAGGCGTCATCGAGGCAATCGAGACAAAGACTGTCGCGGGTATGGATCAGTCTTTCTATATGATGAGAATCATTGATAACGATATGAAGATCATGATTCCCACCGCAAGCAGTGACAATGTTGGTCTGCGTGCCATCATCGACAAGACCGAGGTTGAGGCGGTTCTGGATATTCTCCGCGAGCGTGATATGGAACTCGGGAGCCAGACCTGGAATCGTCGGTATCGTGACTATATGGATAAGATCAAGACCGGTTCCGTCTATGAAGTGGCCGTGGTCCTGCGTGATCTTTTTCTGCTCAGTGTGGACAAGGATCTCTCTTACGGTGAGCGCAAGATGAAGGACACTGCCAAGAATCTGCTGGTCAAGGAACTCTCCATCGCCCGTAATGTTGATGAGAGTAAAACAGCCAGGCAGATTGAGCAGCTTTTTTCCTGATTTGTCTTTGGGGCCGACATGGCCTGATTTTTCTTTTTTGGGCCGTTTTGTGGCCATAATCCCCCGTGCTGCGACACATGACTGAGCAGGACGTCCCTCTTTATTCAGCCGATCCATCTGTCCGGTTTGACTTTTCTGTTACGGTTGAACAAGGTGGATTGCGCCTGGATCATTTTCTGGCCCTGGCCATTCCTGATGAGTCTCGTTCCTCTCTTTCAGCGGCCGTCCGTTCAGGCCTGATTCTGGTTGATGATCAACTGCGGAAATGTGGCTATCGCCTGAAGGCGGGAGAATCCGTCAGCGGTTCACTGCCGGAGCCGCCACCCCTTGAAATTATCCCTGAAGATATCCCATTGGATATCCTGTTTGAAGATGAGCATCTTCTGGTTCTGGCCAAGCCGCCCGGGCTGGTGGTTCATCCCGGCAGCGGCCATTACCAGGGGACCCTGGTCAATGGCCTGGTTTATCACTGTCAGACCATCAGCGAAGTGGGTGATCAGCTGCGGCCGGGAATTGTTCACCGTCTGGACAAGGATACCTCCGGGGTGATGGTGGTGGCCAAAACCGCCCTGGCCCATCGATTGCTGGTGGATGCCTTTCATGATCGGCAGGTTGAAAAGGAATACCTGGCCTTGGTGCACGGCAGTCCGTATGAAGAACGGGGGCGGATTGTGGCGGCCATTGGCCGGCATCGTATCAATCGGCAGAAGATGGCTGTGACCGAGAGTGGAGGGCGTTTTGCCGCCAGTAACTGGCAGGTCCTGGCTCGCTACGGTCATGATTTTACCCTCATGCAGGTTGGGATAGAGACCGGTCGTACCCATCAGATCAGGGTCCATCTGGCCTCTTTGGGTTTGCCGGTGGCCGGTGATGTCCTTTATGGCTCCGGTCGTCCCAATCGACCCTTCCCGCGCCAGATGCTCCATGCCTTTCATCTCACCTTCATCCACCCGATTACGCGGAAATCTCTCAGCTTTGAAGCACCGCTGCCTCCTGATTTTTCAGATATTGTTGATCGGTTGGCCAGGGGAGAGACCCTTGGGGAGGTCAGGTGAAAATTGTTGTGACCGGCGGGATGGGGAGCGGCAAGAGCACGGCCGGTCGTTTGCTGGCCGAGTCGTTGGGAGTTGGACTGCTCCAGAGCGATGCCCTGTGTCGTGATCTGCTGCAACCCGGGAGGTCTGGCTGGCAGGGAGTGCATGCGTGCTGGGGCGAACGTTTTTTGACTGCGAATCAGGAGATTGACAGGCCACTTCTGCGGCAGACCATTTTTGATGATGCTGAAGTTCGCCTGCAACTCGAGCAGATCCTGCACCCCCTGGTTCGTCAGATCATCCGACAGCGTGCCGCCTATGAAGAGGCCCATCAACGGAACTTTCTGGCTGAAGTGCCCTTGCTTTTTGAGGCGGGCTGGGCAGATGATTTTGACTGGAGCGTGACCGTTTGGGCAGAGGATAATCTGTGCGCGGAGCGAATCGTTCGCCGTGATGGCGTGACCCGTGAGCAGGCGATGGCCGCCCTGCGGGCCCAGATGCCATCCCGGGACAAGGCCAGGGCAGCCGATTCAGTTCTGGAAAATTCTGATACACTGGAGACCCTGCGGGAGCAGGTTAACCAGCTGGCCAGGGTTTTGCGTCAGAACCCGCTTTTTTTCTCTTGATTCCTTGCAACCAAGGGGGAAAAGGCTTGACAGGGACCTGTCAAGCCTTTAGTATGATTATTATAAAAACATACCTTCCTGTCCGTTCTGTTCCCTGATAATTGATATTTCTTCTATAAAATCACCGCTGTCTTTCAGCTGGTGTTGTTCATTTTTCCTCAAATAATTCACATGATCCGGGTCTTTCGACCCTTCCTCCTCTTTTCTCATCTTATTTCGAATATTGAAAAATTAAAAAGTTTATAGATTGTCCCCTGACTGTTGGCCGTGCTGTATCCGCGCGGAGAGTCATGTGGAGGATTGTTTGTATAGAGTGTTTTCCCAGGAGATCTGGGGCTCTGTTATTGGTTGCTTTGAAAAATTGATGGCCTTGTCATCACTCCCCGTTTTGGAATCCAGACGGAGTCCCTTTCTGTCAGTTGGTGTCTGTTTGTCTGGATTGCCTGTTTCTGCGTTTGTCGAGTGGCCGGGAAATATTGATATCTGTCTGAATCGATGTGTTTATTTTCTTTGTCCCTGCTCGTGACCCAGCTCGTTGATTTTGAAGTGGACCTCATATTGTTCCTGATTACGTAAATTTTGTCTGACCGGACGACCGGTGTTGTTAATCGCCATTATAGGAGAATAGATTTAATGAATCTGGCGGAATTAAAACTGATGAGAATTTCTGACCTGGTCAAGCTTGGCCGTAAACACAAGCTTGAAGGGGTCAGTGCCATGAGTAAGCAGGAGTTGATCTTTGCGATCCTCAAGGAAGTGGGTGATCAGGAAGAGCCTCTGCGTGGCAGCGGGGTTCTTGAAATCCTGCCCGACGGATTTGGTTTTCTTCGGGCGCCGGATGCCAATTATCTCCCGGGTCCGGATGATATCTATGTCTCACCCTCTCAGATCAGACGTCTTAATCTTCGCACAGGTGATACCATTGAAGGGCTGGTTCGTTCGCCCAAGGAGGGTGAGCGATACTTTGCCCTGCTCAAGGTTGAAAAGGTCAATTTCGATCCACCGGCGGCGCTGAAGAACAAGACTCTGTTCCGGAATCTGACCCCACTGCATCCGGATGAGAAGCTGACTCTCGAGTGGCAGCCCGATAACTATTCCATGCGGCTGGTGGACATGCTTGCACCCATCGGCAAGGGGCAGCGCGGCCTGATTGTGGCCCCGCCCCGGACCGGTAAGACCGTTCTTATCCAGAAAATGGCCAACTCAATCGTTCGCAATCACAAAGAGGTCTATCTGATTATCCTCCTGATCGACGAACGGCCCGAGGAGGTGACTGAGATGACCCGCTCGGTCAAGGCGGCTGAAGTGGTCAGTTCCACCTTTGACGAGCCGCCCCAGCGACATATTCAGGTGGCCGAAATGGTCATCGAGAAGGCCCGCAGTCTGGTGGAGCACAAGAAGGACGTGGTGATCCTCCTCGATTCCATTACCCGTCTGGCCCGGGCCTATAATACGGTCACCCCGGGCAGCGGCAAGATCCTTTCCGGTGGTGTTGAGGCCACTGCCTTGCAGAAACCGAAGCGCTTCTTTGGCTCGGCCCGGAATATTGAGGAGGGAGGCAGCCTGACGATTATTGCCACGGCCCTGGTCGATACCGGCAGCAAGATGGATGAGGTTATCTTTGAAGAGTTCAAGGGCACTGGCAACATGGAGTTGATTCTTGACCGCAAGATGTCTGATCGGCGTATCTTCCCGGCCATTGATGTCCGCCGCTCCGGGACCAGGAAAGAGGATCTGCTCCTTGATCCTGAGACCTTGAACCGGATGTGGATCCTCCGCCGGCTTCTGGGCTCCATGAATCCCGCTGATGGCATGGAGTTTTTGGTTGATAAAATGAAGCATCAAAAGACCAATAAAGATTTCTTCGACTCCATGAACAGTTGATGGCATAAGATTTTAGTGTAGACCCTGACTGATGGAGCTGGTCAGATTTCTATTGAAATCTCTGGCCGTTTTATTATAATAGTTTTCTTTTGACTGGAGACTGATTTCAGTGACTTGGGTCTGCCGGTTGGGCAAGATGTCTGAGAGAAAATTTGAACGGCCTGAACGGCCTGTTTTATGAGGAGTAACGTGTTATGAGACCTGATATCCATCCTGAGTACCATGAGATTAAGGCTGTATGTGCCTGTGGCAACGAAGTAGAGCTTGGTTCTGTGAATGCCGAGATGAACGTGGAAATTTGTTCTGCCTGCCATCCCTTTTTCACCGGCAAGCAGAAACTGATCGATACCGCTGGTCGGATTGATAAGTTCAACAAGCGTTACGCCCAGCATTTTGCCAAAAAAACTGATTGATCGGATCTGCTGAATAAAGACTTGTTCTTTCATTTACTGCCGGAACCCACAGCTGTGTCTGACACGGCTGTGGGTTTTTTTGTTTATGGAGTCGTGACTTTTCATGTTTGAAAAATTTGCCGATCTTGGCGACAGGCTTTCGCATCTGGAAGGGAAGCTTTCTGATCCTTCTTTGTTGGCTGATCAGAAGGAATACCAGAAAGTCGCCCGTGAACATGCCCGTCTGTCCCGGCTCAACACCTTGTACCGTCGTTTCAGCCAAGTTGAGCAAGAGTTGGCTGAGAATCGTCTCCTGGCCACTGATGAGGATGAAGATCCTGAACTGCGGGAAATGGCCCGGGCTGAGTTGGCCGAGTTACTGGAGAAGCGGGTCCAGCTTGAGCAGGAGATGCGTCTTTTGCTGCTGCCCAAGGACCCTAATGACGAACGGAATATTTTTCTGGAAATTCGTGCCGGGACCGGCGGTGACGAGGCGGCCCTCTTTGTCGGTGACCTCTATCGCATGTACAGCCGTTTTGCCGAGACCCAGGGCTGGAAGGTTGAGGTGATGAGTTCCAGCTCGCTGGGTATCGGTGGTTTTAAAGATATTGTGGCCCTGATCAGTGGAGATCTGGTCTATTCCAAGCTCAAGTATGAGAGCGGGGTGCATCGGGTACAGCGGGTTCCGGCCACCGAGACTCAGGGACGGATTCATACCTCGGCCGTGACCGTGGCTATTTTGCCCGAGGCCGATGAGGTCGATCTGACCATTGACATGAATGATCTGAAGTTTGATGTCTTCCGTTCATCTGGACCTGGCGGACAGAGCGTTAATACCACCGACTCGGCTGTGCGGATCACTCACTTACCGACTGGTCTGGTGGTGAGTTGCCAGGATGAGAAATCACAGCACAAGAACAAGGCCAAGGGCCTGACCGTGCTTCGGGCACGGCTGATGGCCCAGCGAGAGCAGGAGCACCACGACAAGATTGCCGAAAGTCGTCGCAGCCAGGTGGGAAGCGGGGACCGGAGTGAACGTATCCGGACCTATAACTTTCCCCAGGGGCGTTTGACCGATCATCGCATTAACCTGACCCTGTATAAACTCGAGACGATTATGGCCGGCAAGCTGGAAGAGGTGATTTATCCCCTGATTGCCCACGATCAGGCCGCGCAACTGAAAAAGCTGCAATAACGTGAACGGGTTTGGGATGTGTCATTTGGGCCTGGATTCCTGATGCTGGTGGCCGAGCTGGTCAAGGCCAGCGTGATTCGCCTCATGGCGGCCGGGATCGAGTCCCCTGAGGTTGAGGTCAGTCTCCTTCTGGGTTTTTGTCTGGGCAAGAGCCGGTCCGAGTTGTTCCTGGCCGGCGGTGCAGAGGTCGAGCCTGAATCAGAACAGCGTTTTCTATCTTTGCTTGCCCGGCGTCTGCGGCGAGAACCCTCTGCCTATCTTCTGGGCGAACGGGAGTTCTGGTCTTTGTCCTTCCGGGTGACCCCTGATGTCCTGATTCCCCGTCCTGAGACCGAGTATCTCATCGAGCAGGTCCTGGCCCGCTGGCCCCGGCAGGAGGGCGGTGCGCTCCTGGATCTCTGCTGCGGGAGCGGGGTGATTGCCGTGGTCCTGGCCCGGGAGCTGGGGGCTCAGGTGGTGGCCGTGGATATCTCAGCTGCAGCCCTGGCCGTTGCCCGGGAAAATGCCCGGCGCCACGGGGTTGCCGATCAGATTCAGTTTGTCCAGGCCGATCTGCTCTCCTGTTTTGCCCTGCACCGGCAGTTTGCTCTGGTGGTTTCAAATCCCCCCTATGTGAGTCGTCTGTCTCTGGAGCAGGAGCTGGAACCTGAGGTGGCCGACCATGAGCCGCACCTTGCCCTGGATGGCGGGGCAGATGGGTTGGATCTGATTCGCGCGATTGCCCGTGATCTGCCCTCAATACTGGCCCCGAGGGGTCATCTGTTCATGGAATTTGGTGCCGATCAGGGCGCTGCGGTCAGGGCGCTGTTTATTTTGGAACATGAATGGGAGAGGCGGGGAGGGCAGGTTGGGATCTTCCAGGATTACAGCGGTCATGACCGTGTGCTCCATCTGCAAGCCCAGGAGTGATTAAGAAAAAACTGTAACTCTTCACCGCCACTTCATATCCATGCGTCATGGGCCTGTTTACGTGAGAAGGTATAGCTCACAGGTTTTTTCACCCGAGTTTTCGCTTACCAGGAGATGAGGCGAGGCTGAAGCGTTACGATATTGTTAGCATTGTGCTGGGTGATTAAGGGAAAATTATGGAAAAATTAGTGATAGAAGGCGGCCGCGAGCTGCATGGTCAGGTACGGATCAGTGGGGCCAAGAATGCGGCCCTGCCGTTGATCACGGCCACTCTGCTTGCCAAAGGTGTTCACGTCCTGCGCAATGTCCCGGACTTGCGCGATACCAGGACCATCCTTCGTCTTCTCGAATCCCTGGGCGTGACCTGGGAGCGGCAGGGCCATACACTGCGCATCGATGCCACCGATCTGAACTGCTCCGAGGCCTCCTATGAGCTGGTCAAGACCATGCGGGCCTCGGTCCTGGTTTTGGGGCCGCTCCTGGCCCGGCTCGGTCGGGCGCGGGTCTCCCTGCCTGGTGGCTGTGCCATTGGTGCACGGCCCATCAATTTCCATATTCTGGGATTTGAACAGCTCGGGGTGACCTGCCGCCTGGAACATGGCTATGTGGATGCCGAGATCGATGGCCGTCTGCAGGGCAATACAGTCTATTTTGATATTCCCTCAGTGACCGGGACCGAGAACCTGCTTATGGCCGCGACCCTGGCCCAAGGCACCACGTTGATCAAGAATGCGGCCCGTGAACCTGAGATCGGTAATCTGGTGGATATGCTGATTGGTATGGGGGCCGAGATTGAGGGACGGGGTACTGATCTCCTGACCATTCACGGAGTGGAGGAGTTGCAGGCCGCTGACACGGCTGTGATCCCTGACCGGATCGAGACAGGAACCTATCTGATCGCGGTGGCCGCGGCCGGTGGCGAGGCCACGATGACCCACTGTAATCCGGGCCACCTCCCGGCCCTGCTGGAAAAACTCCGGGCGGTCGGCCTTGAGGTCAGCGGGCAGGATGATGAGATCACCATCCGTGCCCTGCGCCAGCGACCCCTCAAGGGGGTGGATATCAAGACCATGCCGTATCCCGGGTATCCCACCGACCTCCAGGCCCAGTTCATGGCCCTGATGACCCTGAGCAACCAGACTGCGGTGGTCAACGAGACCATCTTTGAGAACCGTTTCATGCACGTGGCCGAGCTCAAGCGTATGGGCGCCGATATTCGTATCGACGGCCATACCGCTGTGGTTGCAGGACTTGGCCGGGGTGGCTTGACCGGGGCACCGGTCATGGCCACGGATCTTCGGGCCAGTTCATCCCTGGTGATTGCAGGTCTTGCCGCCTCGGGTCGGACCGAGATCTCGCGTATCTATCATCTGGAGCGCGGCTATGAAAATCTGGTCTCCAAGCTGAGCGGGCTCGGCGCCCGAGTCTGGAAGACCCAGGAGTAACGGTTCAGAAGCAGCACATCTTCGTTCATTTCTGCCCCCTCACATACC
>ERZ889078.986-NODE-986-length-23812-cov-7.552090_pt1 | contig 23812 bp, 12 predicted proteins | sample MGYA00521266_ERZ889078 | MGnify/ENA primary metagenome ERZ889078 (study PRJEB32303, sample SAMEA104408618) | aquatic metagenome | biome: Brackish water; feature: Pelagic; material: water | place: Baltic Sea | collected 2014-06-16T06:34:00 | depth 76,534 m ...
GACGCCGCCCGCGACGCCGCCCGCGACGCCGCCGCGCGCGAAGAGGCCCGCCGTCGGGCCGCGGCCCGGCCTTGGGGCTTTGCCGAGCGCGGTGAGCCTGCCGAGCGTTGTCATCTTGCCGAGCGTTGTCATCTTGCCGAGCGTGGTGAGCCTGCCGAGGAGTCGGCTGGGTGCGTTGCCCTGCCGCGTGGTCGGACGCCCGCGCTTGCGCTGACCGTCCGGCTCGAAGTAGTGCCACGTAGCCGACCTGCGTTGACCCTGGTGATACTCACCCTGCTCCCGGACCGCGCCGCCTTCGTACCAGCCGGTCCAGCTTCCCGAGCGCTTGTCTTCCACCACGGGTCCCTTCGCCTGCAGCTCACCGGTGGGGTACCACTCCGCCCAGTTGCCGTTGCCGTCGCTGAGCTGATTCACGCCGAGCAGCTGTCCGTCCCGATTCCACCGGAACCACCCGCCGTCGCGCAGTCCCCGGTTGTAGCTCCCCTCCTCGCGCTTGTTTCCCGACAGCCACCAGCCCGTGTAGAGGCCGTGACGCTGGCCACCATGGAACGCGACTGTGCGTAGCGGGTCGTCCGACGCGTAGCGCCACTGCCAGGTGCCGTGCTTCTGATCGTCTTTGTACGTGCCGATGACACCGAAGTTGCCGGTCGGAAACTGGTAGGTCCACGCGCCGGTTCGCAGGTCGGCTTGCAGCTGGCCCTGGACCGCCAGCGTGCCGGTCTGGTGCCAGGCGCGCCAAGTGCCGGTGCCGGCGCGCAGGTCGCTGCGTCCCAGTTCGCCGCCGGCGCGGTCGAGCTGAATCCAGGCGCCGTCGCGCTTTCCCTCAACCATGCGACCAAAGCGCACGACATCCGCACCCGGCAGATCGGCGCGCGTCAGCAGCGACGACGCGGCACGGCCGCCACGCCAGCGCACCTCTGCGAAGGGGCCGTGCGGCGTTCCATCTGGTCGACGGCACCCCACCTCGATGTAGCCCTGCTCCAATCCGACGCTCTGACTCGACGGGTCGCGCGGCACGCGGCGTGTGCGACGCTGCGTGCCGTTCGGGCATGCGAGGTCAACGCGGCCGCGCTGCGGTCGGTCGCCAGTCGACCGCACGGCACCAGACGCCGCGCTGCGCGCCGCAGAAGCGCCAGTGGTCACGCGGCGCGCTCTCGACCAGCGCGACAGGGCGCGTTGCCCGCTGCCGACCTGCACGGTCCCCGGCTGGGCCGCGGGCGCGCTCGGCCAAGCGAGGCACACCATCACGGCCAAGGCAAACGGCGTCGCCCGGCGCACTGCAGCGTTCGCGTTGATTCGGCGGGCCCTCATGGCTGTCCATACCTCCACGCGGCGCAGGCTACCACGTTCGCCACCGAGGTTGGCGCCTTGTCGTGTGCACCCCAAGCTCGCTGGTGAGCCTGATTCCAGCGTCGCGCCTCGTGCGCGCACGGACTGACCCTTGCCGCCCTCGCCGCGCTGGCCTACATACTGCGCTGAGATCAACCACGCCAACCAATCGCCGTTCAGTCAACAGCAAGGAGCCCATGCGCATCGCCACCCCGCACGGAGACGTGAGTCTCTCGCGTCCCAGCGGCGATCGGATCGTCGAGCGCTTTGCGGGCCTGTGGCGTCTGCCGATCGTCCGACATGGCGATGGCGACTACGGGCTCGCGTTTCAGGTCGGACGGCGCGAGGCCTGGTGCACGATGTATGCGCTGCCGCCGCAGTCGGAGACCGAGCTGTCTTCGCTGTTGCGAGACGTGACGCAGGCCACCCGTGAGAGCCTCGTGATGATGGCTGGCGTCGGCCAGTCGGGGTACCTGCTGCCCTGCGCCTTCATGCAGCCACGCGACGATGGCCGCGTCGTGACGGGCGTCGTCGTCTTCTCGTCCGACCAAGAACCGGTAGGCGGTTCCGCAGTGGCGCCGGCGCCGCTGCGCGATCGATTCATCCAGACGTTTTCGACGTCCGAGGCCGGCGCGCTGCTCCCGGCCTTCGAACGCATCGAGCGGCTACCCAGGCTGAGCGTCGGGATGATGAAGCTAGAGATGGCCCTCGTCGCCGGTGAACCGTTGCTTCTCGCCGCTGAAGAGGCGCCGGGGCGGCTCGAGCCTGCAGTTGAGGCCAGCCTGACGCTGTGGGCTCGTCGCGGCGTGAAACATGTGCCGTGGGCGCCGGCGGTGCCGAGCGCGCTGACCGACGCTGACATCCTGTCGCTCATCGAGGTGGCGCCGCAGGAGCCAGACGAAGCTCCCCTGGATGGCGAGGCATCGGCGCCGCCCCACGCAACGCCGGGCGCTGAGTTGGACACCGCCGCTCGTGAGTTGGAGGCGGCGGCGCTGGAGCTGCAAGCCGCCACGCGCTCGGCCGCAGCGGCGTCACTCGCCGCGCTTGAGCCCGCGGCGGTCGAGCCGGAGGGCGCGTCCGTTGAGCCGGAGGCCGAGTCCGCAGAGCCGGAGGCCGAGTCCGCAGAGCCGGAGGCCGAGTCCGCAGAGCCGCAGGCCGAGTCCGCAGCGCCGCAGGCCGAGTCCGCAGAGCCGATTGCGGTGCCCATTCTCCCGCCACCAAAGCCCAAGTCGGCGCCGTCAGCGCTGCCATCGGCCACAGACGCGCCGATCGCGACGGCGTTGCCGCTCGGTCGACCGACCCAGCCTCTGTTCGCGATCCGTCTGCCACAGCGCGATGAAGCGGACGTGCCGACCGAGCACGAGACCGCAGTCGCCGGCATGCTGAACATCGACGCGACGCTTGCGGCCGTGCTGCACAATCCGTTCAACCGCCTGATGCGCATCGACGCCGACGCCGTGCACGCAGAGCTGATCGCCGCCGCCTTTGAGGTGTGTGTGCGGGTGGGGCGCTTCGACGTCATCCCGCGCGCGTTCGGTCCGGCAAACATCGGCTCCATCGTGATGGGCGGCGTCGCAGGGGTCCAGCTGCTGCTGCGGCACAGCGCGACAGAGACGTGCGCGGTGGCCGTGCGCGCCGGGACCGGCCTAGACGTGCGGCAGCTGGCCGCCCTCGCTCCCGTGATGTTGGCGGGGTGCTCCCAGCTCGCGGCGGTGTGTTTGACGTTGCCGGTGCCGCTGCACGATGAGTTGGCGGGCGAACTTGAGCTGGGCGAACTTGAGCTGGGCGAACTTGAGCTGGGCGAAGTCGCCGCTGATCCGTGGCACACAGTCGCGCTTGACGCCGTGTTGGCCATGATTCAGGTCGCTGCTGACAACAGCCCCCACCCCGATTTTTTCCGCGCCCACAGCAGCTTCGTTCGGGCCTCTCGGCGCCTGTGGCAGGCGGTGGGTGACGCCGCCGCGGGCGATGGCAGCGCCTGGCGTGAGCCGTTGCGCGACGCCGAGCTGCTGCGCCCGATGGAGCGGATGCTTGCGCTGGAGCTCTTGGACTTCATGGATGCCCGGCTCGAGCCCGAGCGCTGGCCGCGGCTGCTGCGCGGTCCCGTCGCGCCGCCGACGGCCGTGGAGAGCAGGGCGCTCGCGTTGCAGATCCAGCCGTCAGGGACGGAGCTGACCGTCGCCTTGCTCGACCCGCAGCTGCCGTTTGCCTGCGGCGTGCGGTTGCGGTCGAGGCGAATTGAGCTCTTCGTCGCCCACCTCGACCGCGCCAGCCACGGGCGCGACTCCACGCCCGCCGCGGCTGATCGCAGCGCGCTCATGGCCCGGATTTGCAGCCTGCTGGAGCTGGACCCCACGAAGGTCGTCGATCGTCAGGGTCAACCGTCGACTTGGCTCTCGCTCGGTTCGTTTGATTGGTTGGATGGCGTGAGCCGCCAAGCGGCCGCCCAGACCGCCGTCGAGATGGTGTGGCTGATGTGGCATCACTTCGACGACGTCCTCGGCCGTGCCGAGTCGTGAGGCGCGCGTGACCTGCGTTCGACCCAGCGCGTGGCCCCTGGAGCGACCCGCCGGCGTGTCCGACTCGGCGATGGCGTTGCTCGCCGCGTCTGAGGTCGTCGATCTGCACCTCGATTCGTTCATCGTGCATCGCATGGTTGGGCGCGATCTGAACCGACGGCACAGCATCGGACCGCTGGGCGGTCGCGGTTTTGGCCACCTCGATTTTCCCACCGCCGTGGCGAGCGGGTTGACGGGTGGGATGTGGTCCATCACGACCAACCCGTTTCGCACCGCCGCGTCGCGCTGGCGGGTGTTCCAAGACAATCTGCGTGACTTTCAAGCCGAAATCGCGGCCTCCGAGGGCAAGATCCGCGTCGTGCGCACGTACGCGGAGTGGCTAGAGGCGCGCGCGGCGGGCGCGCACGCCTGCCTGCCCGCGATTCAGGGCGGCAACGCGCTTCAGGCGGCGCCCGATGGGGTGCTGTCGATCCCTGATCAGCTGATCACTCGCATCACCCTCGTGCACCTCACCAACACCACGTATGGGCCGTCCTCAAGCCCGCTCTCGTTCGGCAAGGGCGTCACCGGCCCCCTGACGCCGGCCGGCAAGGCCTTGGTCGCGCAGATGAACGCAGCCCGCGTGTTCGTCGACCTCGCCCACATCGGCGAACAGGCGTTCTGGGACGCGGTGGACACCCACGACCCTCAGCAACCGCTGCTGGCCACACACACAGGTGTGGACGGCGTGCGGCCCCACTGGCGCAACCTAACAGACGACCAGCTTCGCGCCGTCGCCAAGACCGGCGGCGTGGTCGGGGTCATCTTTCAAGACTGGTTTCTGCGCCGCCCTGGCGGGCCGCGGGACGTGGACATGGTCATCGAGCACATGGCGCACATCGTCAACGTGGCAGGCGAGGACGCTGTCGGCATCGGCAGCGACTACGACGGCGCCATCATCCCGCCGCCAGATCTGCGCGACGGCTTCGCGCCAGCGCGCTTGATCGACGCCATGCTACGACGCGGCTGGCCGGAACGTCTGATTCAGAAGGCGTTGGCCGGCAACTTTCTCCGCTGTTTTGAGGCGCTGCGGCCGGGCTGAGCGACCGGCGCCGTGCCGGGCGTCACGTTCACCGCTCGTCGGCCGCCGTCGTCGTCGGTAGCCAGTCGCTGTCGGGCCACGCCCCGCGCCAGGGGCCCGATTGCGCGCGATCCTCGGCGACCTGTGCGGCGATCGAGCGCTGCGTCTGCACAAACACGGTGGCGCCCTCGGTGCTGAACGTCTCCCCGTTGCGCTGTGCGACACGCTCGGAGACCGGTTGGTGGTCGCGCAGCGCGTCAAGCGCGTCGGCGATCTCCTCTGGCGCCGCGCCTGTCGCCGCCATCTCCAGGGCGATCCGACTCGGATCTCGCTCGCGATCGACCTGCCGCAGCCGCGCCAACAGCGCCACGCTGACGAGCTGCAGCGTCGGGTGCGGGCTGCGTCGCCAGAAGTTGATCAAGCTTCCAGGCGAGCTCGCGTTCAGCCGCAGCTCGGGGTGAAACGCGACCATGTAGAACGCCGGATTCGCGTGTCGGGCCTGGTAGCGTGCCCGCGCTGCCACATACACAGCGTTGAAGGCTTGCGCATCCAAGTCCTGCAATCCAGGGCAGAGCAGCAGCGCGACCTCCGGGTTGCCGGGTGTCGCCGTCGCCTCTAACGCGTCCAGCGCGCCATCGAGGCGTGGGGCGGCGTCGCTGGCCTCTTCCGCCCAGACAACACGGCGCCACAGCCGGCCCTCTTGGCGGCAGCGGCGCGCGAAAGGACAGATGTCCCACTGCTCGACCAGCTCGCGCAGGTATCGGTCACTATGGGTCAGCGCCAGCGTCAGGGCGCGCCCCGCGGCGGCGTCCGTCGCCTCGCACGCTGGCGCGGTTGTTGTCCCGCGACCGTGGCTCAAGGCTGGCTCCGCGGCGCCAGCGCAGCGAGCTGATCAGCCAGCTCGGCGCAGCTCTCCGGCCGATCTTTGGGCTCGCGGGCCATCGCAGTCAGGATGAGGCGCTGCATCGGCGCCGACAGCGCGGGGTTATGCTTGCGCGGCGGCTTGAGCGGTCCAAGCAAAATCGCTGTCAGGAGGCTGGAGATGTCCGCGCCGCCGAAGGGCAGGTGACCCGTTACGGCGTGATACATCGACGCGCCGACCGAGTAGAGATCGGTCTTGGGGGTCGGCGTCACGCCATCCTGCAGCCGCTCGGGCGGCAAATACGCCGGCGTACCAATGATCGACATGCCAGCCTCGGCCGTCGTCGTCAGGTCGAGACTTTTGGCGATGCCGAAGTCCATCACCCGGGCTTGCTGGCCGCCTTCGAGCACGAAGATGTTGTGGGGCTTCACATCGCGGTGGATGACGCCGGCGGCGTGCGCCGAATGCAGGCCCTGACAGACCTGCAAAAAGAGCCGCCGCACCGTCTCTTCTGGCATGGGACCTTTGGCGCGCAGCAGCACGCGTGACATGTCTTCGCCCGCCAACATCTCCATCGTGATGAAGCGACGGCCTCGCCACACGCCGAACTCGTACGTGCGCACGATGGCCGGGTGGCTGAGGCGCCGACAGATCCGCATCTCCTGCCGAAATCGCGCCTGGAACTCAGCGTCGCTGCGGTCTTCTTTCAACAGCTTGAGGGCGACCTCCTCCTCCAACTCCCGATCATGCGCGCGGTACACCTCCGCCATGCCACCGGTACCGAGCAGATCGCGCACCACGTAGCGATCCGCGATCAGGGTACCGGGCTGGAGCTGCGCGCCCCGGCGTCGCGGGCTCACGGCTGGCCCATCGTGGCGCGTAGGCTTGATCTCCCGACGTTTCGCGACCGAGGGCAGATTCAGCTCGGTCGAGTTTGGGTTGTTGCGTCGGGCCCCAGAGTTGGTGTTGGTCGCCACGGTCGGATGGTGGGCCGCTGAGAACGAGAGCGTACGTTTGAACCGGGTTTGGGCGCCGGGAGCGCGGACGCCGGGCGTCTCGTCTTGCGGCGGCGCGGGCGGCGCCGAGGTCGCGCGCTGCGCGGCGTAGGCACCGGAGGAGGCCGGCCGGGTTCGCTCATCGACGACTGTCGGCGACACCTGTGGCGTGGCGTCGGAGGGCGGCCGCCGCGCGCGAGCGCGGGAGTTTGGGCGGTCGACTAGGCGCGCGACGGGCTGGGGCGACGCAGTCGCGGTCGTCGGGGCAGCCGCGGTCTTTGGGACAGGGGCGATCTTCGCCGCAGGGGCGCTCTCAGGCGTGGTCATTTGGCTGGGACGCGCGCCGCCGCTGACGCGAGGATCGTTGGACCGATCCGAGGCCCAGCGCGCGATGGTGACGGCTTCACGCAGGTCGGTGGCGCTGAAGGGGCGGTTAAGGATCACCTCCACTAGGTCGCCGCCCTCGGCGCGATCGACGGGCTGGGCGCCGACCCGCGCTAGAACGACGGTGACCTTGCGGGCGCCGAGCAGCGGTCGCGCCAGCCGCAAGAAATTGATGACGTTCATCTCGGGCAGGTCGCCGTCGAAGACGACCAACTCCGGCGCCTCCAGCCGCAGCGCGTCCAAGACCTGCTCTCCGTGCTGCACCTCGACGACGTCGAACCCCAACACACTCAGCACGTCGTGCATGAGGCTCGACGTGCCGGGATCACCCGACACGGCCACAGCTGTCCCAGCCCGGTATGCACCAGTGATCCCACGAGCCATGAGTGAACCGCCTCCGCAATCGGGGTGGCGAGCGCAGAGAGTGATTCGCGCGTCGACGTTGAAGCCGAGAGTATGCCGTCGCGGCACACTGCGGTGTCAATACTGCGGGTCGTCGCCAGCCCGCCCCCGAAGACCCTAGGCCCCAGGCACCCTAGTCCCCAAACACAAACACGGACTCAGGGTAGTACCGCACCTTGTTGTTCTCCCAACACCAGCGCAGGTGGGCGTCGAGCAGCTGATTCTTGATGTCGAGATCGAGCGGCGCCTGGAGCACAGTGAGGTGAAAATCCACGCGCAACGGGCGCTCAGGGACCAGGAATCGGGTCGATTTGCGCGGAAACAGTTGGCCGGCGAGCGTGCGTTCCAGCACCTCCTGCTTCGAGAACAGCGGCCGCAGAAAGAGCAGGGTGCCGTCTTGATCGGCGAGATCGGCGCGCGACTTTGTGCTGGGTGTGTACACAACACGGGCGCCACGGTCGTCGAGGCACTGCTCGATGCGAGTCAACGCCCGCACGATACGCGTCAGATTGGAGCCCTCCCCCGGCCCGACCCGCAGCCCAGTGGTGACGCCCTCTCGCGAGATGAACGCCATCGCCAGATCCCGGCCATAGATGCGCTCTCGGACCTCGGCCTCGCTCCCGACCCGCGCCACGCGGACCTGATCGTCCGCGATCAGCGTCTCCACGAGCGCGAGTGGATCGAGGGCATCGAGGAGCAAGGCGTCCCACGACGCGAGCCGCACGGCGCTCGACCAGTAGTCGGCCACAAACACGACGATGTCCTGACAACCGAGGCGGCTCATCGCCTGAACGCGGTGCATCCCATCGAGCACGACATAGCGCGAGTCACCGGTGGCGGGGTCATCGACCTCGGCCACGACGATCGGGTTCTTCATGATGCCGTCGTGCTGCACGTAGTCGGAGATGCGGTCGACCTGACGGTCCACCACCCCTTCGTGCACCAACACATGCGCGATGGGGGCGACCTTCAAGCGCTTAAAGATCTCTCGCATGGGCATCGACCTCCTCAGAGCCCACGGCGTGTGCGCTGCGCCACGCAGCCTGCTTGGTCGGAGGCGGCGGCGCAATCCCGCCCGTGGCTGACGCTGAACCGAGTCGGTGTGGCCGAAGCGCCATCGCACGGGAGGCCTACACGGTGCGGCTGTAGCGCGCGTCGGTCTGGCCGAGGCGCGCGTCGTAGATCATCGCTACGTTGCGCACCACGAGCTCACCGAGGTCGCTCAGCTGAAGCCGGTCTGGCGTGTCGAGCACCAGCCCGTCGCCGATGAGCGGCGTCAGTTGCGCGCGCTCAGCGTCGAAGTGTTGATCGAAATCGATGCCAAAACGGGCCGAGATCGCGTGCTTGTCGATCGCGAAGTGGCACATGAGGTCCATGATCACGGCGCTGCGCAGCACGTCATCTGGCGAGCTCTGCAAGGTGCGCGCCCACGCTGGTTTCCCGTCGGCGATCGTGGCACGCCACGTCGGCACCTCCTTGTCGTTCTGGGTGAACGTGCCGGCGACCTGCGAGATCCCCGACACTCCGAGCGCGACCAGATCGAGGTCCGGTCGAACGGTGTAGCCCATGAAGTTGCGGTGCAGTCCGCCGCGCATCCGGGCGATCGCGAGCTCGTCATCGGGGCGCGCGAAGTGATCGATGCCGATGGCGACATACCCCGCCTTAACCAGGTGCGCACGCGCTGCGAGGGCCATGGACAACCGCGCCTGATCGCCGGGCAGACCGTGCCGCTCCATGCCGCGCTGCTGCTTTTTCAGCCACGGCACGTGGGCGTAGCCAAACAGCGCGATCCGACTCGGGCCGAGCGTCAGCGCCTCGTCGATCGTCTCCAGCAGACTGGTCGTCGTCTGCAGCGGCAGGCCGTACATGAGATCCAGGTTGAAGGGCAGCGGACCCACAGCCTCTACGGCCGCACGCACTTCATCGACCCCCTGCTTTCGCCCGACCGCGGCCATCACGTCGGCCTTGAGATCTTGCACGCCGAAGCTGAAGCGGTTGAATCCGAGCTCCAGCAACAGCGCCATATAGTCCCGGTCGACCGAACGCGGATCCACCTCGATCGACCACTCCGCGTCGGCTGTTGGTCGCATCGCCTCGCGAATGCCGTGGATGAGGCGCGTCAGATCGGCTGGTGCCAACCACGTCGGTGTGCCGCCGCCCAACGCCACCAACTCCAGTGGCCGATCGAGGCGGGTGAGCGAGCCGAGGAGCCTGAGCTCCGTGAGCAGATCGTCGACGTACGTCTCGCCAAGCGCGCGATTGCGGGCGATCTGCACGTGGCAGCCGCAATACAGGCAGCGTTTCTCGCAGTACGGCACATGGACGTACAGCGCCAGAGGGGCCGTCGCACCAGCCCAAGCGGCCAAGACGTCCGCATGAAGCGTCGGATCATCCGAAAAATGCGGCGCCGTAGGATAGCTTGTGTAGCGTGGCCCTGGCCGGGCGTAGCGCTCCACCACCTCTCGGGGGGTTTGCGGCGGCAAGCTTGATTCGGTCGTTGGCTCGGTGAGGGTCGCTGTCATCGCGGGACTCCAATGGGGCAGACAGTGTAGGCCCGGGTTGGCGGGCGCGCTGGGAATCGTGCGACCCCTTGTCCGAGTCGCGCGCTTCGGTTCACTCTGCCGGCCTTATCGCAAGGAGTCGACCGTGCAGACACCCGTATTTCCGACCCTCCGCATCTACGCCGACCGCTTTGAGGCCCTCGGTGCCTTCGCTGAGGCGCAGGCCGCCTGGTTGCAGCCCGATGCCAGCGTCGTCGCGCAGCTCGATTCGGCGCTGCGGGACCAGAACACCGGCGTCGTCGCGCACTTTTACATGGATCCCGAGCTCCAGGGCGTCTTGACCGCGTGCACGTGGCCGCACATTCACATCTCCGACTCCCTCGTCATGGCCGACCGCGCGGTGGCGATGGCGGAGGCCGGTGTTCGGACGATCGCGGTGCTCGGCGTGGACTTCATGAGCGAGAACGTGCGCGCCATGCTCGACGCGGCCGGTCACACGGACGTCGCCGTGTATCGCGTCGCCACCGATCCGATCGGCTGTTCGCTCGCCGAAGCGGCCGAGGCGCCCGCGTATGGCGCGTATCTCTCGCAGGCCGCCCACGTCACCCGCGCGCTGCACGTCATCTACATCAACACCAGCCTGCTCACCAAAGCCAAGGCGCAGCGGCTGGTGCCGACGCTGACGTGCACCTCCAGCAACGTCGTGCGTACCATCCTCCAAGCCTTCGCCCAGATCCCCGACCTGACCCTGTTTTTCGGCCCGGATACCTATATGGGCGGCAACCTGCGCGCGATGTTCGAGCGGTACGCCACACTGCCCGATGACGAGATTCGCGCGCTGCACCCCGCGCACGATCAGGCCAGCCTGCGGCGCGTATTGCAGGGGCTGCGCATCTTCGAGTCGGGCACGTGTATCGTGCATCACCTCTTCGGCGCAGACGTCGTCGCGCGGGTGCGGACGCATTACGCGGACGCGCTGGTGTGTGCCCATCTGGAGGTGCCCGGCGAGATGTTCGCGCTCGCCGCGGAGCTGGTGCCGCAAGGGCGCGGGGTAGTGGGCTCTACGTCGAATATCCTCGATTTTATCAACACGAAGCTGGATGCGTCCGAAGTCGACGCCTCGGCGGTGGGTCCTGACGCTAAGCCGCTGACTTTTGTGCTGGGGACAGAGGCCGGGATGATCACGCCCATCGTCCGCGACGTGCAGCGCAAGCTCCGTGCGCGGGGCGATACGCGGCCGGTGGAGATCGTGTTTCCGGTGTCCGACCACGCCGTCGCCGCTTCTGAGGACCCTGCGCTTGGCATCGTTCCGGGTGTGGCGGGCGGCGAAGGCTGCTCAACGGCCGGCGGCTGCGCGACGTGTCCCTTCATGAAGATGAATCGGCTCGACCGGCTCTTTGACCTGTTGCAGCGCGCGCGCCGCGCAGATCCGGGCCTGCAGGCGTTCGAGCCGCGGGTGTACACCGAGCTGCTGGACGGCAAGACCGTCGCCGAGCTGGGTGGACTGCCGATTTTGCACATGCGCGCTTTGGGCCGCGACGGCCGACTGCCGGAGGCGCTGGTCGCCGACGTCTGCACCCGTCACGCGGCGTCAGCGACGGTATGAGCCGCGGCTGGCGACGCGGTCGCGCCCGCGGCTTGGCCGGCACCCTGGTGTGATATGGGTCAACTCAGCGTGCGGCGGCCTGAATCGGTGCGCGCGCTCGCCTATCTGGCCGCAGGCAGCCACGCGATGGCCCGCGCGCCTGCGAGCTCCTGGAGCCACTCGGCGGCGTCGAGGTCGCCGAGTTGCGCGGTCTGTGCGAGGCGATCCAGCGCCGCACTCGCCGCGTCGGCCGGCATCGGTAGGGTTCGCCACCAGCTCAGCAGCGCCGGCGGGCACGGAATCACCGCGACGCCCTCACCCGTCTCGCCCAGCAGCCACGCCGTCGGCTCGTCTAGCGGCGGGCGTGGGCTGCCGACTACGAGCGCGTGGGCCAGCTCTGCGGCGTCGAAGGGCAGCGCCAGGATCTGAAACGCGGCGCTCGGTAACACGTGGCCGTCGTGCGGCGGCGCAGCGATGTCCGCGCCGAGCCGCTCGACCGTGTCGTCGCGCAGCGTCGCGCCGAGCAAGTGGGTCTCAAAGGCGAGGAGACCGCGGGTTACCTTGTGGCTGGGCGGGGCGTCGTGGCTGGGCGGGGCGTCGTGGCTAGGCGGGGCGTCGGCGCCCGCGAGACAGGCGGCCAGACGACTCACCAGCGGCGCGCGCGACGGCTGCGCAACCAGCGCGGTGAGCGTCGGCGACAGCTGCTCGGTCTCGACGAGCCACGCAAACGTCGCAGGCGCCGCGTTCTCGATGCCCAGCTGGAGCTGATGGCGGTCCAAGCCACCGTCGTCGCCGAGGGCGGCGCAAGCGATGCCGATGCACGCCGCGTCATCGCGCACATCGCGCGGCAGCGCCGCGAGCAGCGTCGGCAGCGCCCGGGCCGCGGGCCGCGGGTCGCCGGTCTCGGCGGCGGCGCAGGCGGCCGCTAGCAGCGGCAGCACCGGGGTTGGATCCCAGGCTGCGCCATGCACGCCGCGGTGGGTGACGTCCCAGAGCAGCCGGGCGTGGGCCCGCGCGCAGGTGCGCTCCGCGTCGACGACGAGCTCACCAAAGAGCAGCGCGTCGAACGTCGCCTCCACCGCGTCGGCCATCTCGGAGGCGCAGGCGGCGTGCGGTCCAGGGCCACCGATGGCCAAGAGGGCCTGCACGCGGTCGGCCATGAGGCGCGGGTAGTGGCCGGTCACGTAGGCGGTCGCGTCCGCGCGGGAGTCCAACAGGCTGTGCGCCACGCCGACGGGCTCGCCGTGCAGCCGCTCGGTCACGCACGCCGTCAACTCCGCGTCAAAGCGATCGATGCCATCGCGGAGGTGGTGCGCCGTCGCTTTGAGTCGATCGATGACCGCGATGCTGTCGCCGCTCAGCCACGTCGCGCGCGCCAGCGTCGCCTGCGGGCGCAGCACGTCGGCCTCCCGGCTGAAGCCGTCCTCGTCGAGGCGCGCCACCAGATCTGGCCCGTACCAATGCACGACCGGCAGCAGCTCGGCGAGGCGGGCGCACAGGTACGTCTCCCAGCGCGACATGTCGGGACGCCAGGCATAGCCAACCGCGCGGTGCAGCAGCTCGTGTGGCGTCCATCGGGCCGAATGATCGGGGTGAAACGTGGCGAACGCGCCGTCGAGCTGAAAACTCTGGTACCGCCCGGCGTGCAAGCTGCCGCGGTTCCACTCGCCGTGGTCTGGGTCGAGCGTCGCGGTGTCGCCGATCAGGTCTTCGGGCCACGGCATGAGGGTGCGGTGTTCGTGGTGGGCGACGAGCGCGCCGACCTGCGCGCCGAGGGCGCAGGCACGCAAGCCGAAAGGCGACGCCACCACCTCCGCGAACGGCGCACGAAGCCAGGTCGCCAGATTCGCGAGCGCGGTTCGGTCGACAGCGGCGAGCGCCGTTAGCCAGTCCTGAAGCAGCGGCAGCAGCGCCGCGTCGGGCAGTCCCCTCAACCACGCGCGCCGGGCGGCGGCGGTCGGCAGGTCTGGCGGCGGCGTGATCCCCGGCAGCGCGAGATCGCGGGAAAGTCGCCCGAGCGGGAGGTGTTCCGTCATTGCGGTGGTCCGTCTGTGCCAGCCGCGTGGTCGTCGCTCGCCGCATCGGACCGTTCGGAATCGGACGCTGCGTGTGCGGTCGTCGCGCCCGACGTCTGCGCCTGACCGTGCCAGGGCAGGCCCGAATCCGCGTGTTGCTCCAGCAGCGCGATCACCTGCGCGCCCAACAAAATGATCACGCACGCCACCTCGATCGTGAGCAGCACGACCACGACGGTCGCCAGGGAGCCATACACCACATTCACCACCGAGATGTTTTCGAAATAGTAGACCAGCACCGTTCGAGTCGCCTGCCACAACACCGCGGTCGTCAGGCCTCCGATGATCGCGCGGAGCGGCGCGACCTTGCGCACTGGCATGATCGAATAGAGCGCGCTGAAGAGCACCACCAAGCCGACGAATCCGGAGCTCTGCAGCAGCAGACGCGAGCCAGCGCGCCACCGCATCTCGTAGCCAAGCACCGTCACCTGGTCCGCGCTGAGCGAGTCGAACAGCGCGGTCGCGCCGGTGACGATTAGCAGCAGCATGGTGATCACGGCGATGAAGGCGTAGGGCAGGGTGACGCTGACCCAGAAGCGTCGGGTCACCGGGCGCTCCGGGTCGTGAAAGATCAGGTGAAAGGCGTCTTCCATCATCCGAAACGCAAGACCGCTGAAAAACAGCAGCGCTGCGAAGAGAACGCCGCCCACTACGCCGCGATCATCGAGGAAATCGACGACGGCGCCGGTGACGAGCGAGGCGTGACCTGGCACCAACTCCCGCAGCTCCGTTTCGACCGTCGTGACAATGCGACTGCGCTCGAAGACCGTCGACACCATCAGCAGAATCACCGCCACCAACGGCACCATCGACAGCAGCGTGTTCCACGCCATGCCGCCAGCGAGCAGCAGGCCCTTGTTGGCAAAAAACCGGCTGATGACCAGGCCAGAGAAGCGGAGGATGGCGTACTTGGGCATGGCGGGCGGCACCTCGGCGGGGAGTATAGACCAGCGTCGTATTCCTGTCGGCATCCTCGGGCGCTGGACACGCGGGTTGCGTTCGTGTCGCATGGCGTGGCGCACTGGAGGTGCCCATGTCCCTACACCGCACCCTTGACTTCATCCTGCGCCAACCTGCGCAAGCGGCCCCGATTCACGGCCTGCGCGGGTGGTGGCGCCGCCATCGTGACGCCGCGCGGTCGTTCCCCTCGCCCGGCGCGCTCGCCGTGGTGACGGGGTTTCTCAGCGACCGATTGAGCTACGCCTTCGCCTCGGGCTACCAAAACGCCGTGCACGCGGCGTGGCCGTCGCTCGATCCGGAGCGCGTTGTGTCCCTGTGTGTCACGGAGACGACGGGCAACGGACCGCGCGACATCCAGACGTCCATCAGCCTGCGCGGCGACCAGGTGGCGGTGCGCGGAGACAAGAGCTTCGCCACTTTGGGTGGTTTTTCGGAAGATCTGCTAGTCGTGGGTCGTGTCGGTGAAGTCGCTGACCGACCGCGTCTGGCGGTCGTGCACCTCGACGCCGGCAGCCCCGGCGTGCAGGTGCTGCCTTTGAAGGCGCTCGCCTTTACGCCGGAGATTCCGCACGCCCACATCCGCATCGACGCCACCGCTGCGGCACAACGCTTGTCGCCCGATGACGGCTGGGATCACCTCGTCAAACCGTTTGGCGCGCTCGAGGATGCGCTTGTTCGCGCCGCGGTGTGCGGTCACCTGGTGGGCGTCGCCCGCGTGCGGCGGTGGCCGGTTGACGAGCTGGACACCCTAGCCGCCGCCGCCCACGCCCTCGCGGCGTTTGATGTCGCGACGGACATGCGCTCGCCCGTCGTGTGGCGCGCGCTGGAGGCGACGCTCAAGCACGTCGACCGCGTGATAGGCGCCGCAGATCAGCGACTGTGCGATGACGCGGCGGCCGACCCTCTCGATGAGTTCGCCGCGCGCTGGGTGCGCGACCGACCGGTGCTCAACGTCGCGCGAGGGCGGCGCGCGGCCAGCATCGCGCGGGTCAGGCGCGGCACCACCCTATGATGCGTCCTGCGTCCTCCGTCGCTGTGTCGCTCTCCTCATACACGAGGTGCCGTTCTGGGGCGTCGCTCCAGACGCGCAGTCGCCACCGCGCACCGGCGGACGCTTCATAGCGCACCAAAAAGGCGATGCCCTCGGCCGTCTCGGCCCGCAGCGCCTTGCGACCGCGCCACAGCAGGGACTCTCGGCGCAGATCGGTCACCTCCTCGTGGTGATCCATCTTGCCGTCGTGATCCTCGTCGACCCAGATCCGCACGCTCGGTTGCTGGCCTTTGGGGACTCGGCTGAGCCGCATCTCGAAGTCCAAATACGACGTCATTGTCGTGCTCCTCTCAGTCGGCTGTGACGCCGGAAAACCAGCCTACGCTAACGTCGTCCAGCTCGGATTAACACGCGTCCTCAGCCGCGCTAGGCCGCCAGCCAGGGTTACGTGACCTCGGTGCGCCCAGCGACGATCTGCACAAACGAGCGGCTGCGGAGCTCGGTGAGCGTGATGCCAGTCGCCAACACCTCAGCCTCGGTGAGCGCGCCACAGGCCATGCCGCGCAGGAAGAAGTTGAGCAAGCCCTGGCCGGTCGCGGCGTCGTCGAAGGTGTTGCCGACCAGCGTCGCTTGCGCGGCCTGCTTGAGGAACTTGTCGAGGCGCAGCGACGCGTCGCTCAAACCGCCGAGGAAGAACGAGTAGACCGCGGCATAGCGCACGGGCAGCTGACCGGGGTTGAGATCCCAGCCCTGATACACGCCGTGGCCGAGGCTGTGGAAGATGTTGTCGAAGTGCAGCTTCCAGCCCGAGTGCACGACCGCCCGGTTCTCCGCCATGTGTTGGGGCGACAAGCCCTCGCCCTTCGCGGCGCGGTGCGGTCCGATGGGCATCACCGTCGTCGCGCCGTCGCTCATCGTCACACCGGTGCCAGCGAGGCTGACCTGCATGACGTGGCGGGCAAAGTCACAGGCGGGATGGGTGTGGGTCTGAAACGCGGCGGTGATGTTGCAGGTCGCTGTGTAGTCATACGTGCCGAACGCCGCGGCGCGCACACGACCTCGGCCCGCGCGCACCAAGCTCGGGACGGCGTTGCGGCCGTGCGTGTCCAAGATCGCTTGTGTGACCTCGATCATCAGGTCGATACCGATGGCGCCGGCCGTGATGCCATTGGCGGTCTCAAGCGCGTCGAGCAGGTCGGCGAGCGCGGACACCTGCGCTGGCACCGAGATCTTCGGCAAGGTCACGACAAACCCGTGCGGAACTGCGCCACCCGTCGCGCTCGCCAGCGCGGTGATGAACAGATCCAGCGTGCGCACGGCTCGGCGGCGGCTCTCTTCGGTGAACGGCTTGATGCGGATCCCGATGAACGGTCCGAGGCTGCCGGTCGCCATCGCCTCCGCAAGCTCAGCGGCGGCCTGGGCGGCGTGACCGTCTTCCTCAGCGTCCGGTCGATTGCCGTAGCCGTCCTCGAAGTCGATTCGCTGGTCTTCGATGGGCTCAGCGACCAATTTCGCGCACACCCGCTCGTAGATCGTCCAGGCGAGGTGGGCCGGTTCATTGAGCGCCGCGCCGTCGTCTCCGGCGTGTGCCAACGCCGCGCCGAGCGCCGCGATCTCGCCAGAGTCGGAGGGCAACGTCTCGCTGCCCTTGAGCCCGAGCGCCCGCGCAAACGTACAAAAATCAGGGGCGTAGCCGGTGAGGGTGCGCAGCGCGATGCTGCCGAGTTTGGCCTGCACACCGGCCCGGAACAGGTGCGCGCCGCCGTACAGCGTGTGCACGGGCTGACGGTCTACGGGATCGCCTGGATAGCTCGCGGCAAACGCGGCGTTGGCGGCCGACAGCTTCTGCGCGGTGGCGGTGAGGAGGTCGGTGGAAAGGCTGGTGGTCATCTGCGGTCTCCTGGAACGGGTTGCCGCACTGCGTCACGGCCGCAGCAGCCTAGCCACGCGTCGACTCAGCGACAAGCGTCTGACGCCCTTCCGCGCCGTCAATTCGACAAAAAAGCGCCCGAACACCCAGCGCCGCACTTGAATTCCCTGCCCGGAATCTGCGAGGCTGCGACCCGTCTGCGCGGCGCTTTCCCTTCGGCGCCGCCCACTCCCGCAGCCAGCCCACCTACCCCGCAGGGCTGGCCGTTCATCATCGAGGCGACAAGCATGATTTCTTTCCAGCGCAATGTTCAGCGTGTAGCCGGGTCTCTGGCCTTGGCTCTCCTCGTCTTGGCGTTCATCGCGGTGACCCCTGGTTGCGGCGACGAGTTTCCGACGCAGACCGGGGATGATGTGGCGGCGGTCGGTGACGTGGTGAATGACCTCGGCACGGTGGGTGACGCGCAGAATGGCGATTCGGTTGACCCAGACGGCGCCAAGGGCGACGCGACGTTGGGTGACGGCACAGTAGCCGACGGCACAGTAGCCGACAGTGCCACCGCGGACGTGGCCACAGACGCGCTCGACGACGCTGGCTCAGACGCATCGGATGCAACGGTAGGCGACGCTGCGGACTCGGCTGACGGCGGCGACGCGACGCCGACCTGTCCTGGCGACCCTGGGTGCGTCTGTAAGGAAGACAAAGACTGTACGGCCGGTGCGTGTGCGCTCAAGGCCGACGGAACCAAGGTTTGCGCTTCGCCCTGCACCGCCGACGCGGACTGCGGCAAGGCGGAGGCGTGCCAGGACGTCAGCGGCGTCAAGGTCTGTGTCGAAGCTGGGGCCTCGCTTTGCGCGCCCTGCGTGAGCAACAGCGCTTGTACCTACGGTGACGATGACGGCGTCTGCGTGGCCGGCGGCAGCGCCGGCAACTTCTGCGGAACCAGCTGCACGACCACCGCAGATTGCGTGTCGGGTTACAGCTGCGACGACGTGAAGGACGTGGCGAGCAAGGACGCCAAGCAGTGCGTGCCGGAAAACAAGGCTGTTTGCGCCTGTTCGGGCTACGCCATCGCGACGGCCGCGAAGACCACGTGTTTCGCCGCTGGGCTGCCTGGGTGCACCAGCACGCGGCAGTGCTTGGCTGACGGCGCCGCTGGCGCGCCAACGGGCGGCGGGCTCGGCGCCTGCACGACCAAGGCACCTGAGAAGGAGACCTGCGACGGCATCGACAACAACTGTGACGGCGCGACCGACGAGGACGGCGCCAAGGGTTGTGACGACGGCAACGGCTGCACGGCTGACACCTGTGAAGGCGGCAAGGGCTGCGTCCACAACAAGCTCGACGCCACCAGCTGCGACGACGGCAGCGCGTGCACGAAGGGAGACACCTGCCAGGTCGGCCTCTGCACCGGCGTGACGGTCTCCTGCGACGACAGCAACCCCTGCACCGATGAGGCCTGCGACATCGCCGCGGGCTGCACGAGCACCAACAACACGAAGGCCTGCGACGACGGCGACGCGTGCACCAAGGACGACGGCTGCGCGGTCGGCCTGTGTGCCGGCGCCACGGTGGTCTGCGACGACAGCAACCCCTGCACCGACGACTCGTGTGACCTCTCGGCGGGCTGCACGACGACCAACAACACCGCCAGCTGCGATGACGCCGACGCCTGCACCAAAGACGACACGTGCGCCGCGAGCCTGTGCGCCGGCGTGACCAAGGACTGCGATGACGCCAACCCGTGCACCGTGGATTCATGCGACACCAAGGCAGGCTGCGACAGCAAGAAGCTGAACACCGGCTCCTGTGATGACGGCACCGCCTGCACCACCGGTGATACGTGCGAGGCGGGCGTGTGCAACGGCAAGAAGCTGGACTGCGACGACACCAACGCTTGCACGGCAGACGCCTGTGATCCGACCTCCGGCTGCACCAACACCAACTTGACGAAGGCCTGCGATGACGGCGACGCATGCAGCGAAAAGGACGCGTGTCTGGGCGGAAAGTGCGTGGGTGAGAAGAAATCGTGCCAGGACGGTAACGCGTGCACCGACGACAGCTGCGACACGAAGACGGGCTGCGTGTTCACCCAGAACACATCGCCCTGCGACGACGGCGTGCCTTGTTCGATCAAGGACCTCTGCGCGGCGGGCAAGTGCGTCGGCACACCGAAGCTGTGCGACGACAGCAACGCCTGCACGGCGGACACCTGTGACAAGTCGACCGGCGACTGCGCGTTCAAACCGCTGGTGGGCAACACCTGCACCGACGGCAACGCCTGCACCGAGAAGGACAGCTGCGACAAGGATGGCAAGTGCGCCGGTAGCAAGCTGAACTGTGAAGACGGCAAGCCCTGCACCGACGATCCGTGCGATGTGGCCACGGGCTGCGGCGCGAAGATCCTGACGAAGAAGCCGTGTGATGACGGCTCGGTGTGCACCTCGTCGGACACCTGTGACGGCAAGGGCGCGTGCGTCGGTGCTGCGGTGGTCTGCGACGACAACAACCCCTGCACGGACGACAGCTGCGACGCCAAGCTGGGCTGCCAGAAGAAGAACAACACGGCCACCTGCACCGACGGCGACGCTTGCACCGACAAGGACGCGTGCGCGGGCGGTTCATGCAAAGCTGGCGCGAACACCTGCCAGTGCAAGAACGACGGCGAATGCGCCGGCAAGAGCAAGAACCTCTGCAACGGCGCGCTCGTCTGCAAGGCCAACAAGTGTGAGGTCGAGCCGAAGAACGTCGTGACCTGCACGGACGACAAGAACGTGTGCACGCTCGACGCCTGTACGCCGGCGACTGGCAAATGCGACTACACGGCTGTGTCGGATGGCACGACCTGCGACGCGGACGGCACCAAGTGCACCGCGGGTGACGCTTGCGCGAAGGGCACTTGCGTGGCCGGCAAGAAATTGGACTGCGACGACAGCAAGCCATGCACCGCAGACAGCTGCGACAAGGCGACCGGCTGCGTGAACACGGTGTTGAAGAGCGGCGGCGTGACGCTGCTCGACTTCAACGCCTACCCCGGTGACGACGGCGCCCTCGGCACCAAAGACGACAAGCCCGCGCTCAAGGACGACGGCGTCACGACGCAGTACGCCAGCCTCGGTCTGACCTTTGGCTTGGTCGGCGGCGGCGCGCCGCGCATCTTCGTCTCCAACAGCCTCGTGAAGCCGTACGCGCCGAACGTGCTGCGGCCGGTAGACCCGAAAGACGAAGTCAAAGCTGAGAACTACAAAGACGTGTGGGTGAATCTGAGCCATCCGGCCATGCGCGTGAAGATCATGGTGCTCGACATCCACACGGATGAGGCGAGCGCGCTCAAGGCCTACAACGCCAAGGGCGACTTGATCGGCGAGGCGAAACACCCCGGCGCGCCTGGCGGGTTGATCGTGCCGCTTGAGGTCAAGGTCGATGGCAGCAAGGGGTGGATCGCGCGCGTCGTGGTGGATCTCACCAACTCGGCTGGCGGCGACGCGGGTCCTGAGCTCTACGACAACTTCGAGTTCGAGTGGGTGCCTGGCTGCTCGGACGGCAACTTCTGCACCGAGCCCGACACCTGCGATCGCACCAAGGGCGCTTGCCTGAGCGGCGCCGTGAAGAACTGCGACGACGGTAATCAGTGCACGAAGGACAGCTGCGACGCGACGCTTGGCTGCAAGAACGTCGCGCTCGACAAGGCGCCCTGTGAGGACGGCAACAAGTGCACCGACGGCGATGTGTGCGCGAAAGACAAGTGCGTGGCCGGCAAGGCGAAGGGCTGCGACGATGGCAAGCCGTGCACGGTGGATTCGTGCGACGCGGCCACGGGTTGCGTGTACAAGGACTTGAAGGACGGCGACGCCTGCACCGACGGTAGCGCCTGCACCACCAACGACACGTGCAAGACAGCGAAGTGCATCCCCGGCGCCGCGCTCAAGTGCGACGACGGCGACCTGTGCACGCTCGACAGCTGCTCTGCCAAGGTCGGCTGCGTGGCGACGGCCATCGCCGGCTGCGGTGTGAAGCCGCTGCCGCTGCCGTACTTCGAGCCCTTTGGCTGCACCTCGATCAGCGGCAAGCTGTGGAAGCTCGAGGGCGCGCAGAAGTCGCCGGCGTGGGCGATCGACGCGACCCCGGCGTCGCCTGCGGCGTACTCACCGAAGTGTTCACTGAACTTCAACGACGGCACTAACTACGTCTGCAAAACCGGATCCACCAAGTTGCTGGGCACTGCGACGTCGCCAGCACTCGACCTGACCAAGGCCAAGCTGCCGGTGCTGACCTTTCAGCTTGGCGGCGATTGGGAGGGTGGCACCTATGACGACGTACAGCTGGAGATCAGCACCGACGGCGTGAACTTCACGCTGCTCGTGAATTACAACGACGCTGGGTCGAACGCCTGGTCGAAGAAGACGGTTGCGCTGACGGCCTACAACGGCAAGGTCATCCATCTGCGCTTCCGTTTCTACACGGTGGACTGCCAGTTCAATGCCTACACCGGCGCGTTTGTGGACGACGTGAAGGTCGAAGAGACCGCCTGCGCCAACAACAGCGCATGCAATGACGGCAACGACTGCACCATCGACGTCTGCACCTTGGCCACGGGCAAGTGCCTCTACAGCTCGGCCCAGAACGGCTCGAAGTGTGAGGACGGCGACCTGTGCACCGTCAACATCTGCGCGCTGGGTCTCGCGCTGGGCAACTGCGCCGTGCTTTCGACCACCAAGTGCCTGGACGACAGCAACGCATGTACCCAGAACAACGCCTGCGACGCGAAGACGGGCAAGTGCGCGCCGACGTACATCGAGAACTGCGATGACGCCAACCCCTGCACCACGGACGCGTGCAACATCAAGACCGGCGGCTGCTCGCACGCGACGCTGAAGACCTGCAAGCCGACGTGCACCGCGCCGGAAGACTGCTACGACAGCAACCCGTGCACCGTGGATGTCTGCGGCAAGGACGGCTTCTGCGCGTGGACCTCAGCGAAGGCTGGCACGGTGTGCGGCGACGGTAAGGTCTGCGGCAAGGCTGATCAGTGCGGCAATCTCACCCAGGGCTGGGCGCGTAACCTGACCGGCGACGCGTACGGCTATCACTTCTGCGTGACGACATCGACCGGTGGCGTCGCGTGCTGGGGGCGCAACGACTACTACCAGGCTGGCAACGGCACGACGACGTCGAGTCAGGTCAATCCGCGCCTCGTGGCAGGGCTGACCGGGATCGCAGACGTCGAGGCCGGCCGCTACCACACCTGCGCGCGCACCTCGATTGGCGAAGTGTGGTGCTGGGGTCGCAATAACTATGGACAATCGGCGCCAGGGCTGAAGGCCACCGTCATGGGGACCCCACAGAAGGTGCCGGGGCTCTTGGCTGTGCGAAAGCTCGCCCTGGGCGAGAACTACACCTGCGCGCTGCACGCCGACCGAACGGTCAGCTGCTGGGGTTACAACTACTACGGCCAGCTCGGCCACGGCGACACCACCGCGCAGCTGCAAGTGAAGAAGGTCGCGGGCCTGACCGGCGTGATGGATTTGACCGCGGACTACCGCCACACCTGCGCAGTGCGTAGCGACGGCGGGCTCTACTGCACGGGGTACAACAGCTACAGCCAGAGCAGCGAGCAGTCCGGCAATCGGCTTGTCTTCACCAAGCGGCCCGCTGTTGGGCCGCTCAAGCTGATCAGCGTGATGACGGGCCACCAGACGACCTGCGCCGCTGCTGCTACAGGGTGGGGCTGCCTCGGCAACTCAACCTATGGCGCGATGGGCAATGGGAGCACTGCAACCGCGGTCACCCCGGTCCTGGTCAACGCCAACAAGCAGCCGGTGGCGCAGATGGCGGGCGGCTACTACGTCCACTATGCCTTGACGCCGACCGGCGCAGTGTATGGCGCTGGTCGCGACAACTACGGCAACTTCGGGTTGGCCACCACGGTGACTTCGCGCACGTCTTACGTGAAGACCGGCTATGGTCCTGCGGCCGACGTCGCGGGCGTCTACGACACGTCCTGCGTGTTGACGTCGGCCGGCCTGGTGCAGTGCGCCGGGTACAACTACTACGGGCAGCTCGGCAATGGCGGCACCACCTCGTCGAACAAGCCGGTCGACGTCGTCGCGCCCTGCGTGACCGCGTCCACGTGCGATGACTCGGACAGCTGCACCAAAGACAGCTGCACGGCCGGACTCTGCGTTCACGCGCCGCTCTCGGGCGCGGTGTGCTCCGATGGTGACGCATGCACCGTCAAAGACGTCTGCAAGGCCGGAAAATGCGTCGGTACGCCGGCGG
>ERZ889078.990-NODE-990-length-23784-cov-8.601205_pt1 | contig 23784 bp, 20 predicted proteins | sample MGYA00521266_ERZ889078 | MGnify/ENA primary metagenome ERZ889078 (study PRJEB32303, sample SAMEA104408618) | aquatic metagenome | biome: Brackish water; feature: Pelagic; material: water | place: Baltic Sea | collected 2014-06-16T06:34:00 | depth 76,534 m ...
GTCAATATCCCGCAACTGATTTGCCTGCACTGGAGAAAGCTCTTCAGGAAACATTGCGAGACTAAGCGATGAATGCTTCCCCGTGCAATTCTTGCACTGCCATAATTCTAGCTGGTGGAAGTGGGAAAAGAATGGGAAAAGATAAACGCTTTCTAAAAGTGGGCAACGAACAGCTATTGGATCGTCAAGTTCGCATCTTAAAACAATATTTTGAGGATGTCCTTATCTCGGCTAACGATCCAGAAAAACTGGCATATCTCAATGTACCAGTGGTGAAAGATCAACACCAGGGTCGGGGACCCCTTGAAGGTTTAACTTCTGTCCTCAGCAAATCACGGACGGAATATAATTTTGTAGTGGCAGTGGATATTCCCACCATTGACATGGGTATGGTTGAGAAAATGAGATCCCACCTGGATAATGTTTCGGCAGTGGTGCCAATATGCATTGATGGGCGACAAGAACCCCTATTCGCTTTCTATAGTAAGAACTGCATACCCATCTTCAGATCAGCCATGGATGAGGGAGAGTATGCCATCCATAGAGCTTTAAAAAAATGTCCGGTTTACTTTTTCCCAATGAAGGACGAGACGCCTTTGATGAACCTAAATAAAGCAGAGGACTACAAATCCTACCTCAAGGGGCAGTGATAAGTCCCTTTTTAATTGCTTTATCCAGATTCGCCCATTGATCAATTTCCGGCTTTTCCAGCAGTAAATGCAAATCTAATCCTGAAATACGTTCCCAGATTAATTGACCCTTGGGGCTGACGTGGCTTTCATTTTGAATACGCCTGATCAGGAGTCTAATAGCCCTGGCTTGCAAAGATTCTCCTTCGCTAAAATTATCCAAAGCAATTTTCATCTCAGCACGTACGAGTAGAAGTTCCACGTAGGCTTCAACCAATCTTGAATCCCCCAGCAGGACCAGGGCAGTCTTTTCATCCACCATTTCAACAAGATCCGCGTGCTCGGGCATGATTGTTTGGAGGATATTTGCAAGACTCTGATCCGCTTCAAAAGTTTGTCCCATTGTTTTCAGCTTAAGGGCAGCGACAATCACTTCACCCATCATTTGAATCATGCGCAGGATATAGTCTTCTTGAATGCTGGACATATTTCACCTTGATTGAAGTTTAAAATATTCTTAGAATGTAGACAAACAATAGTCAGTTGGGTAAACCAAGTTCAATGCAGGGGTGCAAACCACGACCTTCAGCATTGGAATTGTCTTACAATTAAAATTAATTAAACTGTTCCCCGACCACTAGCAGGAAGGTAGTTTCTTACATGAAAGCCAAAATCACCAGGATAAAAAACTTTCGTAAAAATTCCCTCATTCAAGGGTTTTTTCTGGTCAGAGAAAAACATCTCAGGAGTACCCGCACAAATCATCCCTATCTGCAACTTGATTTGCAGGATAGTACTGGCACCATAGAAGCAAAAGTATGGGAAAACGTACCTGCCTTTGAAAAATCATTTGACGTTGGAGATGCTGTGGTTGTGAAAGGCAGAGTAAGCCTTTACAGGGAACAACTACAGCTAGAAGTCGAGGATATAGGGAAAGCTTCCCCTGAAAAGCATGCGGAATACGGATTTGATTTGACCCAGTTGATCCCCAGCACCAAAAACAATGTGAATCAGATGTGGCGCGAATTGGCAAAAATTATCAAAGAGATGCAGAACACTCATCTCAAGTCACTGATCAGTAGTATTTATAAAGAAAATGCTGACCTTATAAAACTACATCCCGCTTCCATGAAATTGCATCATGCCTGGTTAGGTGGTTTTCTTGAACATGTCTTATCCATGGCGAAGATTGGTGTGTATCTGGGAAAACACTATGATGTAGATGGCGATCTTCTCATGACTGGCATCCTGCTACATGATATAGGAAAAATCATTGAATTGAATCCGGCACAACAGCCAGGGTATACGGATGAAGGTCAACTTTTGGGACATATTGTTCTGGGACGTGATTTGGCCAGGGAAGCCATGGCAAAAATTGATGACTTCCCGAAAGATTTGCAGCTTAAGGTGGAGCACATGATACTCTCTCATCAGGGTAAATATGAATGGCAATCCCCCAAGCGCCCAAAATTCAAGGAGGCCTTGCTACTGCACCATATTGACGAAATGGATGCCCGCATGAATATGATGGAGGAAGTGTTGGATAAAGACGGAGAGCCTGGCATCTGGACCAATCGGTTCAACTACTTCCGCATTCCACTGCTAAAGGGTGAACTGGGGAATGACGAGGAAGTCTAAGTAATTCATGGAAATTTCTCTCTCAGAATACAGACGAATTGCTCTCATGTCGCTGTGGACAGGTCTGATCGTAACGGTTGGAATGGTCTTCGCGCTGATTCCCAACGTTGAATTGATTATATTATCAGCCTTTCTAGGGGGTTTGGCGCTGGGGCCCAGGCGCGGTTTTATTGTTGCCATGGTCGGGGAAGCGATCTTTTCTGCTCTAAATCCCATGGGTTCTGGGCTGGGGTTTCCGGTTCTCTTCCTTTTTCAAATAATCAGCATTGGTATCAGCGGCCTGACGGGCGGGATGTTATCCAGGTTTTTAGCAAAAGAGCATACCTCCCTGATGATTGCCATCACGCTGGGTTTTATTGGCTTTCTGTTGACCATGATTTATGATGCACTCACTGCATTGAGTTTTCCCATCAGTTCGGGGATGACGGAGGGAACTGTATGGGCTACATTGAGTGTTGGTCTCATTTTTTTTGTTACACACCTTGTTTCAAACATAATTTTATTTAGTCTATTTGGTCCGGGTCTGGTAAGATTAGTGCTTCGCCAGCTTGAGATGCACGGCTTATTGAGGGGGCAACATGCGGCTTAGAAGATTTTTGCTGATGCTTGGGTGTTTCCCACTCTTATTAAGCGCACAATTGGATCACTTCGCAGTTGTTGGGAATGCCTATCCTGATTTTGGTGGCGTCAGTGGAACCTGGGGGCATCTTCAATTTTATCGGCCTTTTGGGATGAAAGGCATTGTCCTGGATGATTGGCGAGATCTGGCTGTGATATCTCCCTTGAGTGGTGAGCCCTTCAATACAGATCGACAGGGATGGATACCACTTGACCCTGGAGCGAGTCTGTGGCAGCAAATGCATCCTTCACTCACGGCACCTGCCGATACGACTGCAGCCTCTACTCTGATAAATTACAGACAAGGGGATGGCATTTTTAAAGATTTCACCTTGTGGTATCATAACAGTCTGGATGCTGAGACGCGATTTGGTTGGACCTCAAAACTGAGATCACATCCCCGTATTTTCGAAGCCACTGTATATGATGAGCAAAGGCACAGATTTCAAGTCAATACAAAACAGAACAGTCATTATTTTAAGCTTGAGGCTGGGTATGATCACCAGATTAACCCGCTTTATATGATTGCCCAGGATAGTCTCTCTGTCTGGTATTACGATGATGTTCCCCAGGTAAACTCAAAGCAGTGGGATGGAAGCTTTGAATGGAACAACCTGGACTCCAGTTCTCTGGGAACAGAGCTTTTTTCCTGGGTTGAAGGCGGCATTTGGAACTGGGCAGGTGGTGAGAGAAGATCGCTAACTTCAATGGGTTATTTGTCCCATCGATTTGAGCTGTTCGGCACGTCATCAGCAGGTGTGAAAATGGGTTACATTTCCAAACGGTATGGCGGAAACAAGCGTGCTTACCAATTTTCGGAGTTCACTTTGCCGCAATGGTCCGGTGATAAATATTCCCTGGAGGTAGGATTAAGAATGGTGGGAAACTCACATTTTTCTCCAATCGTCGTTGCTCAGTACGGAATAGGTCCTCTGTTAATCAAGTATCAAACCCATCAATTGCTTGAAGAAAGAATTTGGGATCCAAAATTCTCTTTTGCCACCATTCAAGAATTGACTACTTCGCTAAATTTTAGCCGCACAAATCTTTCGTTGAGTACCTGGAGTGGCGAAGACGAAGGATATGGCATCTCTGGTTATTCTGGTGAAGGTCGCATCAGGTTCCCCTGGCATATGTCCGCCATGATAGGCGGCGCTGTCATGGAAGAGACTCATGATTGGATTTTCTCAAAAAAATATATTAATTGGGAAGTAAATCAGGAGCTCATTCTTTTTGAGGCAGCCCTTCACGCTGAGTTAAAAGTCTGGGGTAAACATTTATTTGATACACGACCAGGGATTTTAGACGCAGAAAATCTTCAGACTTCCAATTCAATCTATCCAGGGGAGGAATTGCTTCATCTTCTGAATTATACTATTTCAGGACAAGTAAGTAAGGTCATTGTCAGTTTTACTGATCAAAATATTTTACATGACCAGCTATGGTCGCAGTATGGAATCTCCTCCCTGAACCCTGAATATTCGATTATGGCCAATCAGATCCCCAATTCTCGTTATCGATATCTGTCAATTGTCTGGACCTTTGATAACTAACCGGTTCCACCATCTTAACCTTTTTTACTGACAAGTATCTAAACCTCTAGTGATGACAAAAAATCCTGATATTGTGCTATTTGAAAAGGTTCAAAGCCGTGACTCCAAGGCCTTTGATCAACTCATGCGTGAATATTCCCCAGAGTTGTACAATTTTATTTTGAGGATTGTTTCAAATGCTGAAGATGCCCAGGATATTTTACAAGATACCTTTGTCCGTGTTTGGGAGAAGAGCCATCAGTTTAAAGGTAACTCAAGCATAAAGACCTGGATATTTAGAATTGCTATCAATCTATCATACACGCATCTAAAAAAACGAAAGCGTTGGAGTTTGTCAATCCTGGATGAGATTAAGTCTTTAATTTCAGACTCTGATCCAGTTCAGGACACGGAGAGAGTGCACAATTCTATGCTACTTGAAAAAAGTCTCACATTTCTAACCCCACGTCAGCATGCCGTAGTGGTGTCACGAATATATCAGGATCTACCCTTTGCTCAGATTGGAGAAGCATTAGGATGCTCGGAGAATGCAGCGAAAGTGCATTTTCATGAAGGGAAAAAAAGAATTGAATCATATATAAATAAACAGGTGAGTTAAGATGGACAAAACAGAGAAATTCATTAAAGACGAACTATCATCAGGAGTTGAAAACACTGAATTTGATATTGATAGCGTCATTGCTGGAACCCATTCCAGCATCAAGAAGAGGGCTACACGAAGAAAAGCTTTGTACTCAAGCCCTGTGGTCCTTGTGCTGTTGTTGATTGGAATTATGGCACTACCAGGAAATGATGAGAGCGCAACATTACCAGGTGGCGAACTGATTGTGGCGGGTTGGGAATATTCCTGGACCGAGACCCAGAATCTGGATCTTGAAAATTCGCAAGGAACTGTATTTTTTGATCAGAGCGTGGACTATTTAATTGATGATAACTATTTCACATACAATGAAGATGCCGATGCACTTCTGGACGAAAGCGATCTGGAAGCTCTTTTGGGCTACTTAAAGGAGGCGTAATATGCGAACAAAGCTTCTATTTTTAACCATCATCCTGATTGGAACGTCATTGGGGCAACCACCAGAGTCAATGGAAGGTCGGGGGAACCCGCAGAATATGGATGCGATTCGTATCTGGAAGCTGACGGAGGTTTTGGAGTTAACCGAAGATCAGGTTGTTACCTTTCTTCCCCTCGTTCAAATTCACGAACGCAAACTAAAAGAAATTCAGCGCGAAATCAGAATCCTGGCCAAAGATGCTCATACCCTCATGGAAAACGGTGATGTGAGTCAGAAACAAGTCGATAAATTCTTACTGGAATATGCTGAAAAGCAGAGAGCAGTGTTTAAAATTAAAAATGATTTCATAACTGGCCTGCCAGAACATTTGACTCCTGAACAACAGCTCATTTACATCGGTTTTGAGGCTCGTTTTAGAAGTGATTTACGGGAGTATATGAAAAGTGAACGGCGCGGTGTAAAAAAGACCGGGGATAATGAAAAAAAGCGTAAATAATATTCAATTGGAGATTGAGCTATGAAAAAGTATCAAATTATTGTTTTGTTCGCACTCGTTCTGGGAATGTTCGTATCGTGTGATGTGGCTGAAAGCGATACGAATACCGCTATCGAAGATGCCATCATGAAGGTTATTGCTGCAGATGATAGCACTTATGGGATTGAGGGTATGGGTGACATTGAAGAGGAAGACTATAGCCTGGGTAAAGCCCTGGTGGGAGATCCCTCAACCGAGTTGATATCAATAATGGCGGTGGGAGATTCAAATTACGTCTGGAGATTCGGTCGTAGAGGAATGAACGTAGAACGTATTGTTGCAGTGGAAGTGGAAGACGATAGTTCTGCTCTGGCACTTATCACACATGCTGTCACCGGGACATTTCACGTGCGTCAATTTGAAAGAGTTTGGACGGGTGAAACTGAATGGGAAAGAGGTGATTCAATCCGATTCAGTGAGAAGCCTATTCAAATGACATCAACTCGTCGAGTCGCTTTTAGAAAACGTTTGAATAATGCGGGTGAGGAACATTGGCAGCCAGTTGCAATGACTTTGCTAAGTGGTCACTCTGGCGACGTGCTTGATATCGAAGCTCTGGAATGGGTTGCAGAAGATTCCACTTTGGTTTTGACAGATTTTGGAACCGTATTTTATGGCCGTAATAATCCTCTCCTCCTTTCTCAGCTTGGTATCAATCGAATGAATGTTGTGTTGAGCAATGATGTTGAAGGTCAAGGAGAGTTGGTTACTGGTCGACTCGGATATCATCCCCGATTGAGCACTCCTGACTCAAGATCACGGTTTCATTTTCACTACGCAGAAACCCTTGATACAGGTGATAAAGTATATACCCAGCGTATCCTTCCCAATAGACTCCATCGTAGACATTTCAAAGGTTTTCTGGAAGTAATTGATTTCCGTACTCTTTTTGATCATGACTATGAAACGTATACTTCAGCTACACTGGGTTTTATTTATACCACTCGTGAAAGCGTGAGACCCTAGCACTATTAAAACGTGAAATTAAAAAAGAGGTCGCCCCTAGGGACGGCCTCTTTTTTAAATACCTTTTAAAGATTAAAAGTGCAGACTGCTCTTAATGCCAAATCCAAGTCCCTTGGCATCTGCGTTAATTCCATCAAACAGGGAGATGGACAATCCTGTTTCCAGGATTCCAAAGTGAAAACCGGTCCCAAATGTATGGACGGGTTCGCCGTAACGCGTTTGGTGATAATAACTTACATCCAACCATTCTGCAGCATACAGATTGAGTTGGTAGTAAAGTTCAAGGTCTGGACTATAGCCAAATCTTACATCGTCTGTGAAAGCTTTTTCAATCCCAAGGCCAATAATAACCTTCGGAATAGGTTGATAATAAGCAGCTAAATTGAAGACAGTTGGGACTTTTATACTCACCGTCTCATCCGTTCCAACCACTATGGTCTCATTGCTCTGATATTGCTCTGTACTATCTGTATCTGCACTTCCTGGTGCTGGTATTGCATTCACAAAAGTCCAGACCTCGTGGGTTAAACCGGACCATTTATATTTGGAAAAAATATTTTTAAGTGAAACTTGTACTTCAACTTCCTGGTGAATCATAGGCTGGAGATCCATAATGGCACCAAGATCAATACCAAATGTTATATCTGAACCGGTGCTCATTAAGTCAAAGTTGGCTGCATTTAAATTATCCAGATGACCGTCAAGACCCCCTTCGGTAGCCCATCCTTCACCCCTGGTGGTGGTAATAATGGAATCTTCAGTTATGACTTGAGTAAACTCATGATTCACGAAATTCACATAACCAAGACCCATATATGTGTTCAGGCCTAGCCCCACTTTGATTTCGCCAATAGGGGTTTCCAGAGGCTGACCATACGAAAGCGTAGCTTTCCCCATTAATGGAATTGATTCCACTTCCAATCCACTGAGATCAGCCGGTTCATTAAGCAATATGTCCTTAAACGGCAAACCCAGTAAATCTCCAGGTATCTTCATCTTCACGTGGGATTGACCGGAAATATTGAAGCTGAAGTTTCCAGTGGAAAATCCAAATAAGGTGGGAAAAGTAGGGGAGAGGTTAACGACCATATTCTTCCCTTCAAGGGTTGAAAGATAATCTGCTTTCATGGCTTCATCCCAAATACCACCCACAGTCCACCATTCTTTGTACCAGCCAGGTGTGAGCAAAGAATTTCTGACGCTTAATCTAATATCCGGAAGGAGATTTAAGGAGAAAGCGTAGTCAAATTCTCTGGCAAGATTGGCAGGATTTCTGATAAAATCATCCAGCGCACGGAACTGGCGCCTCCTGATCTTTCTGGTTTTGAGTGCGGCAGCTAGGCGGTCCAGTTCTTCTTGATCTACAGGGGCAGCGGTTGCTATAGCAGTTGTATCCACTGTTACCACGGCAAGATACTCCGAACCTGCCTCATGCTTCAGATAGGCATCCAGGGCTGCTACGATGGAATCCGCTGGGGCTTCTATGGCAACCACCTTGGTCACAGTATTATAGATCTGCACGTTGCTGCTATCGTCTTTGGTCACGACGACGTAGTTAACTCCGTTGCCATCGCTAGCCAGCAGGTGACAAACAATATCCAGGCAGTTATTTGCATTGACAGCGATCATAGTCGGATCCACAAGGGAGATATAGGGAAGGGAAGTAAAGTCCATCTTTTCCAGCATATCGTTGGTCCAGTAATACAAACTGCCTTCGTTTACCAATCCAGCCAGGGCTGTGGGGGCAGGTTCATTTTGCACCCATGCCATCTCTGGTTCTGGAGTAAGCATGGTATCTTCAGTTGCAAGAGCAGTGGTATCAATGGCCATGGAGTCCATTTCAGCAACCTCTATTGATGTGCTGTCCAGTTCAACTGGTTCTGCTTCAACCATTTCTTCGGTCTCAGTTGTATCTGCAGCTTCCGCAGCGGTTTCAACTATTTCTACAGTAGGTTCCTCAAGGGGTGTTTCTGTTGCGGTACTATCAGTTTGAGCCATGAGGAAAGTTGAGAGGCTCAGGATGATGAGACTATTTATTAGCGTTTTCATTAGAAATTCTCCCCTTGGATCGTGTACGATATACTACCCCAGGTTCGTATGGTCAGGGAATCAGTAGTAAAGAATCGTGATGGGATGCTATTCCCGCCTGCATCTGTTCGTCCAAGGAGTTTGACCTCAGGTTTCAGGAACAGTTTTTCTTCCAGGAGTACCAGCTTATCACTGGTCATCTCCACTGTTGTGATCTCGTGTTCAGCTACTCCAACATTCTCAAGGGGCAGTAATTCCAGCGATAACAGCGTGTCAGCGGCTGGGGCAGTACCGGCTTCAATAGCCAGGCTATCAAAGGCCAGACTGTCATTGCTGGCCAGGATAACGACTGTGGCCCCAAATTCGAACATATTGGTTACATCGGCATAAATCGAGAACGCTTCAAGGGTAACCGTGCCTTCTTCAGGTAGTGGAGAATCCAAACTGGAGACATCCATATCCAGACTTGGTGGATCATCGATGAGCAGAGAGAGAGGCACGTTGATGTACATGACAGGGCTTAAACTTTGACCTCTGGCAATGGTGGAAGTTGTGGTGCCATCACTTATGATGGCCTGGCCGCTTGATATGATGAACTCAGGATGAATATTCAGCAAGTCTGCAGCATCAATATGGACCACATCGTCATCAGGTGTCAAATCATGAAGTATTTGAACCACTTCAGTATTCCCCAGTGAATCCGTTCCTGAGAGCAGGAGCGATAATTGAATGGGAATATCGAAAGTGCTGTTAAAATCGATATCGATATTTACATGCTCAAACATGAGGTCAGAAACCATATCCGGCAGATTAAATGTCACGGTATCTGCATCAATGATGAGCGTGTCAGGTGCAATGATGCCCTCCACACTTGCCATGGCGAGATTGGTGATATTGACATCTATAAGAATGGAATCTCCAAATGTCAGTGTCATCTCTTCATCATCTGGCAGCGTGACTGTGGACACATAATGAATGGCCTGATCCACTCCGGGAATTGCTGTGTCAAAATTCAGATCATATTCGGCCATATCAATGTGACTGGTCTGCGGGTTTTCAGTTGCTTCAAGTCGGAAGCTCGTCCTGAGCATTTCACCATTGTCCTTGCGACGAAATTCATCTATCTGGAACTCCACATCCGCCACCACGCCGATATGGTTGGTCATGGTCAGAGCGAGATCGCCCTGTTCAAAGTCAGCCATAATCAATTTGTTTGCCTCATTCAGAACAATTTCATTAGAATCAACCATGGCATCCTGACTAAAAAAACCAGTTACCGTGGAGAACTCCAGATCTGAAACCAGGATTTCCACAAAAATGGAATCTTCCAGGCCGAAACGCCCAACTTCCCCGGCTGGTGTAGTAACAACGGTGGTATAGGTCAATACCTGACTATCCAGGTCCATATCCAGGGCATAATCAGAAAGGTCAAACTCCAGTACATTCAACGCAGGATTGGGCTGCAGGGTCAGGCTCCCGGTGAGGGGATTTGATGTGGCATTATCAATCAGTTCCGGTATGGTCAGAAAAATGGTGGGAAGAGCGGCAAAGCCTACCCGGTTGACCTGGTTGTCTACGTTAATAGTAAGTGAACCCACTGAAATATCCGCGAATAGGAGGGTCGATTCAGAAGAAATATTGATCTCACCATCATCAAGTATGTTTTGAGCTTCGATAATACCGGTCATGCGGTTGAAAAACAGGTTCTCACCGATTTGATCCCCGTACAGTGAAATGGACACGGTGACCTCATCATCCTCAGTCATGTTCACCAGGTTATCTCCTGTATCCTCTGTGAGAATCTGATAGGAGTACTCAATCTCCTGCTGGTCCAACTCCATGGCCAGAAAGTAACCTGCGATATCCGTAAGGTCATTGACGCTACCATTTGCAGGAATGGCAATTGAAGTACTGAAAACCAGTTCATTTGGATCCAGCAGGGAAGCGATGGATATGACCAGATCCGCATCCACGTTCATGGAATTATCGATATCGATGGACAAAGATCCTGTTTTAATTCTCGCACTTTCGATAATGTTTTCAGACGCTTCCATCACCATGGCTCCCGCCTGATCAATATCTTGGCTGGGAACTTTAGCCGTGGCACTGGTCACAACCAAATTGGAACCTGCGATAGCAATATTAAAACTTGATGACTTCACGGTAGCATTAATGGTAAGTGCTGTCCCTGATCCAGCAGTTGAACCGGTTACCAGCACAAGAATATTACCAGGTAGTGTTTTGCCTCCTAAATCCATAGTCTTCGAGGAGCTTGCACCCACTGCAATGGGTGTGTCCCAGGAAACCACGCACCCAGGAATAGTTGTAGTATCTGTTCCTACAACCTGACGGAGGGCGATGTTAATGGGAGCCCCCAGGGGAATAGCCATATTATTGTTTATGGTGATCTCCAGGCCTCCGCTCGTGAAAACTGCCTCTGAAAAATCTGTAAAGGAAAAAGGTTTGTTTACAGGTGCCAGGTCGCCACCAGGAATTACTTGTACGGTGCCGTCTGGGATGGAAGCAACTGAAGGTACCATTTCGTCTAAGCGGAATGGATCAGTGGTTGTTCCTGGAATATCAGCCAGCTCGATAGGACCCAGGGTTGATTGAATGATTTCTTCGATGGGTGCCACGTCCACAGCCCCAAAACCGCTGGTGTGATTAATGGTTGAACCAGAAACTGTAACATCATCCACAGACTGGGAAAATGATTTGTTAATGTCACCAAAGGAGAGTTGATCACCCACTTCCTGAGAAGCCATTTCAGTGGTATCACTGTATGCAAAAATGGTACGTTCGCCATTTTCACCGTAGAGTTGGCTACTGATGTTGTCCTCATCCTCAAGATCTTTCAGATCGACGCTCTCATTGATCAGTGGGAACTCAATGGTGTTTGTCCAGGTAGGCGGTTTGGGTTCTTGCAGGAGATCGCAAGAAACAAGTGCAATAATTGCCAGAACGAGCAATCCAGGTTGAAGTATTTTTGATGGTGACTTTTGAATCATGTGACCCTCGATGTTTGTGTTTCTTCATCTAAAAAATGTGTGAAGTGACTGATATATGTTGCACTTCTCCTGCGCTATATGAGGAATTTTCCCCCTCTGTCGCTTTTAAATCTAAACCTGGTCGGCCTTATCAGAGTATAAAATATTGACACCTGCCAGCGTATAGGTGATGATAATTATCTTAAATATAACAGAAACCCAGAAGGAAATAGCACATAACCATATAAATAACAGTCATATGTATCAGCTCATCTGAATCTAATCAAGAATATTTGTAACGTTTTCTATTGTGAGACGTGTCACAGAAATAATGTTGCCAGACTTTCCGTAGGGGAGGTATATAGAGATTTCCCAGTGGAAATTGATCAATCGAGACTAATTTGGATCACAGAAAATTGGTTGAATCAGGACAGAGAATCACATAACTCTACATGACTAAAAAAAATGGAAAAATTGTAATCGGGACCTCAGGTTTTTCATACCCGGACTGGAAAGGTGTATTCTATCCACCTGGTTTAAAACAAGAGGACTGGCTAAAATTTTATGCAGAGCATTATGAATTTTGTGAGCTGAATTTCAGCTATTATCGAATGCCTCGAGTGGAACAGATGGAAAAATTCCTCAGTTACCCACTGAAGTTCGCCATCAAAGCCCACAAGTCTATGACCCATGAACGGCTGGAAAGCAAAGCTGCCCGGCAAGATTTCTTTGAGGCAGTCAAAGTACTCCAGCAGGATGATCATCTGGCTGCCGTTCTGCTTCAGTTTCCATATTCATTTGCCTATACACCAGAGAATCGCAGGTATTTACTGGAATTGCTGAAGGATATGGAATCACTGCCCCTGATTGTTGAGTTCAGACATCCACAGTGGGTTAGGGATTCAGTTTTCCATGAATTAAGAAAACGATCCTGGGGGATATCCATGTTAGATTCTCCTCAGATTGAGGGGGGGATGCCAGAATTTGATGCTGTCACCTCTGATATTGCCTATTTGCGTTTTCATGGACGCAATAACGAAAACTGGTGGAAGGGCAATAATGTGAGTCGCTATGACTATGAATACAGCCTGAAAGAATTGGAAGCCTGGCTTCCCAGAATTTCCAGCATGGCACAACAATCAAAAACATCGTATATTTCTTTTAATAATCATGCGAGGGGTCAGGCAATTAAAAATGCAAATCAGCTTAAGACCCTATTGAAAAAAGCTGATCTCATATAAGGGGAAGTTCATGGCGGATATAGCACTTAATGCAATCGTTTCTCAAAAGATAGAAGTTTCACCAGGATTAATTATTCTGAGGGTGGTCCCTGTAGGCTGGGAGCTACCTGATTACAAAGCAGGTCAGTTCACAGTACTGGGTTTACCGGGAACTGCACCACGACATCATTTTTCTGATGAGGAAATTCCCCTCAAAGATATGGACAAACTGATACGTAGAGCCTATTCCGTATCATCTGCCTCTGTAAATAAGGAATATATTGAATTTTATATTACCATGGTACGCTCGGGGGCTTTGACACCACGCATTTTCGCCTTGGAGACCGGGGACAAGATCTTCCTCTCCAAGAAATTCTCCGGGATGTTCACCCTGGATATGGCCGAACCGGACTCAAATATCGTTCTGCTTGGTACGGGCACCGGTCTGGCTCCTTACATGAGTATGTTGCGAGAGAACCTACCCTGCAATGCGAACCGAAAATATATCATTGTCCATGGCGCCTACCACAGTTGGGATCTTGGTTATCGTTCAGAATTGAATACAATTGCCAATGTTTGTTCAAACTTTACTTATATCCCAGCCATCACCAGTCCTGATCAGGAGCATATCGCCTGGGGTGGTGAGACTGGATATATCCAGGAATTGTGGGAACGAAAGATTATTCAGACAAAATCTGGACTTGAACCAACTCCGGAGAATACTCACATCTTCCTGTGTGGTAACCCCTAATATGATTGATAGCATGGTTACACTGCTGGAGAAAGAGGGTTACACGGAGCATAGCAAGAAATCACCTGGGCAGATCCACCTCGAACGATATTGGTAATATTTAGGGGTAACCGAACATCTCAATATCCTCACTGTCCCGGGGATTTGCATAGAGAAATCAATTACCCCGCCTTTTAAGGCGAGGTAAAAGGGTATAAGAAAATAAAGGGTTTTAACCCTGATACTTTTTGGGCTAAAGCCCATCTTTTTAATGTTTGGAGCCCCCCGGCCTGAAGGCCGGGGTAATTATTCTGGCCGCAACGAGGGGTCTTTGCGAATCCCCGCAACTGGCGACGGAGAGCCTCAACCTCCAGCTATAAAAATTTACTGCTGGATTTGTGTATAATCCAGTTCGGATCCAAAAGCACTATGAGGGATGAGATAAACTGCCAGCGTGATGACTGCGGCTGATATAATCCAGGCTTTGGCATTTCCAGTTTTGTGTTGTCTCCAGGCTGCCAGAATCCATGCAACAAATGCCACTGCTGTTTTGTTATCGGTTAGATCCGTTCCCCAGGGCCAACCGGTCCAATATGCATCAAAGGCGTACTTTTGAACAATGGGTCCAAGAATCAGACCACCCAGGAGCAAAAATGTACCTGTGAGCAGTGTATATTTTAAGGTGGCCGGACTTTCAACCCAGGCTGCCATCCCCGTACGGGTTGCCATAAGCATTGCTGCAAACATAAATAGAATATGCGGGATCAGAACACCTGCCGGTACGCTGCCCTTAAATCGGATGATGGTGGGTTCATCTCTCAATGGATGGCGTTTTCCGTCTGGCGTAACCAGATTCACCTCATAGATAATTTTTCCTGCTGGTGGTTGGGAAGGGAGATATGCCTTAAGGTGATCATCCACCATCATAAATGGGGTCAGCATCCATTGATCATTGCTCTTATAGCGTTTCCATTTCAAAGTGGCATTAAAATCAGGTTTTGCTGCTCCCAGATTAATTTCGGCATTTTCCCCAGTGTTTTGTGAACGCATGAGGTGATACGATACTGTTTTTCCATCTATCTCGACTTCACCAGTGACCGGGTAGGTTGGACCTGTTTTTCTCTGATAAACCACAGAAGAAAGTGTTATGACAATGGCCAGAATCCAGAGAATCCAGGCTTGTTGTTTTGTGTTGTTAGACATGGAGATACCTTTACAGTTCTACGATAAGGATTAATTTTTCATCACCACGCATGACTTCCACAGTGACCCGTTGACCTGGTTTCACTTCTGCCATACGGCTCATATAATCGTACACATTCATGACGGATAGCCCTTCCAGGGCAACCATTACGTCACCTGTTTTCATACCGGCCAATGCTGCTGGACCACCAGGAACCACGCCACCGATGAGAAAACCATTTATATTTGCAGCTGCAAAATCCGGGATAATTCCCATCTTTACTTTGCCTCGTTTGCCATCCTGGGGTGGACCTTTTGGACCAGCTTCCTGGAAAGTGAAGGTTTCTTTTCGGGAACTCAAATCAGCAATCAAGTCATACGCGTAATCCGCAATGGCTTTTTCACCAGCTATATTTATGGTTTCAACATCATCCTGAGGTGTGTGGTATTCTTCAGTGATGCCAGTGAAGAAGAAAAGGACCGGTACATCCTCGACATAGAACGCTGCATGATCAGAGGGACCATATCCATCAGGTGTTGTGGATAACTGAAATTCACGATTCGTGGCATGCTGCTGGAGAAAATCTTCCATGCCTCTTCCTGTTCCCGTTCCACCAATGGTGAGGGAGGGTTTCGTTGGATTCAGTCGCCCCACCATATCAAGATTAAACATTTGTTTGATCTGGGATTTATCTACAAGGGGATTTTTCGTAAAAAATTTTGAGCCTAACAGACCCATCTCCTCAGCACCAAAGGCCATGAAGAGAATGCTCCTTTTGGGGCTTTTCTTGCCAAGCGTTAATTTCTCTGCAATTTCAAGCACGGCGGCTACCCCAGAGGCATTGTCATCAGCTCCATTATGGATGGCTGTGGTATCAGGTCGTCGTGAACCTGAGCCTTTACCGCCCCAGCCGAGATGGTCATAATGGGCACCAACAACAATATATTCCTCCTTTAACACTGAATCGGATCCCTGAAGCAGAGCGATCACATTTTGAGTGGTAACTTCCTGCTGGATAATTTCAGTGGTAGCCGACAGTACAATATCCAAATCCAGACTGGCGGGTTGCAAGTCCGTATCCAATTTTGTCTCAAGGTCTGATATTGTTTTTGATGATTCGGCAAGAATTTGGTCCGCGAGCGCCCTCTTTACATGGAGGACCGGGAGGGTGGCCTGGGAAAGATTGCGTTCAATTCGAAGATCAATGAGTTCATCTTCAGCTTCGAATTTACTCCCACTCACAAAAATAACGCCCGCAGCTCCGTGATCGCGGGCAACCAACAGTTTATGTCGCAATGCAGAGTATTTGTCAAATTTGCTGGAGCGAGCCTCATTTTCTGGAGTCCCTCTGAGGATCATCACCCACCGGTCCTTCACATTGACAGCAGCATAATCGTCCCAACTCAGTGTGTCACCATCAATCATGAAACCATAACCAACAAAACTCACTGCTGCATTCAGGCTCGTACTTGATGAAAATGCAGTGGGCGTATAGTTTTCGCCAGCGACTCCTTCAATCCCCGCTGCCTTGAGACTATTATTCGGACCAAGTGTAACTGAAGTAATTACCTGAAAAAATTGTTTCCCGTTTTCACCCAGGAGGGTCAAACCAAGCTGGTTGAAATGATTAGCTATATAGTCTGCAGCTAGATTCCCTGTGGGGGTTCCAGGTTTGCGACCTTCCAGTTCATCTGATGCCAAATAGGAGATATGATCATAGATTTCCTTTTCGCTAATGGTCGCTTGTTCATTCTGCATAGGGATAGCACAATGGAGTAGCAAGAGGCTGGTAATTGAGATAAGTATGAGTTTCATGGGGAATCCTTGAGTTGAAATATTTTTTCTACGATGTACCGAGAGGAGTATAATTCAGGCGTCCCTCAATTCAACAGTTTTCATAAACAGACGTAGCCAGGAATGTCCCGAAATATTTCCCCGGTGGCATTCTATTCTTGTTCATCAAATAGTGCGAGATAGATTGGGCTGAATCAGGAGGAAGAACATGAGTCTATCAGTTGCAACTATTCTTGGCATCAGTCCTAAAAATCTGCAAAGAAGTGACCTGCTAAATTTTATCAATCAGAATCATCTAAAACGGATCACTTTTCACTACACAGCAGGTGACGGGCGACTGAAACAGCTTATCGTCCCCATCAATTCCATGACTTATGCGGAGCGGATTCTGGCTGCTGGTGAAAGGGTAGATGGATCCAGCCTCTTTAAGGGCATGGTTGGGACCTCGGCCTCAGACCTGTACGTCGTTCCCGTCTATGCTTCTGCGTTTATTGATCCATTTGATGATAAGGGAATTTGTTTCCTATGTCGTTTTTTGGACAAGGATGAAAAATTAGCTGAATTTTGCCCTGACAACATTCTCATGAAAGCTGCAGAATCTCTAAAGGCAAAACACAATTATGATCTATGGGCCCTGGGCGAGCTGGAGTTTTACTTGATTGGTGATCAGGAGGATGAGCTTTATCCCATGCCGTCTCAGGGGGGATACCATGCCGCTGGCCCGTTTTCACGCTACATCGAGGTGGTCAAGGAAATATTGGAAATAATTGCCGACATTACGTCACATGTGAAGTATGGGCATTCTGAAGTGGGGACCATCAGAAATATTAGAAGCCTCGATAAATCATTACAGGGTAAATATGCAGAACAGTTTGAGGTGGAATTTCTACCTGCTCCCATAGAATGGGCAGCCGATTATCTCAGTTTAGCAAAATATGTCGTTCGTCAGGTCGCATCTCAGTATGAGTTGCTGGCGACCTTTGCACCAAAATTGGAATCTGGCTTTGCAGGCACGGGTCTGCATTTTCATGTGGAGTTATTGCGTGATAACCACAATATCATGACCAATGCCAATGGAGAATTGTCTACGATAGCCAAGCAAGCTATAGGCGGACTACTGAGATTTGCACCGTCGCTGACGGCTTTTGGAAACACAATTGCTTCCTCGCATTTGCGTCTGGTGCCAGGGCAGGAATCACCTACGAAACTATTCTGGAGTGACTTTAACCGAGCTGCGCTTATCAGGGTGCCTCTGGGGTGGCGTCATGGGGAGGATATGGCTTCAGTGATCAACCATCGACTCAAGGATCGCTATATTTCGCCTTTTAAACGACAGACGATTGAATTGCGGAGTGCCGATGGATCTGCCTTCATTCACCTGCTGCTGGCGGGACTGACAATGGCTATTCAATACGGGCTGGATCATGGGGATGTGTCACTCAAACTGGCCAATAAGCGACGGATTCGTCAGGATGAAGACATCAGCAAAGACATTCCGGAATTGCCTCCAAGCTGTTATCAATCAGCTCAGTACCTTAGGGAAGAGGCAGAGCTTTATACGAGTTTGATCCCGGCCTACATTATAGATCATGTGATTCATTTCCTGGAAGCGGAGGATGACGAAAACATGTTGGAAGAGCTGGAAAAGTTATCTGAAGATGAGCGCGGGAAAAGGGCTCAGGAGATCATGCATCGTAGTATTCATGTTGGTTAGGAGTTATTGAGTTATTGAGTTATTGAGTTGTTGAGTTGTTGAGTTGTTGAGTCTCTCGAAGTTTTATGGCCGTAAATTTATGAGCCCTATAAAATATATAATTAACAAAACGTAGTCTTGTGGCGTATTCGTGTCAGGACTAGCACCGGGTAAATCTGATACGAGGATTTTCAGTCCCCCTTGTAGCTCCCCTATCTGGCTGTGTATCAGTCAGATGCAGGGATATTTGAATTTGTGTGTAAATTATATGTGCAGCACTACAGATATGAATAAGAACTCTACTAATAAATTCTTTATAGTTCATAAGTCTCATTGAGTTATCAATATACACTCAGTCAACTCGAGAAAAGTAGTTGCCTATAGCTCTTATCTCATTAATATGTAGTGTACGAATTATAAGAGTAATAATAATTAGAGTACAAATTAAAAATCTTAAAACAAGAAACGGAGATAGCCCTCAATCAAACCAAACAAAAATACACTGCAAGACGTCCTCTCAGCGAACAATACGGCTGAATCCCTTCCCCACGGGCTTCAAATTTTGCAGTCACTACGCATGATAAATCGTGCAATTGATGTTCACTCCAGAAAGCTCAAATCCAGCTATAATATCACAGGCCCCCAATTGATGTGTCTGAGGATCATTCAGGTTAGTGGAAGCTCAACAGTTACCCGGATTGCCAAAGAAGCCTTCTTAAGCGCCAGTACCGTTGTAGGTATTCTGGACAGGCTTGAGCAGGAAGACTACATCGTTCGTCAGCGAGATCCAGCGGACCGCAGGAATTGGAATGTGGAACTCACAAAAAGAGCAGCCACTCTGCTGGAAGCTGGCCCAGCTTTGCTCCATGATGGATTGCTCCAGGCTCTTGGCCAACTTCCTGAATCGGAGCAGGCAACCATAGCAAATTCCATGTTGAAAATTATTCAACTATTGGGTGTAGAAACCCTGAATGCCAGTCCTGGGCTCGCGAAAGAGACTACAAGCTCGGAAAAGAACTGAGCACCTCCCATGCTTTGATTTAGAGACATCCCCTTTACTCCCCGGCGACAAGTTGGATTCTTGTGAAGACCATGAGATAGTAAGTCGGTGGTGTATCAACTCTACCTAATTCCACACACAAAACCTCCACCCCTGAGTTTGAGATTTGCCCTCCAAGTGGGGGAATGAGGAATCCTTGGCCTCGATATTGGAAGAAATCATTTGAGGATTGCCTGAGTAAAGATAATGGTGACTATAGCTTGTGGTTTTGATGCTCTTAGAGGCCCTGGTAGAGAGAAGCAGAAAAACTGAGTGATAACAAATAGAAATGGAAAACATGACTATGAATAAAAAAACCAAGACAGGTCCCGTTCAGTTTAAAAGGGGGATTCAACCCTTCATGGTAAGAGATTGCGCTCTGATTGCACTGGCGACGGGAAAGCGGGCCAGGACAATGAAGGAGCTACGAGACTACCTGGAGACCATAGCGCCTGAGAGTATCTATTATCATTTCTGGGGCAGCTTACTGCGCCCGCGCTTTGAAGACCCTGAATACCATAACGATTTTGCCAGTTGGTGTGCCCACAGTCTGAACGATCAGGTCGCTGCAGAAAGACTGGCAGTTGTTGATCCAGCACAATTCCAGTCCCTTGAAGATCTGCGATCTGCACTAATTGACATTCTTGATGAGCGCATTGATGAGCTTGATGTTTTACCCACAACGAATCAGGATAAACAATTTGAGTTTATCAGTTCTGATATTGTTGTCTTTGCGACCAAACGCATTATCAATGAGCCATCCGAATTGAAGCAGGTCGTCCCCGGCTTATCCCTCGGGAGTATTTTTTATCATTTTATTGATGCCAGGCGCAGAAATCCTGATTCGCTGGACGATTTCCGATCCTGGCTACTGAGTTTCGGTAGTAGCTACCAGAATACAATGTTGGGAGTTGCTGAAATCGATCCTTACTTCACAAACTTAACCACACTTCGAACGAACCTAAGTGAAGTGTTTTCGAAATCTATGCAGGGAGGCGTATGAGCTCATTAATTGAAAGCTACGCCCCATATACTGGGGATGATGTTATAAATCAGTTACAAGAACTTGCCCGACCACTCAAAGGTTTGCGGGTTGTCCATGTCAACTCAACCAAGGAAGGTGGAGGTGTTGCAGAAATTCTGCATAGGATGATTCCTTTGATGAACGATTTAGGCATTGATACAAGCTGGGAAGTATTGGAGGGGAATCCTGATTTTTATCAACTTACCAAAATGTTTCACAATGGCATGCAGGGAGATCAGGTCCAGATATCTGATAAATTGCTCAAGGTATATGAAGAAACAAATCGTCAAAATGCTGAACGTCTCAGGGATACACTTCAACAGGCGGATGTTGTATTTATCCATGACCCACAACCAGCCGCGTTTCTTAAGCTTATTGATGACCGCAAGGGCAAGTGGATCTGGCGTTGCCATATCGATGCGAGTAAGCCCAATCGACAGGTGTGGAAATATCTCAGGGAGCATGTCAAAAATTATGATGCCAGTGTGTTCTCACTGGCAGCTTTCGCTCAGCCTTTGCCTCATCCCATCTATCTCATCCCACCGAGTATAGATCCCCTGACGGATAAGAATATTGAGCTGGAGGAGCATGAGATCAGGCTCGTCCTTGAGCGATTTAACATTGACCCCGAGCGTCCTCTCCTGGTGCAGGTATCACGTTTTGACCGCTTCAAGGATCCTGTGGGTGTCATTCAGGCTTTTGGGCTGGCCAAGCCTTTTATCCCTGGACTCCAGCTTGTACTGGCAGGGGGGGGAGCAAGTGATGATCCTGAAGGACAGCTGGTTCTGGAGGAAGTTAGAGCCGCAGCAATGGATGAAAGTGATATCCATGTTTTGGAGTTACCCAGTGATGCTCATCGCACCATCAATGCCTTGCAACGTGCAGCAACTATCGTTATCCAGAAGTCCTTGAAAGAAGGCTTCGGTCTCACCGTGACGGAGGGCATGTGGAAAAGAAAACCGGTCATTGGTGGCAATACTGGCGGAATTCGTCTACAGGTGATCAACCATCATACAGGGTTTCTGGTGAACTCCCCCAGCGGTGCAGCCATGCGGATTCGCTCTATGCTGAAGAACCAGGAGAAATTATCGGAGATGGGTGTCAAAGCACAGGAGTTTGTTAGAGAAAATTTCCTCATCACCCGCCACATGCGTGAGTACATGACACTGATGCTATCATTGGTTCATGGCTCAAAACATCGAATTGATTTGAATAAAAATAAGTGACCCAGACCATGCGTATTCTAAATAGAAAAATTGACATTGAGAAGTTTTATAGGTCCCTGGCCAAGGAGGGACCCAAGCTCTTGTTCCTGGATTATGATGGAACCCTAGCACCCTTCAATATTGAGCCCAAACTTGCCTATCCCTACCCAGGTGTGCCCTCCTTACTAAAGGAGATTGTCAGTAACGATTCAGTTCGACTTGTGATCATTACCGGTAGATCAGTAGCTGAAATTACCCCCCTACTTGGACTTGAGCAGCAGATTGAGATATGGGGTACTCACGGTAGGGAACATTCGCTGCCAGATGGGAGCTATCATAAAACGGACATGAGTCCGACACAGAAAAAGGGCTTGAATGAAGGTATAGCCAACATACTTGCTCTGCAACCACAGGTGCGACCTGAAGCTAAACCAGGATCTGTTGCTTTTCACTGGCGCGGTATCAAGCCAGGCGAGTTGCTAAAATTTAGAGAGGAAATGATCTCGGAACTTAATCGCATCGGTGAAGAGCATAAACTGGATGTTCATTCCTTCAATGGAGGAATGGAGCTCATTGTTCCTGGAATGAATAAGGGAAATGCTGTAAGAGAAGTTTTAAAAACGGTTACACCGGACACCCCTATAGCATATCTCGGTGACGATCTCACTGATGAGGACGCTTTCTTTGAATTAAAATACAAGGGATTATCTGTTCTTGTCAGGAATTCTTTGCGCGAAACGCAGGCTGATGTTTGGATTCATCCACCACACGAACTTATAACTTTCCTGGAGAAATGGACTAAGGCATGACAACATTAAGCGCCCCACCTACTATGGCTAAATCAGATAGCAAAGGAAACACCTCACACAAGCTGGTAATAGTTTCAAATCGTCTCCCAGTTGTTCTAAAGAAAAGTGCTAATGAACAATGGACCGTAGAGCCTGGATCAGGTGGTTTGGTAACTGCTCTTGCACCCGTACTGCGCAACCGTGGAGGGACCTGGGTAGGCTGGCCAGGAACCAGTGATCAGGACACACAGAAAACGAGCGTTGTACTCAAGCAACAGCATAAGGGTTTTGGATACTCTCTGGAGCCAGTTCAGCTCAACGAAATCGAAATTGAAAATTACTATAAAGGGTTTTCCAATGAAACCCTGTGGCCCCTCTTCCATGACCTCATTGATCATTGTCAGTTTAAACCTGAGTACTGGGAAGCTTATCAGCAGGTCAACCGGAAATTTGCGGAAGCTGTTAAAAAGGTTATCAGCAAAGATGATTTCATATGGGTCCATGACTACCATCTCATCAGTATGATCAGTTACCTGAGGGAAATGGGTGTACATAATAAGGTTGGATTCTTCCTCCACATTCCCTTTCCTCCGACGGATATTTATACGCGTCTACCCTGGCGCAAGCAGATTCTCGAATCTTTACTTGAATATGATCTTGTAGGTTTTCAGTCAGCGCGGGATCGACGGAACTTTGTTACCAGTGTACGAACTCTAGTCGATAATCCAAAGATCGAAGGGAAGGGGCAACTTATAAACATGATTCGGGATTCAGGATCTGTGCGAGTTGGTGTTTTTCCCATTAGCATCGATTTTAATGAGTTTGCCAATCTAGCACGATCCCAGGAGATCGAGGCACAGTCCTGGTTCCTCCATGAGCATTATCCCAAGCAAAAGATAATACTGGGTATTGATCGCCTGGATTATACAAAAGGCATTCCAGAAAGGTTGCATGCATACAAAGAGGTCTTGACCAAATATCCCAAGCTACGCGGTAAGGTGTGCCTGATACAGGTTGTGGTACCAAGTCGTCGGGACATTCATAAATATGATGATCTCAAGATAGAGATAGATAGACTGGTCAGTAAGATAAATGGGGCTTTCTCCTATGCAGGTTGGCTCCCCATCCAATATAT
>ERZ889078.992-NODE-992-length-23762-cov-10.070739_pt1 | contig 23762 bp, 23 predicted proteins | sample MGYA00521266_ERZ889078 | MGnify/ENA primary metagenome ERZ889078 (study PRJEB32303, sample SAMEA104408618) | aquatic metagenome | biome: Brackish water; feature: Pelagic; material: water | place: Baltic Sea | collected 2014-06-16T06:34:00 | depth 76,534 m ...
GCGATCACCCCAGGCGGGCTTATCACCGCGGTCTTGGCGTGGTGGACGGCGGTCGCCGTCAGTTCCCTTTAGGCTAAATTTACGTTTGCCGTCAGGTCCTTTTTCTTCAGAAAAAGATGCTTTTGAGGGTTGACCAGTGTCGCCCTCACGGCGAGACGGTTGGTTGGTCGGACGCGAAGGATTCTCCCCACGCGGTTGGTTCTGTTCTTCCACAGGTATAAATATTTTTGCAAAGGTAGGAAATTCCTGTACTGTAATCATCTATTCCCATCCCTGCCAGACGTTTGTAAATACCTGAATATGTGGGGATTTCAGGTCACCACAGACAATGCATAGGTCCATTTCTACTTCATGCAAGCACAATGATGGTGGACGAAGTGCCGTCGCGGCTCGGTGAACGCGTCGTGCTTGACGGTCCAATAGGGGCCGCTCACTCGTCACACATTGTCGGTACTTCACCTCTACCGCAACCAATCGCTCTAGGATGGGGTGCCACATGAGTAGATCTACTTCTGCCCGGCCCAAGCGGCCATTTTGGCGCAAAAGCGTGTAGCCGAGTTGTTGAAAATATAGTAGGGCAATAGCTTCAGCTCGGAAGCCAGTCCATCGTCGGTTAAGCAGGGGAGAGGGTGGCACCTGACAAACCTACGGTCAAGCGATACGGCAAGCCGGTAACAAACGGTTCATTGTCAGAAGTGTGCCCAAAAGGAAGGCCGCATGCCAGTGGGGTATTTGGAGGAAATGCCGCCGTGATAATCTCTAGGGGGTCTTTTCCAAAGGGTCGTGCATTGTCTTTCATCTCCGAAAAGCTGCCTAATGCCACGCCGGCAAGGCCTTCAAACCCCCCAGCTCGGCGCAATCCCCAACACATTCGGTCTAAGTGATAGCGGTACTCATCTAAATCCTCTAAAGCAAGAATACATCCCTTGAGACTTGGAAAACTAGAAGACCCGAGCATGCTGTAAAGGACAGATAGATTACCTCCAAATAAAGGTCCGAATACATCGCCTTGCACATTCAAGGGCTGTGCCGACGCTTTTAAAGCCTGAGGGTTTCCGGCAAGTAAGAGCGCTAACCCCTGCAAACTAGCTTCACTGGAGTCGGGTGCTTGGATGGGCATCCAACTATGCACGGCGCATATGCCTTGTTGAAAAGCATGCCCCAATAGCATGGTGAAGTCACTAAATCCAATAAGCCACTTAGGCTGGGTCAGCAGGCTAGGCCAATCAATGCCATCGACCATGCGAACAGCCCCATAACCGCCACGAATACTCCAAATAGCTTTGACCTCTGTATGCCGAATAGCCCAGTTGACATCCTCCGCTCGTTGGGCATCTGTTCCGCCAAATTGATCTGAGACTGCGCCAAGGTTGGGAGCGCGGTAGGCCACCCATCCATGCGCCTGAATCCAGGCCTCTGCTTGGGCGATGACCGGGGCTTCCGCAAAGCGCGAAACAGAAACAAGTGCAATGCCATCGCCAGGTTTTAGGGCGGAGGGGAGGATGTGTTGTACCATAGGTCCCAACCAAGGTATAGCAATTTGTACTTTTGTATTCCATGAAGTCCTACAAACGTTCCACGATTACCGCTGCTTTGCCCTACGCCAATGGCCCTATTCACATTGGTCACTTGGCAGGCTGCTACCTTCCTGCAGATATCTATGTGCGCTACTTACGCCTCAAAGGGGAAGAAGTAGCTTTTGTCTGTGGTTCTGATGAGCATGGAATGGCTATCACCATGAAGGCGCGTAAAGAGGGCGTTCAGCCCCGGGTTATTGTCGACCGCTATCACGAAATGATGCGTAACGCACTGGCTGATTTTGGCGTGCAGTTTGATGTTTATTCTCGAACTTCTTCACCTAAACATGCCCAAGTCGCAAGTGATTTCTTTGAAACGCTGTACAAAAAGGGAGCATTTGAAGCCCGCGAAACAGACCAATATTACGACCCCGAGGCAGAGCAGTTTTTGGCGGACCGATATATCACGGGAACCTGCCCAAAATGCAAAGCTGCGGGCGCGTATGGAGATCAGTGTGAAAAATGTGGGTCTACCCTAAATCCGACAGACTTAATCAATCCCCAATCCACCCTTTCGGGTGCAGCGCCCATACTCAAGAAAACCACCAATTGGTTTTTACCTCTAGATAAATTAGCGCCAGACTTGCGTGCCTATATAGAGTCCCACCCTGAGTGGAAATCCAATGTCTACGGCCAGTGTAAATCATGGTTAGATGCAGGAGAAGGTTTGCAGCCACGCAGTATGACACGTGACCTCGACTGGGGGGTTCCCGTTCCGGTAGAGGGGGCTGAAGGCAAGGTGTTGTATGTCTGGTTTGATGCCCCACTTGGGTACATCACCGCCACCCAGGAGTTATTTGGAGATGACTGGGAAAAGTGGTGGAAGGATGAAGATACCCGCCTGGTGCATTTTATTGGAAAGGACAACATTGTCTTCCATTGCTTGATCTTCCCCGCTATTTTGATGCAGCATGGGGGATACATTCTTCCCCAAGACGTGCCTGCCAATGAGTTTCTAAATCTTGAAGGAGAGAAGCTTTCTACCTCGCGTAATTGGGCGGTTTGGTTGCACGAATATTTGGAGGATTTTCCGGGTAAGCAAGATGCCTTGCGGTATGCCTTGTGTGCCACCATGCCCGAATCCAAGGACAATGATTTTACTTGGGCAGATTTTCAGCAGCGAAATAATTCAGAGTTGGTCGCCATTCTAGGTAATTTGGTCAACCGTGTTATGGTGTTAAACCACAAACATGCAGGAGGAGTGGTGCCGACTCCGGGCCATGCCCCTGAAGATTTGGCGGCCATGAAGGCCATAAATATTCAGAGTAAAAAGGTTGCGGAAGCCTTGGAGGCGTATCGCTTCCGCGAGGCGCTCACAGAGGCGATGAATTTGGCTCGGGTGGGCAACAAGTATTTAGCTGATGCGGAGCCTTGGAAGGTGATAAAACAAGACCCTTCACGCGCACTTGAAATCCTAGGGACGGCCACCCAAATCATGGCGGCCTTGGGCATTGTGATGGAACCTTTTTTACCTTTTACTGCGGCAAAAATCCGCACCATGTTAGGGATGGGCTCCCCCGAATGGAGCTTGCTGTCTGAGGCCCATCGTGTGCAGCCAGGACAAGGCTTACATGAAGCTGCCTTATTATTTGAAAAAATTGAAGATCAAGCCATGGAGGCACAACGCGCCAAGCTTGTCAAACCCGAAGTGACCATGGAATCCGAAGAAACAGAAAAAGCCATAGCCCCGATTGCCGAGAATATTGATTACAGCCAATTTGAGGGTCTGGACTTGCGCGTTGCCACCGTGCTTGAGGCAACGAGAGTGCCAAAAGCAGATCGATTATTGCAGCTAACGCTTGATACCGGCGTGGATACGAGAACCGTATTATCCGGTATTGCGGAACATTTCAGTCCGGAAGAAGTCATTGGACGTCAAGTGGTATTATGGGCCAATTTGGCGCCAAGAAAAATTCGCGGCATTGAATCTCAAGGCATGATTCTCATGGCAGAAGATCCTACGACAGGCCGTTTAGAATTTGTCCAGCCCGGGTCCGCCCTGCCGGCTGGGGCAAGTATTAGGTGATGCCTTTGTGCATGCGCTTTGGCCCCGTAGTTCAATGGATAGAATAGACGTTTCCTAAACGTTTGATCCGGGTTCGATTCCCGGCGGGGCCACAAAACACGCTGAGTCAGCCACGTTGTATTGGACAGCCAGCTTCTTGTGTCTTGACCATAGGTACTTTGCCTACATTTGAGACAAACACAGGACCATGAAAAAGGCCAATACTTCTCTTCTTTTTGGCGCAATGGCGCTCATGTTACAGGGCCCACTCCGAGGACAATCAGCCATCAGTTATGACGGCGTAAATGATTTTGTTGAGGTGCTTTCAGCATCACAGCATGTGACCAATAAGAGCATAAGCATGGCTTTTTGGATTTACCCTACCAACAGCAGTCCTGCCTATCCCAATTTTGATGGATTTGCAGGATTTCGCAATAACAGCAACGCCGACTTTTATATTCTCCAACTCTCATCTACCAATGTGGAATGCCGGTTCCGAAATAGCTCGGGTGTTAATTATGATATCAATGCGGCTGCGCTGGTGTTAAACCAATGGAATCATTATGTCTTGACCTATGATCAGTCCGTTTTGACGCTCTATCACAATGGCTTCTTGATTTCGTCTACTAGTGCAGCAGGTACTTTTAGCAATGCTTTTGTGTCCTTGCATTTGGGCAAATTGGACTGGTCGCCAACGCCCTTTTATTCTACGGCGCAAATGGATGAATTTGGTTTGTGGAACCGCGCATTATCCCAGGTGGAGGTTACGGCCCTCTATGGGTCTTGTTCCATTCCAAATAATTCTGCAGGTCTTCAGCTCCATTACGCTTTTGAAGAGGGTATCGCCGGCGGAAATAATACCACTGTATCCACAGCCATTGACCTCAAGGGAAATACAAATGGCACCTATACCAACGTGGCCATGACGGGGATGGTGTCCAATTTTATCGCGAAGTCTAGGGACATGGAGACTTCAGATACCGTTCAGGCATGCCATAGTTACACAGATTCCTTAGGCAATGACTATACCCAGTCAGGTTTTTACTCCGACACTTCCGTTACGGCTGCAGGTTGTCTTTCTATCGCGAATCTATATCTCACGATTATGACGGCTGATACCCTGGTGACCCAGATAGGGACCACCCTACAGGCAAATGATACAACGGCGCTTAGTTATGTTTGGTTTGACTGTGCTAGCGGTGCTTCGGTGGGCAGTAATGCCAGCTTTACTGCCGCGGCTAATGGCCAATATGCTTGTGTCATCAATGGAGGTAACGGCTGCATGGACACAACGGCTTGCTACTCCATTTCAGGCATTGGCCTCGGAGAATGGTCTGCTTTGGCTTGGCTAGCGACACCCCACCCCGGAGTGGACCATGCCCTGCATTTGACGGGACCTATGGATGGTGTCAATGAAGTGCGATTATATAACGCCCTAGGTGAATGTGTCCAACTTTGGCAACACGGCCCCATAGAGTCGAAACAGTTAGTGCCTGGGATGTACGCATTTGTGATATCCACGGCCCAAAGGCAATATTCGCTCAAGGCCTTGGTCCACTAAGATTTTTTTGGATAAGGCCCCCCAAAACTGACCAACACATCGCATCGCTGAACCCAAACGGTTCTATTTTACACCTTGCGCTCTGCGATAAAATGGTCAAGACTATAACGCCCAGGACCCAATAGCATCACCGCCAAAAATCCAAAGGCATATAACAACGCATGCTCCTTGTCCGCTAAGGGATCGCTGCCATGGGCCACAAATGCGGCCACCAACATGGTAAAAGCTGCAGGGGCAGACATCCAACGGGTTTTAAAGCCGACAAAAATCAAAGCGGGGGCCACCAATTCACCCAAAATGGTCAGCGCCAATGAAAGGTTTGTTCCAAGACCTAGGAAATTCATGAAGCGAACAGGTTCGCCGGCGTCCCATGCGGACTGAAGCCGCAGCCATTTGCCCCAGCCATGTGGGATCATCAGGAAGGAAATGCCTGCGCGCAGGAGGAGAAGTCCCATAGATTGCATAGAAAACGAATGTAGGGCAGGATGCTTAAAACTGTGATACTCACTCAAGGGCTTTTTCGTGTGATGTAATATCCTCCACTATCGCATCGGCTAATGCGTTGGGTACGGCAAAAGAGAGGGTATAATGGTCAATTTTCCATGTAAGGGAGGCTTCATCCCAAACCAGCACGCCGGTTCCTCTGCAGCGCCCCATATGTTCGGAGTCTAACTTCTCATCTAGCCAGGCCACTTCACCTCGGGTATATATATGGCGACTATGAGGGACGGGGACAAAGGTCCATGCTGAAGCGCGCTGAAAATAGCGCCGGCTCCAGGTTTTAAAAGCGCTGGTTTCCCAGCGTTCGGAGTCATCCGTCCCAATAAAAATGCTCCAAGGAGAAGCCATGCTGCCAAAATAGGTGGTGGAATCTGCCACACTCGCTGCATGATGCCAGGCATCCATGACTTGATTCACTTCAAGAAGGGTCTGTTCAGGGTCCAAGCTGGCCGGTTCTTTTTGGCTAGGAGGCTGACAGGCCATCATGCAGAGAATGGCAAAGAGGCTCCAAAAAGATGTAGATTTCTGATTCATGTTCCGAAGGTAGCGACTACTTTTGCACCTTGATTTGGCCCCGTAGTACAATGGATAGTATGTGGGTTTCCGGAGCCTAAGATGCAGGTTCGATTCCTGCCGGGGCCACCAATTTAACTAAAAACCCCATTATTTACTGGGGTTTTTTCTTTTGGCTTGAGCGCCATGACTCCGACGGTCTTAACGGCCACCATCCTTTTCGTGTGCCGTATTTTTACCCCCTTAATCGAATCACATGGAAACTCCCTTCTTATACATTGGCCCGGGCATGGGTGTCGGAACACTCATTCTCGTGGTACTTATTGTAGGAATCGTGGTTTTGGCGCTGGGCTACATTTTGTGGGCCAAAGTGAAACGTTTCTTTAAGCGCTCTTGAACGCAATCGCCCTTGCTTTTGCAGGACTTGCGGGCTTTATTCCCATGGCCCTGCTGCTCTTCTTTGTAGCCCTCTTACAGCAATTGGCCAAAGACGCCCTTTCTGTGGTGGATGCCTTACTCTCTATGGCGCCTGAAGAAAGTAAATTGCCTTTAGTCGAATCCCGTACCCAGCGTTTGATGATGTCTTTGGTCAAAGCGTTGGGCCTCTTTTTAGTACTAGGTTTTGGGGTATATGTCCTAGGCTGGGTGGCACCCATCTTTATCTCGGACATCCTGAAATTACCCATAGCGACGGTGCAATTTAATGGGACCCATTGGATGGTCCTTTCATTAGGTGCTAGTCTTCCATTTTTTTGGTTGTCGACAAGGAAGAAACACAGTGCCTATAGTCCCTTGGCTCAGTTGTTTCACCACTTAATCTTGGATTCACCCAATTTGGGCATGCGTTTGTTCCGAAGAGAAGTAAAAAAGTGGAAGCGGGGTCATTCGTTAGATGACCATGCGCCTTTTTTAATTGTGACGGGGTTGGCCCGTGCAGGAACGACCTCCTTACTCAATGGCTTGCAAGCGTCGGGAGCATTCGCTAGCCTGCATTACGGCTACATGCCTTTTTTGCTATCTCCTGGGACGTGGTCGCGGTGGTATCGACCCGTCAACACGATGAAGAAAGAACGTAGTCATGGGGATGGCGTCCAAGTGGGCCTAGCCTCAACAGAGGCACTGGAGGAATACTTTTTTTCGGCCCAAGCGGACTATGTAGAAGCGGAATCGTTAAAAGAATATAACCTGTCGCCAAAACAGGTAGAACAGTATGCGCAATACCGCGCTTTGGTCTTAGCGGTACAGGGCGATAAAAAAACCTATTTAGCAAAAAACAACAATGCCATCTTGCGTTATGCCTCTCTTTCAAAGCAAGCACCCGGGATGGTGATGGCGGTACTTTTCCGACACCCCTTGTACCATGCGGCCTCTTTAGCAGAGATGCACCTGCGCTTTACTGCCTTGCAAACCGAAGACCCCTTTGTCTTGACGTATATGGATTGGCTTGGACATCATGAATTTGGGAAGCACATGAAAGGTTTTGACTTTGCGGATGGGACCCAAATGGCCCAAGGCGACCCCCTGAAAATAGACACATGGTTGCACCGTTGGACTGGGTATTATCAGCGTGTTTTGGCATTGCATAACCACCAAATGCACATCATTGAGTATGATCGTTTTTGCACACAGCCAGGGGCCGTTATTGCTGCGCTGAACAGTCAGTTGGGCAATAAAACGCCTGCGATAGCCATCGTGCCACATCAGAATACAAGACCGACGCCAGAGGGAGCCGACCCCATTATTTTGGCGGAAGCGCTGCATGTTTATGGTGCCTTAAAAGCCTTGCAAATGCCCATGGAGGATGGGCCCTACCTTTGACCTATGCCGCACGCACCCATTTTCATTTTAGGAAGCCATAAGTCTGGGACAAGTTTGCTGCGCTCACTACTAGATGGACATCCCGAACTTTTTGTCATTCCCTTTGAGACGCATTTTATGGCGCTGCTTGGCAATTGGATTACCTACAGCTACAGAAAGCAATTGCCCATCGATGACCCTTCCTTTGCCGAAGGTCTTTTGGAGATTTTGGCGCAATACGCGCGCTCTACGGACCGCAATGCAGATGTAGTTCTGGGGGACAAATTGGACATGGAGGCGGTACGTGCTTTTGTCGGTGAAATGGATGACGCGGATGACCCCATCCAAGCCTTATCCATGCTAAAGGCATTGCTTCCACAAGTCATTGATGGCATGGAGTCAGCCGAAGGAAAAAGGGCGGTAGAAAAGTCGGTGGAACACCTTGAAATGGCCCTGGAACTTGCCCAGGCCTTCCCGAAGGCGCAGTTTATTCATATTGTCCGTAATCCCTATGCCAACATAGTGGCCTTGCGCAAATTCAAGGCAAAGGACCAAGGCTATCCGCTGATCAATAAAGTGTTCAAATCCCTTGAGTCAGGGTACTATTGGTTGCGGACCAACGCTACCTTGATCCCGCACTATAAGGTGATACGGTATGAAGATCTTGCCCAGCAGCCCGAAGTGGAGATGAAAAAGATCGCAGAGTTTCTTCAAATCACCTACGACCCACAGATGCTGCACCCCACGATGATGGGGGATGCTTGGGGGGGCAACAGCGCATATGGTCGCTTTAAAGCCATTTCAGCCGAACATTTAGACCGTTGGAAAGAAGAAATAACGCCATTGGAAGCCAATTTGGTCACCAAATATTTCCCGCATGTCCTACGTGAAATGGACTACGAAATATTGCCCATACAACGACGCACATGGAAGCCAGCAAAAGGGGAGTCCCTCAAGCGCTATGTGTACAATCGCTTGTATCCTTTGTATTTAAAATAGAGGCATAGAAACCTGGTCGGCCATGGCTTTAGGCATCACCTTTTGCCTCCAACGCTTCAAGGCGTTGCTGCAATGCGGCGATCTCTTTCTTGGCCTCCGCTAAGTCAGTCTCTAGTGCTTTGTTTGCAGATTGAAGATCATCTGCGCGATGCTTCTCTTTCTTCGCTTGGGTCTGATGCTTTTCCGCCTCTTTCTCTGCAGAAAAAATCTCTTTTTGGTCATTTGTCTGCACTAAAAAACTGTACCCTGCATACAGGACAACGCCCGCAATGGCTGCAATGCGCAAGCTGCCATTGTAGTCTTTTAGCGCATCAACAAAGTACGAAGCAGCAAAGCCTAAGAGGACCACGCTGCCAAAGCCCAGCAGGATGCGTTCGATTGTGTTCGTGTTCATAATCTGTAGAATTTACCTCTATGAAGATAGGCATTTACTTGGGTTTGTCTTTGTAGTTTAAGGCTTTCTTAAACTCCTTCCTATGCGCAATGTGCAAAAATGGTCTTGGGTAGTCGCAGTGGCCGGCTTCCTCTTTGGATTTGATACGGTCGTGATTTCTGGGGCGAATGCCCCCATTCGAGAACTTTGGCAGACCTCCGCGTGGTTTCATGGAACCTTTATCATGTCCATGGCCTTATGGGGAACCGTATTGGGTTCGTTGTTTGGCGGAAAACCCATGGATCGTTGGGGGCGCAAGCCTACGTTACTCCTCATTGGTATTTTGTTTACCGTCTCGGCCATAGGTTCGGCCCTTGCCTGGGACCCCTATTCTTTCTCTTTTTTCCGGTTTATTGGGGGTGTTGGTGTTGGGGCTTCATCCGTGGCGGCACCTGCGTATATTTCCGAGATTTCTACGGCAAAAAACCGCGGCCGCTTGGTAGCCCTATATCAATTCAATTTGGTCTTCGGTATTCTCATCGCCTTTTTGTCTAACTACTTTTTAAGTGGTGTAGCGGGTGCGTGGGATTGGCGCCTTATGTTGGGGGTAGAGGCCTTGCCGGCCCTGGTCTACACTTGGATGGTGGTTGCCGTCCCTGAGAGCCCGAGGTGGCTGGCAGCTAAAAAAGGGGACCGAATTGCAGCCCTGGCCGTTTTGCAGGATCTTTGTGACGACCCGCTAGAGGCTCAATCCACCTTGGATGCGATCTGTAAAGATGCAGATGCCACCGCAGCCAAGCCGGCAGTACCCCTTTTCTCCCAGACGTTTCGATTTCCCTTGCTATTGGCCTTTTTATTGGCCATGTTCAATCAACTTTCTGGCATAAATTTCATCCTTTATTACGCGCCAGAAATTTTAGAAAACGCCGGGTTTGCCAGCAGTGAATCCCTCCTATCGAGTGTTTCCTTGGGAGGCATAAACCTACTCTTTACCTTCGTAGGGCTCTACTTTATTGATCGGATAGGCCGAAAAAAACTCATGTATATCGGCTCTGTGGGCTACATCCTTTCATTATGTATGGTGTCCTATGCATTTTATGTTGGGGCATCGCCCATGTTCACCTTGACCTTTATCTTGATGTTTATTGCTTCGCATGCCATGGGGCAGGGCGCCGTGATTTGGGTCTTCATTTCAGAGATCTTTCCCAATGCGGTGCGCGGGGCTGGACAATCATGGGGAACAGGTACCCACTGGGTTTTTGCTGCCTTGATCACCCTGCTAGGGCCAGTGGTCATGGAATCCTTTCCGGAAGGGTGGCCCATCTTTGTCTTCTTTGCGGCCTGTATGGTGTTGCAGTTGCTCTTTACCCATTGGATCATGCCCGAAACCAAAGGCAAATCCCTGGAGGAGTTGCAGCATGAACTCAACCGATAAGGGTAATTCCGGAAAAATGTTGATGTACAGCCTTATTTTGAGGAGGTATCCTCAATAAAAGTATCCTCAATAATTTCAGCTTCCCCAAGGTCTTCTTCAGCGGCAGTGGTCGACCCGAATCCTTGAAAGGACTGCGACATCGCGCTTAGTTTTTTCTTAAGAAATCGGCTGAAGGCCCAAAATCCCACGAGCACCAAAACATTAAAGCCAACATAGACATAAAACAGGGTCATCACCCAGGGAGCCTCGGCGCTCAGTAGGTAGGCTACAGCACCCGCAATGGCCATGCGGACCAATGAGGTGGCCACACGTTTGGGTGTAACAATTCTGGTTTGCGCGCGTATTTGTTGAAAATCGGGGGGAAGCATGGGGTAAAGGTACAATCTCCGCCTTTGGTCGCGTTACAGATCACTCCACCACAACCCGCTTGATCCCCAGGCTCTCGCCCGAAGTCCGATCCAGTAACTCCATGAGATATACGCCTGATTGTGCGGGCAATTGGGTCGTCAAGCGTTGATCCATGATCTGCCAATCGAGGTTAAGTGACTGTCCCAGTGCATTGCTGGCTCGAAGCATTACTTTTTTTGCGTCCATCCCATAAGGCAACTGTAAGGTCAATGCACCGCTTGTTGGATTGGGATACAATTGCCATTGCGGTAAAGCACCTTCTTCCAGGCCTATGCCGCGAATGGTGACCGTCTTGCATACCGTATCGCTGCCCAAAGTGTTGGTGACGGCAAGACATACGGTATAAGTGCCATTTTGGGAATAGGTATAAGAGGGATTTTGCACCACGGAAGTGTCGTTGTTAAATCCAAATTCCCAATGCCAAGTCGTGGGCGAATTAGTGCTCACATCAGTAAAGCTAATCGTTGGCATTTGGGTGGTATCTAGGGTAAAGTTAGCCGCAGGGAAGGGGGCATTTGCCGCCAATAAACCAAGGCAGAAATCCTCGGTATACATATCACGGTAACGCGCCCATGCGCTACCTAGAATCTCATAGGCTTGTTGAGAGGTAGGGGGCGTCAAATCGCGCCCAATGCTAACACCCGCTCCGCCCATATACCACACCAGGTAGTAGCCGCCAGATGTTTTGTAAAAAGGGGCATTGGGGAAAAGAACGGTTGTATATGAACCCACAAAAATAGTACTGGCCGACACATAGACGGAGTCCAGTAAGTTGCCATAGGTTCCATTGGGGCCACTGTCATCATAGAGCATGACAGAGCAATCAACGGGTACAGCAGGTTGCGCCGTGACGAGGAATTGGCACCCATTGATTTGGGCAGGATAAACAGGTGGCTCAATGAAGACGCCGATTCCGCCACCGCCGCCATTCCAGCTTAATCCTGTCCCATCGGGTATGCCGTCGCTATAATCCAAGGCATATTGGGCTTGTGTTGTGCTGACGGCAACAATTTTTTGCGCCTTTCGGTTATTCGAAGCAACCATGTCGCCGGTTATGCCAGAAACACGGGAGCTCAGTTTAAATATGGCAGAAAACTGTGCCATAAAGGTGTTGGACAAAGTTAAGGTGGTGTCCTCTCCTGGTTGCAGTGCTGGCACACTGGCAGATCCATTCACAATAGGTGTTAGCACAGAATATAGGGTATCGGTCACCGTAAAGGCAGGCAGTGCTTGATTGCCAAAGTTTTTAATGTTCGCATCAAAGGTCTGCATACTGTTGACAGGGATGAAATAGCCCCCATTGCGGTCATTATTGTTCCAGTTCACTCCGCCATCGGTGACAGCGTAGGTAACAACAGAAGGGTAATAATATTTGATCGCAAAACTGTTGCTGGGGACGACATCAATGTAATTCTGCAATCCTAATGCCCCCGTGTTGTTTTCAATGCCTGTCACACAATCCACAGAGGTTGTACCCGCGGCGGACATACTCTGATAGTTGAATTGGATGTGCTTGTCTGCTTTGGTCCAGATAATTTGAAAGGTATTGCTGCCACTATATCCTGGGGCTGTCACACTCCAATAAGGAACATTGATAAAACTGATAATCAAGGAATCTTGGTTGGCAAAGTAGAAGCACTGCGCTGGATTGTTTGCGCCCGAAAAATTCAGATCAGAAAGGTGGGGAGCCAACCAGTCATTTCCGCCGGCAGAAGAAGGCACCGTGCTAGGAAATGGGGAGGCCATATTCACGGCATTGAAGCTGATATAGCCATTGCTGCCAATCCAGAATTGTGATATGGGGTACCAATAATATTGAAAACCGGGTACCAGCGGGAAGGGCCCCACCACATTGTCGTCTGCTAGGCCTGTTATTTGATCACCACGTGTAGAGATGTCAACCCAATTATATGCCGGGGGATTTGTCGCATGGCTGCTGTTTTTCCAGGTATACCCGTAGGCGTCCGGGCCACCTGAGGTTTGGCTGAAGGCGGGTTGGCTCATGGATAAAATCAAAAAACCGGTAAGAAGGGCAGCAAGTCCACGCATGGCACATAGGGTTTATAAGTTGTGTTGAGAAATGTACGGATTTTTCATCTAGACTAGCTCCCTGATTGTGAGGCGAGTATAATATAAATGGCCTACGCAATGGGGACTCTAGGTTGTTGTGTCGGGGTGCGCCCATGCCATAGATGTAGATAGCCTTAACCGTTATGACTAGGTTACCTTTGCCGTCTATGTCAACACAATTATCAACCTGCTTTTGGATCCAAGGCTCGGCACAAGAAGCCGTAGCCTATTATTGTCAATTGATCCCAGGGGCAAAAGCGGGCAACGCCTCGCGTTCGGTGGGCTCGTTTCAGCTCCCTTCGGGCCATGCCTTTCTAGTCATTGGCGATGCAGAAGCCCTACCCACGGTAGCACACTCCTTGGCCATTACCTGCGATACGCAAAAAGAGGTGGACCAACTTTGGGAGGCCTTCTTGCAAGAAGGAAAAGCGGCACAATGCGGATGGCTGCAAGACCGCTATGGTTTTTCATGGCAGATCATCCCCAAAGGCCTTCAGACCTGGTTGAATCATCCACAATTTGGTCCCGAAAACATGGAACGCATGCGCGGGATGATCAAGTTGGACGCTGAAGCCTTCTTGAAGTAGACGCTGACCTCTTTCCATTTTTGGTATCTTTGACCATAAGTCAACCTCTTCCGCGTCTGTCGCGGTAGCATGTCATCTGTCCCCTATGCGCAAGAATTTTTTCTTTCTTTTGATCTTGATGGCCTATGCTGTGCAGGCGCAGAATGGACCCATTGACTTTGAGCCCAACGGGATAGGGCAAAGCTGGAATTGGAAGGTTTTTGAAAACAGCAACAATCCCCCCCTAGAATTTGTCGCTAATCCGGACCCAGATCCTATGGGGATGAATCCGAGTGCCACGGTAGCTAAGTTTACGGCCTTGCCACAAGGCGCCCCATTTGCAGGCTGCGAAACCTTACATGGTGCGGGTGTCGGCACGTTTACGATTGACAATAACAATACAATCATCCGTGTGATGGTGTATAAAAACACTATTAGCGACGTGGGCGTCAAATTGGTCCGTTTTGACAATTGGTCTTTGGGCGAAATCAAAGTGGCCAATACCAAAATCAATGAGTGGGAACAGCTAGAATTTGACTTCTCAGACCACTTTGGTTTGACCTATGATCAATGGGTCTTTTTTCCGGATTTTAGAAATCGAACCGGAACAGAGATTGTATACTTTGACAATATTTTCGGCGAACAGTACACCTTTATTCCACCCCCTCCAAGCCCCCCCACGATGGAATTTCCCAATGTTTTCACTCCCAATGGGGATGGAGTCAATGACACCTATGCTCCGAAAATGGAGCATGCCGAATGGGCGCAATGGGAGGTCTTTTCCCGAGATGGTCAACGCGTTTACACGGGGAGAACCGTCGAGGCTAAATGGGACGGAAGAGTCAATGGTCATCTAGCCCCGGCAGGCGTGTATTTTGTCCTTGGACGATGCGGAAACAGCACTACGAGTATTGTCCCAGAGGAGGCCATCAGCCTCCATTTGCAACGTTAAGAACCTAGTCGCTTTTTTGAATGGCCTTTGCACCCTAAGAGGTGATGGGCCAAGAAATGCAACGCGCGCCTAGACGCTTGGTTTAAACCTAACGCACATTTTGGCACGCCATCGTGCGCGGTGCCCTCTACGTTCATGTGATAGGGTTGTTCAATTTTTCCGACATTTAGCGAATGATCCGAATTGTACCTTTCCTTCTTCTTCTATGTGCTTTACCACTTCGGGCCCAACCTATCTGGTGGTCATCGAATGAAGTGGTTTCAACCTCCATGGCGGCTAATCGGCCTAGGATAGCCGTCAATGGCTACCAAAATCCCGTGGTGATATGGGGCGAAGGCCCCAATCTTATTTCCGGCATGGCGGATACCTGGGGATTTAACCGAACAGACACCTTAAATCTGCCGGGTCAACCTATTTCTATTTCATTTTGGCACGGACCCGAAATTGCAGGCCGAGGCGATACCCTTTATGTTGTCTATAAAGAAGACCCAGAGGCAGATACATCCCATCATATCTATTGCGTAGCATCCTTTGATGGTGGGCTTCATTTTCAGGAGCCAAATCGTGTGGATCACATTGGGATGCATATGGGCCGCCTGCCTACAATTGCCGTGGGTCCTGGAGGACAGCCGGTCGTGGCTTTTATGAAGTCAGGCCTCAACTATTCCGACCCTCAGTGGGTGGTTGCCAGCAGTTCGGATTACGGACAGACCTTTGGCCTAGCGGTTCAAGTTAGCGGAGACAATGGCCCTGGCTCGGAAGCTTGCGATTGTTGTCCTGCTTCATTGACTGTTTCTGGGGGGATGGTTTATTTAGCCTACCGTGACAATCTTTCAGACGTACGGAACATTCGAGTTGCTGCTGGTCCATGGCTAGGCAGCGCATATGCCAGTATTTCAGTGGATCCACAAACATGGGTAGTCAACTCCTGTCCAGCCTCTGGTCCGGACCTTGTAGGAATGGGCGATAGCCTCTACTCAACCTTCTTAAATGGTGCGCAGCAAGATGCGGTGATGCTCTCACGCTGGCATGTATCAGACACCCTAGCTCAAGTGGCTCCTATGTCCCCGAGTACGGTTGCGCAAAACTATCCTCGAATCGATGCGCAGTTGTGGAGCACAGGGGATATTAGTCGTGGAATGGTGTGGAAATCAGGCGCGGGAACCCAAGCAAAAATTGCTGCAAAAATTGAACATCTAGGTCAGACCGTATGGATGGAATTGGACACGGGGACCGTCAATGTCCCAGACGTGGCAATAAGCGGACAAGGGGCTTATTTTGTTTGGCATGAAGTTTTGCAAAAACGCATTTATTTGAAGCGTGGGCTTTTTCAACCCATTGGAATCGAAGAACCTGTCTCGACTGAAAACACTCGAACTTTGGTGCACGTTGTTGATCTCTATGGGCGCACCGTGGCGCCCGGACAGGAGGCCTCAGGCATCTACGTGCACTGGTTTAGCGATGGTTCGTATGAGCGGGTATTTGTTCCATGACGTTTGTTGCTCAACAGAGTGCGTAAGGGTTAACTCGATTCCGGCTATGAGTATCGGAAGGCGCACAGAAATTGACCGAAAAAGGACTTTAGGTGGGGTTGTGTGGGGCTTTGTTTCCCAGGTCTTTAAGGGTGGTTAACTTCTATCAGAACCAGCCCAAATCACAGCCTGATGCTGTACGTTTTTAATTATTTGCAATGGCTCCTCCAGAATCTTTTGCTCCTCGAAGCAGAAGGAAGTCTATTTCTCCTTCCCCAAGGTTTATTATGCGATGTCTCATGTTATAAGGAATAGTAAAGGCGGTCCCTTCTTCAACAATACAGATGTTGAATTCAGTCTCAATACCCAACGTGCCCCTAACTACAAACCCAATCATTTCGCATTCAAGTGTCATGGATTCAGGATCATGCCAACCTATCGTTGCCTGAACTCTTTCCAAGCAAATCAAATCGCTATGCGCATAATTCAAAACCTCAAGGTTCTTTTGCGTTCCATGTAACCCATCCAAATCGTAATCTTCTGAGAACACAACTTTTGGGGTGATGATGGAAATTTCATGGGGAGGGCTAACAGAAAGACCATGGTTCTGATTAAGCGCTTCACTTGTCTGGGCAAAGCCCTGAAGGGTGGCGCCTATGTTGAGGCAAACAAATGCAAATACTGGAATCAGCTGTAATTTCATCTTGTGCGTGCGTTTGAGCATTAATTTGTGGTTTGAGCAGTTCCCCTTAAAAGTTTCCTTTGATTTAATTCTAAAGTACTGCTTAAATAACCATCGCCCAAACTTATTACCGCGACATTCTCTCGGTGAGAAACCCGCTAATTCAAGGAAGATTCATCGGCAATAAATGATACCCTTTTTCTTGAAGTGTGATCATTTTTGCAGCGCCAGAGGGTACAATTTTTATGTAGCGAAAAAGATCTTTCTCCCCTAATCCGAAAGCCGTCATGGATTTTGCGCAGGCGCTGAAGTGAACACCGTTCATGGCAAGGGTGTCCATAAACCCCCCAAAAGGATTGTGGGCTTCTCTGATCCATCCCGTGCCATGGCCGTAAAAGACAACTTCTATTTCATTCTCAGTTCCCCAAACGGTTTGCATATTGCTGATGTTAATTAAAGTATGTAGGCTTGTCGCAGAATCCTCGGTCGATATGCCCACGACCACCTTGTGCGAAGCAGACGGACTGTTGCTTTGGCAGGCAGAAAGAATGGCAAAGAAGAGAAAAACAGGTAGGGTTCTCATCTTGGATACTCTATGAGGGTTAATAACAGGTTTGACACATGCGGTGTGAACAAGAGTAGCAAACAATTTTGTGTATGAGCGTGAACGAAAAGAGTTTTATTCAGGATTACTCCTTTCCGAAGGTGCAATCCCACTTGGGAAAGTGCGTAAGAACAGTTGTTCTACTCTCTCTCTGGCCCATGGGGTTCTCCGCAAAAATGCAAGACTTGATTTCACAGAAGGTTTAAAAATAAAACAACGCACTGGAATTCGGTCTCCAAGTTCTTCCCATCCGTAGTGTGCTTCCAGTTCCTCTAGTATATGCTGGAGCTTTATTCCGTGTAACGGATTGTTTGCTTGTGTGCTCATATTACCGTGTTTCAAATGTCCATGCTACGAACCTGGATTGCTTATTGCCTTGGGCCATTTCCACGACACGAATTTCTGTGGGGTCGCATTTTTTAATGTGGCGCTTTAAAGTGGGTAGATGGTCAGCATTAGAAACCAGGCAGGTAAACCACCTAACCTGCATCTTAAAGCGGGCACTCTCTGAAGCCATTGTTTTAATAAAAGCCACTTCACCTCCTTTAAACCATAGCTCGCGTGCATTGCCACCGAAATTATGGGCAATCATTTTATTTTTATGTAGATTCTTGTTTTTACGAATATTCTGTTGTTCTGCGTCTAACTGTGTTTTATAGAAAGGGGGATTGCAGATGACTATGTCAAAGTAGTCGTCTTTCTCTATAATACGCTCTAAGACTTTACTTTTAAACGGTTGACCTCTCAGGATGGTGGGCTTTAATGTTGGATTAAGTAGCAAAAGCCTTTCTGCGAAATCAAGCGATTCTTCATCCACGTCACTTGCTGTACAGTCCCAACCAAACGCAGAAGTGGCTAGTAAAGGATAGATCAAGGATGCACCTGTCCCAATATCTAGCATGGTTACGTTATGAGTTGCATGACCGCCTAAAAGCTCTTTCGCGTGAATCAGGTAATCTAGCCTTCCAGGAACAGCAGGGCATAGGTGACCTGGTTTGAGTTCCCAATTAATATCAAACGTTCTCTTAAGCAAGGCCGTATTTAGAGCAACTACAGCTTCCGGACTGCTAAAATCGATACTTTTTCTCTCAGACTTCCCGGATATAACAAATTCTGACAGCTTAGGATAGGATTCCGTGAGTCCATTGAAGTTGTAATTTTCATTAAAGGGATTGTCTGGATGCAAATTGTTTTCTTTTATGAGTTGGAAGATAAGCTGTGCAACGCAGCCATATAGTGTCAGGGCTCAGAGTTGTTCATGATAAAGGTTGCCTCTGAATGGAATAAGCTAGAGCTAAAGTAAGTTCCAAGCCTTACTCATTACTTTTCTGAAGGGCTATTTCTTTTTAGCACGAAATGATGTTGCACAACCTCCTCTACATATATTTTGGTGTCGACACATTTGAATTTCAGTTTTTTAGTCAAATCAGCAAATAGTCGATCACCTCCTTCCATTACATGGGGAACAATAGTCATGGTTATTTCATCCACTCAATCCTCTTTTTAAGAAGCTCTCGGGGAACCCGAACTGCGTCATAAATTCCGTAATTTGCACTTAAGTCTAACCAAGAACATTATGTCGGACAAGCCAGGGCCAGCCTTTCACGAAAAAAAAGACAAGAATAAGAAAACAGTTAATGTGGGCGGTGGTGAAAAAATAAAGATGAAAAGGGCAAAAAAGCACAAAAAGCCACTGACTAGAGGACCTAAAAGGAAGAAATAAAGCCCCGCAAACTCCCCTGTTTTCGTCGCATACAAAGTCCACTATACCTTATGGGCCTCTGGATTGAATCCACGACCTGCTTCATCGTACATTTAGTCTACACCAATTCAGTTCCGATGAAAAGACTGCTTTTGACCCTTATGATTCTGGTATCGGCCCTCACGGCTTCAGCCACCCACCTCATTGGAGGAGATCTGTCTTACCAGTACGTGTCCTCCAGCGGATCGAATTCAACCTACAACGTCCTGCTCACATTGTATTGCGACTTGATGGGAATTCAAGTGCCCTCCACGCAAACAGTCAATGTCACGGGCGGAGGAGCGGTGTATTCCGTGGTCGTATCGCAACTCAAGCCCGCCTACAACGCAGGCAGCATGGGTGCCGGGCTGTGCACCAATGGCGGATCAGACATTATTGTGGTCGAATATGCCGGCCAAATCACCTTTGCAACGACCGCGAATTATACCTTTTCATGGTCCACCTGTTGCCGCCCAAACGGCATCACCTCGATAGCCAACAGCGCGTCTCAAACCATTTATCTCGAGGCTAAACTCAATTTGGCCGGGGGCTTGCGCCCATACAACAACGCCGTCAGGTGGGCTCCCATGGGTCAGTTAAGCGGTGCAGTCCATCATCTGCACCAACAAAATATTCCAATCCAGGAAATCGATGGGGATAGCACCGCCTTGGTCCTGCGTCCCGCTCTCTCGGCGGCAGGAACCTCTGTGACCTATGCCTCCGGATACAGCGCTGCGACACCCATCAATTGTAATGTCTCTCATCCGGTTACCTTGGATCCCACGACGGGCGTTCTGTCTTTCAAGCCTGCGACTACCCAGGTTTCTACCTTGGCTTTGCGCGCAGACGACTATGTCTACGATAGTACGAATGCGAACTGGTTCCGAATTGGCTATTCCATGCGCGAAGTGCCTATTTACGTGACGACGGGCGGTGGCGGTACCATTGGGGTGGATTCTGCGACTTCTGTCAATCCTGGTATTCTTACTTTGTATCTAGATCACAACGTTTTTCGTGGTTCCATTACCAGCGGTTTGAACGAATTTGAATGGACGCAATCAGGTGTTAGCAGTGGCTATGCGAGCCAACTCACGGCAAACTGGGATACGGCTGTTATGGCAGACATCCTCTCACTTAGCCTACCGAATGCCGTTTCCGGCATGGGGAAGCTCATCGTGTACACCGCTTCGGATAGCAGCACCGCCGTTGGACGATGTGGCAGCGCCCTGGCCGCCGACACGCATACGGTACATCTGCCTTTCGTTGGGGCCATCATGGTGGGTTCTACGACGCCTACCTGGATGTCGACTTCAACCTACCAGTTGAGCTCTACGGCCATGATTGATTCTGTAACCTGGTTGTTGAACGGGGGTACGTGGATTTCTTATCCAGCTACTATGTCCGATCCGGCGGAGGTTCAGTGGACCGGCGCGACGGGCGAGCTGCAAGCCGTTCGTTGGGGACGTTTGGCGGCCGATACGGTCCGAATTCAAGTCCAAGTGCAGAGTGTCGGCATTGATGAGGGCCACGGGATTTCCAAGGTATATGCCATGCCCAACCCCGCCAATGAAGTGCTCTATCTGTCCGAAGAGCCCGCAGGTCAAATGGAAATCTGGAATCTCTTCGGCCAAAAAGTGGAAACCGTTGCGGCGGCGCGCCAAATTCCGGTCGCGCACCTCCCCAATGGATCGTATGTGCTTCGCTGGAAGGATGATCAGGGTGCGTACCGCGTCCGATTTGTGGTCCAACACTAATCGAGAATGAATTCAAAGAATGGCCCGCCACGCGGGCCATTTTTCATTCAAGGTTTTTCTGATAGTGGTAAACAATGGCCTGGAAGCTCGGATGCATAGCGCATTCGTTCAATTGAAACTTTAAGTTTTTACTATTTTCGATTGACCCATTTTGGAGTAATGATGATTGCAGCTAATCCAGCGATAAGGTGCATGGGGATGGTTAATAAGGCAAATCCTTCGGGTGCAGAATTTCCATCAGGTAGGTCGGTCATATTTATTGGCCCCATTAAACTCAAAAAGGTAAAAACAACTCCTGCGGTGATGAAAATGAAGGTACCCTTTTTGGTTAAGCGATGGAGGACAAAGTAGACAAACCCACCAATGAATAATCCCAGTATGGATGATGCAGTAACTGACCCGATATTTATAATTTCCGGCACTTCATTTCCTGTTGTTAAAGGATAAACAAGCAGCCAGACATTGTTCAGTATCGCAGAAGCCACACCCGCTATCAATCCACCCAAAAGAGACCTGACGATTTGGGGTGTTTGTTGTCCATTTATAGTTTCGTTCATCATGTCATTTATTTTTTAGTTGGCAGTTTGCCATTTATCTTTTCAATTTTCCACATTACCGCTTTTTCATTGGTAAAGTCAATCATTTTTGCAGGGTTTCCGCCTGACATTTGAGTATTTACTTTCATGGTTTTGAATTTTTTAGATGTGAACCATCGCAATATCCGTTAGGATCAGAGGTGTTTCCGCAGGCACACTCGGGTCTTTCGTTTTTCATAATAGAAGTGTTTTAAATCTACCCAAAACTATTACCTTCAGTTACAAAAAGAAACATGTTACCTTTTGGTAACTAATAAGTAGTGGTAACAAATAAGTAACTAAAATCCTTATGAAAATTGAAAAATGTGCTATTTTGAATTTTACTGACCAGATTGGGGGTAAGTGGAAACTTCCAATAATAAATGTAATTCGTAAAAATGGTTTACTGCGTTTTGGCAAAATTCATCAGTTGGTTGAAGGCGTTTCGAGGAAGGTACTTACCGATCAATTAAAAGGCCTTGAACAAGACGGACTGATTATACGAAAGCAGTTTAAGGAGATTCCTCCTCGGGTAGAATACTCCTTGACCAAAAAGGCCAAAGGGTTAATTGATGTATTTGAAGCAATTGAGAAATGGTCAACAACGAGTGATACTGAATAACCCTTAAAGTTGTCTAAAAATTCACCAACTACCTAAAAGCAGGCATATCCGACTTTATCAGATGTTAGTTTTCCATTTAATGTAGGATCTCATGAAAAATCTGGTGGAAATGTTCGAGCTTGTGTGTGCCCGTTTTAGGATAATACCATTCTAGTGCTATCAGTGGATGAGTCGTTTGCTGCTCCGGATTTTCACCCCTATCTTACCGCGGAAATTTTTGCCTGAACCCCCTAAACTATAGCACAATGGCCCTAGGATTTATACTGTTTCGCATTGTGCGCATTCCTAAACTTCGAGTGCGTTTATGGAAGCTTGCCTACGAGATATTTCCAAAGCTTTTGCCCGACGCGAATTGGTGGTTCATGAACTACGGCTACGAGCCGAGTGCCGCAGAACGCAAAGAATTCGGAAACCTCGACGAGTCCCAATTTCAGTGGAGGTCTAGGGCAATGTACCACTACTTAGCGGCGCGTTCCAGTCCGGCCGGTAAGGATCTCCTCGAGGTCGGATCCGGGCGCGGCGGCGGCCTGCGTCACTTGGCCACAACCATGGCTCCAAAGTCGTCCACGGGACTGGACTTTGCCCGTTCGGCCATCGATTTTTGCCACCGCAGCCACAATGGAATTCCGGTCAATTACCTCGAAGGAGATAGCATGAACATGCCCTTTGTAGACCTCAGTTTTGACCTGGTCTTGAATGTGGAATCCTGCCATGCCTACCTGAACCAGGCGAAGTTTATTGCCGAAGTTCGACGGGTTTTAAGGCCCGGAGGCAGGCTCTACCTCGTGGATGTGCGATCCCTCGAAAATTGGGACTGTCTCCGTCAGTGGATCCTCGATGCGGGATTCGCAATCGAAGAAGACGCGGACGTCACCGCTAATGTCATTGCGGCCCTAGAGCTCGACGAGCCGGAGAAGCAACAGATTATCAAAAAAAGAGTGCCGTTTTGGCTGCGTGCCGTCTTCATGGAATTTGCGGGAAGCATTGGTTCACAGCTCCACACGCGCCTTAAAAATGGTGAAATTCAGTACCGCCGGATGGTTGCGGTAAAGGCTGTCTAGGCCCAGAGGGGTTCTGTCGCATTAATTATTTTGCTTTGGCCAATAGTGTCCAGTTAATTTATTTTCAATCTTCGTAATGCCCAATAAAAACTGGAAACGATTGACGCCAGGGCCCAGCCTGGCGTCAATCGTTTCGTCAGTTTGACCATATGCACTGAAGCTTACAACTTGGCAAACAGCCATTACCATGGATTTCAGACCCCATTTAATACGTAGATCAATCATGGCTTAAAGGGTGGTGTACTTCCTGTGGAAGACATCGGGTTGAATTGAAGGACTTTGTTTAACCTTTACGTAAAGAGAAAAGAAGTGCATGTTATTTGCTCTTCATTACGAATCAACAGGAGCCTTCCAAATTATTATTTAAAACAACCCCTGACAAGGGGCTTGCGAGGCCTTGAGCTCATATACCAAGAGGACAAAATGGATTGGGATGACATGGACATCATGACCCAGGACCTTGCGGCCGGGTATGTGCCCAACGAGGATGAGAT
>ERZ889078.993-NODE-993-length-23758-cov-28.540143_pt1 | contig 23758 bp, 23 predicted proteins | sample MGYA00521266_ERZ889078 | MGnify/ENA primary metagenome ERZ889078 (study PRJEB32303, sample SAMEA104408618) | aquatic metagenome | biome: Brackish water; feature: Pelagic; material: water | place: Baltic Sea | collected 2014-06-16T06:34:00 | depth 76,534 m ...
CCCCCCTCTCCGCATCAATTTTGAAAAGCACACGTCCGGAGGACGGGTGCTTTTTTATTTTACAATAATGCCAAGCTCGCTTGAGCATTTTGTAAAATAAAAAAGCACCAATATTTGCGAAGCAAATTGCTTTTCAAATTTGATGTAGGCTTCTCCCTAAGGGATAACCGACCAGAGGGAGGTAATCCTGCTGATGCGGTGCCTAATGAAATATAATTGATAAAATCTGGAACTTTTGGATTTCTCAGTACACTTCTCAGTGCACTAGAATAAATTCATCTTGGACACGCTAGTCAAATTGGCCAACTACCTTCTTTTTTATATTTATGAATTTTCTACTTGTACACCTTTCCAAAAAGCCACGTAATTTTTTATTTTGCTAGCCAATGGTGATGGCTCTGGATAATACCATGCTGCATCTGGATTTTTTTGTCCATCAACGTTTAAAGTATAATAAGAAGCTTTTCCTTTCCAGGGACAAACAGTATGTGTTTCATTAGGAATAAAATATTCTTTAATTATTGATGTCTCTGGGAAATATTGATTTCCTTCAATATTAAGAGTTTCGTTGCTTTCGGCTATTACTTTGCCATTCCATATTGCTTTCATATATTTTTAGTTTTTAAGAGTCCATAATGAATTTATAAAGTATTGTCGTTCATCATAGTAATTCCTGACAATATTGAATCCACTTTTTTGCGCCAAATTTTCAATCATAGAAAGATCATATTTCTGTGAAATTTCCATAAAAATAGTTTCGTCATTTTTAAACTCTATAATCTTGTTAATCTGCTTTATATGAACAGATTGCTTTCTTTTGCTTTTGAGATAGCTCTGAGCAGTGCCTGTATGCTCATCGTAAATTTCTTCATGGGTAAATTGACTTAAATCGAAATCACCACCAAGTTCATCATTAATTCTTTGCAAAAGATTTAGATTAAAAGCTTCAGTATAACCTTGAGCATCATTATAGGCATCAAGAATTATTTGAGGTTCTTTTTTTAGATCAAACCCAATTAATAACATATCACCATTATTCATAACACTTTTCAAATGATTCAGAAATGAAATTGCTTTTTCTTCTTCAAAATTTCCTATATTTGAACCTAAGAAAAGAAGGATTTTTCTGTTTTTCCCGTTCAAGCTTTTAATTACTTTAAAGTAATCACCAACAAGCCCTGTAACTTGTAATTCAGGAATTTGATGCTTCAAATCGTTGACAAGATTATGAACTGCTTTTTCTGAAATGTCTATGGGAAGATATTTAAAATCTACATTGTTTTTTAGTAAATGTGAAAGTAATATTTTAGTTTTCAATCCATCACCAGCACCCAATTCAATGAGTTCAATATGCTTGCCGTTCAATCCGAAATCTTCTATAATGGCTTGCTTTTGGTTAGTGAAAATTTCCATTTCACAATCCGTAAGATAGTATTCGGGCATACGCATGATATCCTGAAATATTTTACTTCCTTTTGTATCATAAAAATATTGCGATGACAGATGTTTTGGGTTTGCAGTAAGGCCTTCTAAAGTGTCTTTTATGAATGAATTCATCGATTTGTTTTATTTTTTATTAGGAATACCAGTTTCATATGGATTTTCAGGGTCATTGCTCCACTCAAACCAACCACCATCATATACTGAAACGTTTGGCCAGCCCATCAGCCAAGCATTAAACCAAGCTTCGCTACCGCGCCAGCCTGTGCCGCAGTAAAATGCTAGATGTTTATCTGGAGTGATATTGCTTTTAGCCCAAATATCTACCACTTCGTGAAATTCGCGCGTAGTATGATCTAAACTTCTATAATTTTCCATATGATAAGCATCGCTACCGCAGTCGCCGAATATTGCACCCGGAATGCGTCCTTTTGCCTTAATATAGTTATAGCCGCTTACTTCCCCAATATATTCTGCATAACTTCTAACACAAACAATATCAGCATGATTAGCTAATATCATTTGTTTGGCTTCAGGAGTATCTACTGCTAAATTGGGATTGTTAGGTATGGCAATACCAAAATCAGAAACAGTTTTTTTAGGCTCGTCAGCTGTCGAAATATCATAACCCGCATCTTGCCAAGAACGGAAGCCACCATTTAAAATCCGGACATCCTTCACACCTGCATACATCATAATAAATGCATTTCGGATGGCTCCAATATCTCCAGCAGCACTTCCCGGAAATTCATCGTCATTATCAGGAAACATAAACTTACCATATAAAATAACGGTTGTGTCAGAAGTAATTCCATGTTGCTCAAGTGCTTTTTTTAATTCTTCAGGAGAGCGTCGATTCCATGTTTCTGGTGCTTCAAGTGCTAGCGTATCCATATCAATTGCTGTTGGAATATGACCACTTAAGTATGCGTTTCTATTGCGGTAATGTGCATGTACAATTACGAATTTATCATTATCAAAATGTTGAGCTTTGCCATCTGAAATTATTGAGTTGACCCAGTCTGCGGAAACGAGCTGCTTAAATCGTTCTAACTTTTCCATCGGTAAATCGGCATCTGAAGACCATTCTTCTACAAATTGATCGTAAATTTTAATATTCAAATACCCAGCTTTTACGAAAAAATTGGCAACTGATTTTGATTCTTCAATATCGTAGGAGTACAAAATAATTTGATTTTTAGGTAATAGTCCTTTTGACCTTACAATCTCAATCCAATCCATATAGGTGGTCCATTTTGTGGGCAATGTGCGTGCTCCTTTTATATGTCCTCCGCGGGATTCTTCTTTTAAAGACCAACCATTATAGGCTTCGCTTGTTCGAACATCTATGATGTGGCAATTGTTTTCATTGATTAATGAGCGTAATTCCACTGTTGAAATTAAGGGTATTTGCATAAAAGTGATTTTTTATATTTATAATTAATTTTGCTCATCTGATGTTGAAATGAGTGACGATTGATATTTTGCTTTAATTAAAGCTATGAAGCTTAGATGAAATTCTTATTTTTAGCGCTACGATATCAATATTTGGCGCTTTATTGTCCATTTTTGAAATCCCTTTCTCTAAAATCAAACTTTGTTTTTCGTATTGAGTACAGGCATTGCACATCATTTTATGCATTCTTAGTTGAATTTTTTCCAAATAGGATAACTTAAAATGAAAGTTTTTTTCTATAAGTTCAGTTGCTTTATAGCATGATAGGAATAAAAAAGTCATTAATTTCTTCATATACTTAATTCTTAAACCAGTTGTTTTCAATACAATCTCTTAATTGCAGCTTTGCTCTATGAACAATCTGCCAGAAATTAGACGGTGTGATTTTTAATTCCTGACAAATTTCTTCTCCACTTTTTTGTGTGAGGTATTTAAGCTTTACACAAGTATTCCATTTTTCGGGCAATGAATCCAAGCAGCGTTTTAAAACTTCTTTAAATTCAGAATTATCCAACAGATGCTGTTCTTCATCATGCCAGTTTTTTGGTGAACCATCTTGCCGCCAGCTCCCATCTTTATCAAAAAATGTAGAAATTATATTATTTTCCATCGCGATTGGCTTTTTCGATTTCTTTCTGTAGAAATCAATAATTTTATGGTTCAAAATTGAAAATAGCCAAGTTTTGGGAGAACTATCTCCTTTGAAAGTATGCATTTTTTCTGCTGCAACCAAAAAAGTATCCTGCACCAAGTCTTTTGCAGTTTCTAAAGATGAGGTTTTATAATAAGCCCATTTAAATAGTTCGTCAGTGAATTGTTCTACCCAATTTTCTAATATTTCATTTTCCATAGGATGAATCATACTTTCAATATATCAATGGCAAATTTAAGTAAAATAATCTGGAAGGATACTTATCAATCTACCAAAGCCATTATATGTCATAGATAAAATTAAGCCCAAGCCAAGGATATTTAGGAATATTTCTAAACTGTCCATGTGGATTTATTCCTATATATAATTTGATGAAAATACCCATATTTGAAACTTCTTGTTTAGCATTCAGTAGCTTCCAACCCAATAATGAATTACTACACATTTGATAAGCTTCACCCTTTTCTTTGATGATTATATTTCCGTCATTATCAGCGTAATTAAAAGGATATCCATAGCGAACTCTCAATGTAAAATCTTGAGAAAATATGAACATCATTCTATCATTTGATAGCCAGCCATTTGGGTTTTGAAATTGATATTGGATAAAAGGCTCTACCCACCTTGTAGAAGAAAGAATCTCAATTCCGCTTCCTACCTCTGACGAATCTGCTGTATAATAGCCCTTATTTGGATTCCATAAAAATTTGGCTCCTAATCTTATCGAATGATTTTTAATTTTTTGATTATACGTGTCATTTATGATGATGCTAAATTCATACGTTTCATAGGATACATTAATTCTTGCGTAAGGTATTGAGTCCGCTATTTTAGCCATAATTAGCTCATCACCCACATGTGTACTTTCGTGGGCAAATGGGGTAAACCTAAACCCAATATTATTTAGTTTACAGTTTTTAAGTTTGTAAGAATAGTTTAATTCCAGAAAGGCAAATCGATAATCTGTATTCAATATGGGAGAGGTCCGTTTTTCGGTATAATCAAACCAAACAGAAAATGAGACGGGGAGAGTAATTGACCATCTGTATTTCTGATTTCTAGCATAATAAATGGGTAATTGCGCGCCAATTATAGGTTCTAAATCCATGGCTACTCGTCGGGACTCAGGATCCACATTATAGTCGTTGGCAACAAACATGGCTCCGAATCCAATATTTGTCCTAGGAGCATATCGATCAGCAAAGGCGTAATGGCCAAAATCTCGACGAAAGAAAAAGCTTTTATAATTCAATGATTCTTGCCCAAGAACAGGAAAAATGAAAAGTGATAATAAAGCTATGAGTAAAATTCGATGCATAAGATTGTATTTGTTAATCATTGCTCGAAAGTAAACTGAACTATGAATTAAATAAGTGTCTGAATTCGTTTTAGATAAGGCAAATATATGAATTTTTTAAGCACTAATATAAAGATTAATTTAATCGATCAATATTTAATTAGCAGAGAAGAGACATTTATCAATTTCGCAAAAATAAAAAGTGATGCTTGGTTAATTTAAGGCTAAGAGTAATATTGTAACCAATGCGAGCAAGATTCCAATTCTATTGATAGTAGTCATCTTTTCTTTGAAAAATATGATTCCAATTAATGCCGATAGTCCAACGATGCCTACATTAAAGATTGGAAAAAACACACCGCTTTCAAAATAACCCATCGCTTTAAACATCGACAAAGCGGAGAAGAAATTGACTAGTCCTAATCCAACGCCACTGAGAATGGATTTTAGCTCAACCTTTTCTTTTTTGAGGAGAGTAATGCTACCGAAAACAACTAACCCCGCAATAAAAGCAATACTGAAAAGACTTCCCATAAATAGGATTTCGGTATTGATGTCTGTTTCTGTACTTTTAAAATAGATCTCTCGGATGTATTTTAGAACTGTGTCATTGATGCCACTAAAAGCAAATATTAGAAATGAGAATAGGGCAATTTTGACATCAAATTTATTCGATTTTTCTTTCTTAAAAATAAGATAAAATGATGAAATGGCAAGCACCAAACCAATAATTTTCACAATACCAAGCCTTTCATGTTCATAAACATATGCTCCAAAAAGTACAGGTATAATAACCGACATTTTACTTGATGTGGCTGTTATCGCAATGCCAATAATTTGGGTGCTGTAGGCGTATAGTAAAAATGATCCCATAAATAGCATTCCAATAATTATAGAAGGAATAAACCAACTTTGATTTGGAATTTCAGAAATGGGAATATCACCCTGATAAACTAGAAATGAAAAAGATGCGGCGGTGAGGTAATTGATGATGATGGCGTGCGAATTATTAATTCCATATTTTTCAAATAGACGAAAAATAACAAATATGCTCACAAAAATTAGAGCAGCAGAAATTAAAAAAACTAAACCCATAAATTATTACTGTAATGTATGATGGTATCTTTTGAATATCGACAATTGTTTTTATGTTTTTGGTGCAGCTTGGGAGCATTTAGGCCATTGCCAAATGTTTTATCACCAATCAAAACTCGCGCTTCATCCCATAAATTAAAATCAATAAATGATTGTAGCATTTTCTGACCTCCTTCAACCATAATACTTTGCACATCTTTTTGATATAAAATGGCCAACATTTGTTCAATGGGTTTGTTGTCAAAATCTAGATGATAAAAGCTGGTGTTTGGCATATCGTCAAAATGGCGATTAGTAAACACCAAAGTTGTAATACTATCATCCAATAAATTAATTTTTGGATTGATTTCACTGCTTTTTGCAAAAAGTATTCTTAATGGATTTCTTCCTGACCATTCTCTAACGTCTAATTTTGGATTGTCATTATTGGCAGTACCAGAGCCCACCAAAATCGCACTTTCTTCACTTCGCCACTTATGTACTGGGAGTCTTAAGTTAGGGTGTGTAATCCAGTTTACACCAATAGGATCATCGGCGTGGCGAATCACGTCCATATAACCATCCAAGGTTTGCGCCCATTTTAGCAGAATATAGGGTCGTTTTGCAGAATGAAAAACAAAGAATTCTTTATTCAAATCTCTACTTTCTTGTTCCAATATTCCTACTTCAACTTCAATTCCTGCTTTACGCATTTTCTCAATTCCCTTGCCTGCAACTTCTGCATAAATATCTTGGCAGCCAATAACAACCTTTTTAATTTGCTTTGCAATAATGAAATCGGAGCAAGGTGGAGTTTTGCCATGATGAGCACAAGGCTCAAGGTTTACATATAGGGTAGAATCTTTTAGAAGTTCTTGATCTTTAACACTATTGATGGCATTTACTTCCGCATGTGCTTTGCCGTACTCAATATGATAGCCTTCTCCAATAATGCTGTTTTGGTGCACAATTACGCATCCAACCATTGGGTTTGGTTTTACTCTAGCTCGACTTTTTGAAGCCAATTCTAGACAACGTTGCATGTATTTTTCTTCTGTTTTAGCCATCTGCTTTATCTAAAATGGCTAAAATCATTAGTGATATTTTCTTCTTCTTCTTCAAATCCATAAATATCTTCATAAGCCATTAGAATCATCGCGTAGGAGAGGGGGATTGTTATAAAAACGCCTATACCTAGTGCAAGCAATCCTAAAAGGTTTATGCCGAGTATCATCAGCGCAAAAATTGCTGCCTCCCAAAAGTTTTTAGTGAGAATAATTCTGCTCGATTCCATAGCTGGCCAAAAGTCTAGTTTTGCATATATGACTAAAGGAAGTACAAAGAGATATATAATGGCCAAAAACACTCCAGGAATGATAAACAGCATGATTCCTATTGAAATAAATAATCCACTCAGCATGGAGGCCAACATTGTAGGCAGAAACATTTTGAAGCCATCAAAGAAATGCTCAAATCGCAATTCTTCGCCCCTCATTAAGCGGCTAATACTGAGATAGTATCCTGCTGAAATTGGACCTGCGATTATCATTTGCAGAATTTGACCAATTTGTGGGGCTCTTAGTAATACGATCAAAAAAACAATATATATTGCAGTATATGAGCTAAGTATAAGCCAGTGTGGAGATATTAAATCCCAAGCTTTACGAAGGTAATATGCCCGATTAAAAAAATAACCGTTTTGTTCTAACTCTTGGGCTTTATGGGATATATTTTCCTGCATTTTGATTTTAGTATTCGATTTTGCTTTTAAAAAAAACCACTCCAAAACTAGAGTGGTATTATATTTTCTAAAATATGATTAAAGAAATAATTAAAATTTCTCTATATGTATTTGACCTTCAGGATTCTTTTTGCTCCATTCGCTAAATCCGTCTATTTCAAGAGCCTCCGTCATATCGTTAATCATGCGTGGATTTCCACAGAGGAAAATATGTGTATTTTCTGGAGCAGGTCTAAATCCCCATGTTTTTTCCATAATTCCAGATTTCCACATATCCTGGATAAAATCTACATGGCCGTTCCAAGGAGTCATTTCCTTTTGTGGTTCTGTGATCGTGGGTAAGTATTTGAAACGAGAAGTTAAAGATTGCAATAAATCTAATTCAGAGGAGTAACCTAAATCCCAAGAATTGGCCGCGCCATGAACAACTGCAATATTGCCAGAGCGTTGCAATGCGTTGGACCTGAGCATGCTCATATAAGGGGCAACTCCTGTTCCTGTTGCAATTAGTACTACGTTTTTATCTTCTGCAATTTGATCAAGGGTGAACATACCCACAAATTTTTGACCAACGCCAATTTTATCGCCAATTTTTAATGCAAATAGGCGAGGAGTTAATGCTCCAGAGTGTACTAGGGTGATGTAGAACTCTAAAAACTCTTTTGACTTGGATGATGAGGCGATTGAATAAGCTTTTTTGATCATTTTGTCAGGATCGGCAACTTCATTTTCCTCAGTGGCTTCTGCACATCTTGGTGATGAGCCAGGTAAATATAAAGCGCAAAATTGACCAGATTTAAAGTCGGGCAATTCCCAACCAATTGGTGCAATTCTAAATACTTTCATGGTTGGCGATACTTGTACCACCTGTGCTATTACTCCATTTAATTCATTCATATCTTTAATATTATCAATAATTATCTTTCAATTATATTTCTGTTTTTTGAATCTGTAATATCTGTGTTTTTATAAATTATTCAATACTTCCAAAATGCTTCATAAACTGAATTCGCTCAAAAGCAACTGTATTTTGCTCTCTTTTAAAAGACATTTTGCCTCTAAAATCATCAATATTCTTATAGGATTTCTTCTCCATCCATTTTTCTAAATCACCTAATATAGTTTGGATATGTTTGGGTCCATTTTGATAAATAGTAGAAGCTATTTGAACGCAATTAGCTCCAGCAAGTATTTGCTTCACAACATCATTGCCTTGATGTACTCCTGTTGTGGCAGCAATAGGAAGCTCAATAACATTACTCATTATTGCAACCCAACGCAGGGAAACAGAGATATCATCAGAGCTTGAAAACACACCTGAGGAGGTTACTTCCATGGTTTCTGTATTGATATCAGGACTAAAATAGCGATTGAAAAGTACAAAAGAGTCTACATAACTCGTCCAGCTGAGCTTCTTAATTAAATTGGCTAATCCAGCAGAATACTGACTCATTTTGAGGGCAATAGGAAGCTTGGTATTCTTTCTTACTTTCTCAAGAATATCGAAATATAATTGTTCATTTTGCTCACTACTTATTTCATGATTTGAAGGCAAAAGACCAATATTGAGTTCAATAGCATCTGCACCAGCGGCTTCAATTTTTTTAGTAAAATCAACCCATTCACTTACGCTTACGCAGTTGATAGAAGCAATAATGGGAATGCTAACACTTGCTTTTGAGTTTTTAATAAGTTTTATATAATCACTTATTCGGGTGTCGCGCAGGGTGCTGGTAATGTAATTATGCACATTATGACCAAAGCTTTGGTCCATGGATATATTATATGCTGACTCAGCAAGAATTTGTTCCTCAAAAAGTGATTTTAAAACTACTGCTGCAGCACCATTTTTCTCTAATTCAATTATTTTATCAACGTTATTGGTCAATCCAGAACTAGCAATAATGACTGGATTTTTTAATTTAAGACCTAAATAAGTGGTTTCTAAATTTACCATGGAGCTAAATAATTTTCAATTAAATGATTGGACTCAATATCCGCTGTTTTGCTTCTCTGTCAAGCATAAATAAACCCGGTCCTTTTCCTTCAATTAATTTCAACTGACTTAATATGTCAGTTACGGAAGATTCTTCTTCAACTTGCTCGTTAACATACCACTGTAAAAGAGTAACTGTTGCGTGATCTTTTTCAGTCATTGCCGTATTTACAAGCTCATTAATTAATGAGGTAATCTTACGTTCGTGCGCTAAAATATTCTCATAAACATCGATAATTCCAGTCCAGGTAGACTGTGGTTTTTTGATTTGTTCTAATTTAACTTCACCTCCACGGTCTAGAATATACTTAAACATCTTCATCGCATGGGCTTGCTCTTCTTCGAATTGTAAACTCATCCAATGAGAAAAACCATTCAGATTATTTTGTGCCAAATACGCAGACATAGATAAATAGAGGTAAGCAGAAAAGAGTTCTTCATTCAATTGCTTGTTGAGTTCGTTTTCTAAAGTTTTGCTAATCATAATGTTAAGTTAAATTATATTTAATATATTGAATCGGTAAATGTAGAAAAAAAAGACTTTGAAATGAAAGAAATCAAAAGAAAATTATGAGTTCTATTGGAGAATTAAGTAAAAGTGAATCAACAAGACGCTAGATTCAAATTCTGCTGGTGGAGACTAGTGTTATAATCCTAGTCTTTTTGTTATATGAAAATGGTGGTAATATTGATGAGCTTCTTCGTTCTTAAAAAATACAACTAAAAGTAAAGCCCTTAAAATCAAAGACATTAAGGGCTTTATAATAAAATTTATTGAGCTTAAACAGCAACTACTACTTCATCACTTTGCCACAAGCCATGCTTGGTGCAATATGCGTGAGCTGTAAGTTTCATGTTTTTTGTAGGTACAATATAGAAATCAACTTCTAAGTTGGCTGGTGCATTTCCCATAGCTCCAGCACTAAAACTTGCTTCTGCTAAAAAACGCTCACCATCCCATAATTGAATCCACTGAATATAATGGTCAAAATCATCTGGATGCTTGTATTCGTCACCTACTTTTACATTTACTTTAAATTTCTCGCCAACAGTTGCATTGCTTTCACAATGTACAAATGCCGAGTGGCGATCGATATAATCTTTTTTTGCTTCTCTGTCTATTTCAGAGATGTCTTGATATCTGTTAATTTTCATGATAATAATTTTTTAAGGTTATTATTAATTAAAATATCAAGGAGTAGAACTCCTTGATTATGTTTTATTTATTATTTTTTAGAAAGGTAATCAGCTACACCTTCGTGTGATGCGGTCATGGCTTTCTCACCTGGCTTCCAGTTTGCTGGACAAACTTCACCATTAACTTCAAAATATTGAAGTGCATCAACCATACGAATTGCCTCATCAATGCTACGGCCTAATGGCAAATCATTGATTACATTATGACGTACAATACCTTCTTTATCAATTAAGAATAATCCGCGATAAGCTACAGGTGCTCCTACGAATTCAGCATTTCCATCTACATCATAATCGTAATGTCCTGCTAATACACCGTAGTTTTCAGCAATTGTTTTGCTTAAATCTGATACGATTGGATATTTTACTCCTTTAATTCCACCATCTTTAAGTTCAGTATTTAACCATGCCCAATGTGAGAATTCTGAATCTACTGAACAACCAACTACGGCTACATTTCTTTTCTCAAACTCAGCAATTTGCTCTTGAAAGGCAAGTAGTTCAGTTGGACATACGAATGTAAAATCGAGTGGGTAAAAGAAGAATACTACGTGCTTTTTGCCGATGAACTGCTCTAAAGAGAATCCTTCAGTAATTTCTCCTCCGTTGATAACTGCATTTGCAGAAAATTTTGGGGCTTTTTTTCCAATTAAGTTTTCCATTGAATTAAATTTTAATTTGTTATTTATTAATTTTTATTGTTTGACAATTTGCACAGATTCCTTTCAGGTAATAGTGCGATTCTGTAATTTTATGTTGGCTTAATGCGCTAATGTTTGGTTGATTATCAGGAATTAAGAAATCCTCTACCAGACCACATTGAGTACATTTAAAGTGACCATGAAATGAAATATCAGCATCAAAACGAGTTTCATTATCTTCAATATTTACCACCATCACAATACCTTGTTGTTGAAATAGTTTCAAAGTATTATAAACTGTGGTCTTTGATAAAGTTGGAATTTCAGGTGATAAAGCTAGGTAAATACTCTCTACCGTTGGATGCTCCATGCTCTTAGAGAGATATTCAAATATCTTTAGCCTTTGGATGCTTGGTTTAATACCTGCATTCCTTAAATAAACTTCCGTGTTTTCAATGCTTAATAACATAAATATTTCATTATTGTAATGATTGCAAATTTATACTAATTATAAATACTAGAGATTTAAATATATTAATATTTGTTAAAAAACATTTAGACGCTGATTATAATTTACTATGATCCTCTATTCAGTCGCTGTTGTAACTGATAATTAGTCGATTAATATGCTACAAAATGTAACCTCTCATGAGAAATCAAGTACTAATCTATATTGTATTATTTAGTAGGAAAAGTTGTTTTATGTTTGCAAAGCAGAAAAGATGGCTTTATATCGAATAATTTAAAATCAATATGTTAAGAAAGTTACTGATTATCAACCTATTTGTATTTTTTGTTTTGCCTCAAAGTATTTTGGTAGGGCAACGAAATTACCTGTTTACACGCGAATGGAGTGTGAGCGGATATATTGGTTCTAGTAATTTTCATGGCGATGTATCTGATAATACCAATAGTTTATTAAACAATACACCTTTTAGTAAATATTTTTATCAAGATAGACGATTGGGTTTAGGATTGTATGTCGACAAAATGTTTACACCAGTATTTGGCGTTAGGGGAAACCTGCTATACGCTGAAATGAAAAGCACTAAAGAATCTGATAAGATTTATTTTACGGGTAATTTATTTTTATATTCCATTTCTGGATTAGTAGATTTTTCAAATATTTTCTTAGGTGTAGATAAATATAGGGCATGGAATTTTTATGGTTTCATAGGCGTTGGTTATAGTGAATCCAGATCTACTTTATACGATATGAATACTGATGCAGTCAAAGGAACCAATGGTTTTAGAATGTATAAAGGCTCTTATAGGAGAATGACTGAATTGACCTTTCCAGTGGGTTTGGGAGCTACGTTTTCTATCGGTTCTAAAGCTGAAATTTTTGTGGAATTAACTCGCAATGTGGTCTTGACTAATAAATTGGATGCTTTTCCTGTGGAGAAAACTAAAATGGAAAGTTTAGGCCTTGTCAATATTGGAGTAACTTACGATTTTAGTTTGCCAAATCATTGGTCTATGGCCCCGCGAAATCCCAGATATAACGGAAAATCGACAGATCCATCGATTAAGGCTTTTAATAAAAAGAAACATGTTGTGATGAAGACCAAAGCCAGTAAAAAAGCTTTAAAACAACGCAAGAAATATGGACGTAAAGCTCGAAGAAAACAACGTTGGTAAGTTATTGTGAACTTGCTTCTTCCTGTGTTTTTAGATATTCTAAATGTTTTTGTACAAACCGAATTTCAGTATAACTAATGCTATGATTTAAGTGCTGTTTAGCTTCACCTAAATTCGCTGCGGGGTTTTCATTAAAATAACCCAAAATATCTTCTAATATTTTTTCATCCACAAATTGGTTGACATTTAACTCACCACTTAAAACGTATCTGCACAAATGATTCTCAATAGTGGTAGTGACGAAACCTAATTCTGTTGCTATTTCAGGAATGCTTTTGCCAGCTTTATATAGTTCATAGCTCCTTTCGTGATTTCCTCTCTTGGCTGGCTTAATAATTATTGGAGCCTCTTCAATGTCTATTGTTTTTTCAATCCCTTTTTCTTCCAGATATTCCTCTACCATCTCTATCCATGCCACTCCATATTGTTGGATTTTTACTTTACCAATTCCATTAATAGAAAGCAATTGTTTAGATGTTGTAGGTAGTTGATTAGCAATAGCCTGTAATGTTTTGTTGGATGCTATTTGGAATAATGCAATGTGATTCGTATCGGCTTCTTCAAATCGCCAATATTTAAGCACAGCGTATAAATCTGGGTGCAAAGTATCTACATCTTTAAAAGGTGTTTTTTCTGCTTTTGGTTTTGTTTCATCAATTATAGCCGCTTTGGCCTTTACTTCCAAATAATCTTTAATATTGAATCCGTTCAAACATATTTGTAAACTACTTTGCTTGATAGTCAAAGTCTCTTTAATTGAGGCCAGAATTTCTCGAACCGCTTTTATTGTTTCTTTATTATCGGATTCTAAACTACTATCTTCGATTGGTTTAAGAATTCTTTCACGGTGAAAATCATAAAAATATTTTGCTGCTTTTTTAATGCGCTCTTGTAATTTTTGGTTTTGCTCTGCATCCGGATTTTCACTGAGTAGCTGATTGATTTGGTTAGTAAATCCTTGCGCAATACTCAATACCTCAGGCATTGCTTTTCTCTGTATTTCAGATAGATTATCACTGACCGTTCCTTGAAATGAGCGATCATGTTCTGCCAATATTCTTTCAAATCGGTGTAATTGGGAACTCAATTGTCGGTAGTTAAATAGCTCATCGAGTAATTCTTTTTGATAAGCGTATTTTGCCAATAATAATTGTTCTTCGTTTGGTTGGTTTTCCTCTGCTAATTTGCTAAACTGATTTACTTCATGGTCGCAAATGATGGCTCTTTCTGAGATTTTAGTACTTAAAACCAAACCTTCCATCGTTTTGCATCTGCTGAGGGCAACATAAGTTTGTCCGTGAGCAAAGGCTGCTGCCGCATCAATAATTGCTTTTTCAAAAGTTAATCCTTGGCTTTTGTGAATAGTAATAGCCCAAGCCAAGCGCAATGGAAATTGAGTAAATGAGCCGACAAATTCTTCTACAATGTCTTTTGTCTCTGGGTTTATCGAATATTTTATATTTTCCCACTCTTCTTGTCCAGCATGAATTTCATTTTCGTCACCATCACATTTTACAATGATACTGTCTTTTTCAAAAGAAACGATTGTGCCGATTTTGCCGTTGAAATAACGCCTTTCATGGTAGCTATCATTTTTAACAAACATTACTTGAGCTCCAACTTTAAGTTCCAATTCAAATTCAGTAGGGTAGGCATATTCTGAAAACTGTCCTTTGATTTCGGCCTTAAATGTGCGACTTTTAGTTTTTATTTTAGCGAGTTGTTCATCATTAATAATTTTGGCCGCTTGATTATGGGTGCAAAGTGTTATATAACCTTCATCATTGCTAGGCGAAAAATCTGGAATATATCTGGTATGTAAGGTGTTAAATGATTCTGCAGATAATTGATCATTGCGCATTTCATTCAGAATATCCAAGAAAATACCATCATTTTGCCGATAAACATATTTGAGCTCAAGGGTAATCATAGCAGCTTCTTCCAATGATTTACTATTGAAAAAGTACATCGATTTATAATATTTCCGCAACATATTCCACTCATCATCTTTCACCACCGGTGAAAGTTGTTGCAAATCGCCAATCATCAATAATTGTACTCCGCCAAAAGGTAGAAATCTATTTTTATATCGCCTTAAAACTTCATCAATTGCATCCAACATATCGGCTCTTACCATCGATATTTCATCAATAATGAGCAAATCTAAGGAGCGAATAATGTTTATTTTTTTGCGATTAAATTTTTGTTGGAAATTCGGATTATCAATTTTATGCCCTGCCACTTTTTCGGTTAAAATAGGACCAAATGGCAATTGGAAAAAGGAGTGAATAGTTACACCACCTGCATTTATGGCTGCAACACCAGTAGGAGCTACAATAACCATTCGTTTATGAGTACGGTCTTTTAAGGAGCGAAGAAAAGTTGTTTTTCCTGTTCCAGCTTTTCCCGTTAGAAATATATTTCTATTGGTATATTGTACAAACTCAAAGGCTAATTTTAACTCCGGATTTTCTTTCATTTAGCAATTTTTATTATTGGCGTAAAAGTATGAAAAATATCATTCAAATGAAGTGGTACTTTGTTTCATTTTACCACTCAATAACTTTCCGATGGCTAAAAAATGAATGCTAAACTTCACTGAATTAATCATAAACACATAAAAATACTCTAGATAATTATTTCCGCTAAGGTCTATTTAGTTAACGTAGTTACTTAATATGCCAAGTTAGAACAGTAAAATCGTTCTGCTGGTTTTTGTAAGGTCCAATCATTAATAGTAGGACTTAGCGGACGTACTTTATTTTTTTTTCTTGTGTTTTATTCCTGATTTATTTATCTTTGCAACAATTAATCAAGCTTAATTATTAAATCAAACAGATCCATAATTGACTATAATAATTTACATCATTTAAATATTACACCTATGAAAAAATCAATCATTTTCTTCTTTGTAATTTTGCTTAGCCACTCTATAGTTTTTTCTCAAAGTATTATTTTTAAAGCTCCTGATAAAATTGTTAAAAAGACTAATTTTAACACATCTTACCCAATTTATAATGACACAAATGGAGCTAGAGTTTATTTTTATTTTGTGGATGCTATTATTGATACCATTGCAGTACGAGTTGATTCAGTAATGACAATAACAGATATAATAACTTGTGATTTTGAACAAACCGCAGCAAGTATTGATGCTCATAAAATATTGAACTCTGGAATTTATTTATTGAATGACCAAGGTGTATTAATTTATGATAAGCCTATTGAAGAAGTTTATTTTGGCTGTTCAATTTTTGAACTTTCGTTTTTTTATGATCCTATTTGTGGCATTGAAATTTTTGGTGGTTATCAAATGATAGAAAGTGTATCTTACAGAGTATCATATACTGATGAGAGAAATTGTCCTCCAGTAGATTTAGATGCCTATATTCACATCAATAAGAGTAACCCTTTTTTAGTGAAAATTAAAGGCAAATGGGGTTTGCTAAATCTTGATGGAAGTTTCTCTGCTGAACCTATTTATGATAAAATAGAATGGGGAGAAAGAGGAGTAGAGCTATATAAAGATGGTGTTTTAGATTCTATTATTGAAATTGATTCCTTGGAAAAGTGATATAAACATTTCTGAAAATTACAATTACTGCTTGAATCTAAGCTGAGTATAAAATTGCTTTCTATAGTTCCAACTTCAATTATAGTTTTTTCCAAAACTAAGTACGGATTATATTCTTTTAATTCGATTTAATCTAAATTTATTTATAGAAATTATCTCACACACACAAATCTTTAAAAAACAGCCTTTACAATTCGTTCAATATTATCCGATTTGCCCATGGTGTAATAGTGAAGTACAGGCGCACCTCTTTCCATCAACTCTTTGGATTGCATAATGGCCCATTCTATTCCTAATTCACGTGTAGCAGCATTTGTTTTGCATTTTAATGCTTCTTTTACCAAAGCTTCTGGTAAATCAATATGGAATGTTTGGGGTAGAATCATCAATTGTCGCTTGGTTGACAAGGCTTTAATCCCTGGAATAATGGGCACGGTAATGCCAATGTTTCGGCAAGCATCTACAAAGTCAAAATACTTCTGATTATCGAAAAACATCTGTGTAACAATATATTCTGCACCCGCATCAATTTTATCTTTGAGGTTTTTGAGGTCAATTTGAGCATTTGCAGCTTCGCTATGTTTTTCAGGATATCCCGCCACGCCGATACAGAAATCTGTAGGATGATTATTCAATAATTCATCATCTAAATAAATGCCTTTATTCAAATCTGCCACCTGCTTCACAAGTCCCAGTGCGTGCGTGTGACCTTCTGGTTCTGGTACAAAATATTTCTGATTGCTAACAGGATCTCCACGGATAATGAGCAAATTATTGATGCCTAAGAAATGCAAATCGATCAGTGCATTTTCTGTGTCTTCTTTGCTAAAGCCACCACAAATAAGGTGTGGCACAACATCCGTATGCGTTTTATATTGAATTGCAGCCGATATTCCTACGGTGCCAGGACGTTTTCTTACCGTTTTCTTTTCTAGCTTACCATCGGGGAGTTCTCTATATTCTACTTCTTGTTGATGGTAAGTAACATCAATAAATGCAGGATTATAGTTCAGCAACTCGGAAATATTAGCCTCTAAATGCTCAAAATGTTCCCCTTTTAACGGAGGTAAAATCTCGAAAGATAATAAGGTCTTATTGGCTTGTTTTATATGTTCTGTAATTTTCATGTCTTACTTGTAATTAAGGTTTGAATTGAGTAAACGCTCAATATTTGGAATATCTATCTTCGTCCGCTTGGAATAATCTGAAATTTGATCTCTTGAAATTTTGCCCACATTAAAATATTTAGCCTCTGGGTGTGCAAAATAATATCCACTTACGCTGGCAGTTGGATACATAGCAAATTGCTCTGTAAGTTCAACGCCTAGTTCTTCTTCTATCTTCATCAAATCAAAAATCTTTCTTTTCTCACTATGCTCTGGACAAGCTGGATAACCAGGTGCAGGACGAATTCCTTGGTATTTTTCGCGCATCAACATTTTGTGGTCAAGGGCTTCATCTTGAGTGTATCCCCAAATCTGAGTTCTTACCTTATAATGCATCAATTCTGCAAAAGCTTCAGCTAAGCGATCGGCAAGAATTTTGATCATGATAATGCTGTAATCATCATCCCTTTTTTCAAACTCCTGCACCCAAGGCTCTATATTAAATCCTGTGCTAACCACAAATAGTCCCATATAATCTGCAATTTGACTTTGTGCAGGCGCAATATAATCGCTCAAACATAGGTTCTGCTCTTTTTTCTCTTCCTGATTTCTTAAAAACTCAAAGCGAACTAGCTTGTTATCATGTTTCAAATCAATGCTTTCCATGATTGAATTCACTTCAAAAATGCCTATGGCAGCCTTCGCTGTTAACATTTTTTCAGCGACAATCTCCTTTAACATCTCCTGAGCATTATCAAACAAGTCGCGTGCTTCTTCTCCTTTTGCAGGATCGGTAAATATTTCTGGATACTTTCCATTTAATCGCCACGAATGGAAGAAAAAATTCCAGTCGATAAAGGGTATGATTTCTTCAATAGGAAAATTCTTAAAATACTGAATTCCTAATTGTTGAGGCTTTACAATTTGGGCTTCATCAGCTTTCCATTCGAAGGCTAATTTACGTGCTGCTGGTAAATTGCGATACGACTTTTCTTTCTGTCTTTGGAAGTGTTTTTCTGCAATATCTAAGTATTTATCATGGTATTTTTTTGCAAAATCAGCACCAGATTCTGAAAGTAATTTAGCGCTGATACCCACACTTTGACTAGCATCTTTAACATAAATAACTGGATTTGAGGTTGCTGGTGCAATTTTTACAGCAGTATGAATTTCAGAAGTGGTTGCGCCACCAATCAAAATTGGAATTCGCAAGTTTCTGCGCTCCATTTCTTTGGCAAAATTAATCATCTCTTCTAATGAAGGAGTAATAAGTCCGCTTAGACCAATGATATCGACATTTTCTGAAATAGCAGTTTCAATAATGCGATCCGTGGGAACCATCACCCCTAAGTCAATGATTTCAAAATTATTGCAGGCTAAAACCACCCCAACAATATTTTTCCCGATATCATGAACATCTCCTTTTACTGTGGCCAATAGGACTTTGCCAGCGGTAGTTCTTTCGCCTTTGTTTTCGGCTTCAATAAATGGTAGTAAAATCGCCACAGCTTTTTTCATTACACGAGCGCTCTTAACTACTTGTGGTAGAAACATTTTTCCGGCACCAAATAATTCGCCAACTCTTCCCATTCCATCCATCAATGGTCCTTCTATGATTTTTAATGCTGATGGAAACTGAGTTTGGGCTTCCGCAATATCTTCGTCAATGTATTGGGTTATTCCTTTTACCAAGGAATAGGACAAGCGCTGTTCAATACTTTCTTCCCTCCACAATTCTATTTTTTGCTGCTCTTCTTTATGTTCTGTAAGACCGGATGCAAATACCAATAAATTTTCTGTAGCATCTTCTGTTCGATTTAATACAAGGTCTTCAGTAAGTCTTAATAATTCAGCAGGAATATCATCATAAATTTCTAATAAAGCAGGATTTACGATTCCCATATCCATTCCTGCGGCAATGGCATGATATAGAAAAACACTGTGAATGGCTTCTCTAACGGTATCATTTCCTCTGAATGCAAACGACAAATTACTGATTCCACCACTTACTTTACAAAGAGGAAGATTTTGCTTTATCCACCGTGTAGCATCTATAAAATCAACAGCATAATTTCGGTGCTCATATAATCCTGTTCCGATACTTAATATATTGGGGTCGAAAATAATATCCTCGGCAGGAAACTGAACTTCCTTTGTAAGTATTTCATAAGCTCTTTGGCAAATTTCAATTTTTCGATGATAACTCGAAGCCTGACCATCTTCATCAAAAGCCATAACCACACATGCCGCACCATAAGCTTTAACTTGCTTGGCGCGCTCAATAAATTGTGCCTCGCCTTCCTTCAAGCTGATGGAATTAACGATAGCTTTACCTTGATGGCATTTTAAACCTGCTTCAATTACTTCCCATTTTGAACTGTCAATCATCACAGGAAGTTTTGCAATATCAGGCTCTGAAGCGATCATGTTCATGAAAGTAGTCATCTCATGTTTAGCATCCAGCATACCATCATCCATGCAAACGTCGATAATTTGTGCGCCACCTTGTACTTGATCTAGAGCCACTTCTAAGGCTGTTTCGTACTTTTTATCTCTTATTAATCGGGCAAATTTACGAGAGCCACTTACATTGGTTCTTTCACCAATATTGACAAAATTGCTCGAATCCTGAATTACAACCGCTTCCAATCCACTCAATGTAGTTTGGTTTTTGTGGGGAGCTAAGGGTCTTACTTTTGAAAGTGCTGCTAATTTTGCAAACTCTCTGATGTGAGCTGGAGTGGTACCACAACAACCTCCAATAATATTGGTAAAGGAATGCTCTAAAAAATCATGAATATGGGCTGACATAATCTCGGGACTTTCATCGTACTCGCCGAACTGATTTGGTAATCCAGCATTAGGATGTGCAGATACATAGAAAGGAGATTTCTCGGCTAATTCTGCTAAATAAGGACGCATTTCCTTGGCTCCTAAAGCACAATTGAGTCCGATGCTCAATAATTCAATATGAGCTAAAGAAGCCATAAAGGCTTCCAGAGTTTGCCCTGATAACATTCTGCCGCTGGCATCGGTAATTGTGCCAGAAACCATGATGGGCATGGTTTCGTGACGCTCTTCCATCAGCTCATTGATAGCATAAAGAGCCGCTTTGGCATTCAAAGTATCGAAAATCGTTTCTACTAATAGTATGTCAGCACCACCTTCAATTAATGCTTTAGATTGCTCATAATAGTTTTTTCGTAGATCATCAAAACTCACTGCTCGAAAGCCAGGATCATTGACCTCAGGCGACATGCTTGCAGTTTTATTTGTTGGCCCAATTGAGCCTGCAACAAAGCGAGGTTTGTCAGGGTTCATTTTTGTGAACTCGTCAGCCACAATTCTAGCTAATCTTGCGCCTTCAAAATTAATTTCATATACAAATTCTTCCATGCCATAATCGGCCATTGAAATTCTTGTACTGTTGAAAGTATTCGTCTCTATGATGTCAGCTCCAGCCTCAAGATATTCTCGATGAATTTGCTGAATCATTTTTGCTTGGGTGAGACAAAGCAAGTCATTATTTCCTTTTAATGAGCTTGGCCAATCCTTAAATCGTTTGCCACGGTAATCTTCTTCCGTGGGTTTATGCTGTTGAATCATAGTTCCCATGGCACCATCAAGCACGAGAACTCGTTCGTTTAATATCTTTTGTAAATCAGTAAGCTTGCTCATAGTCAATTATTTATAATTTAATTATGCGAAAGGTAGCTATGAGAAAAATTGCACTAAGATAAGACGTGAAATCAAATGCTTTGTCAATTTATAATCATCTCGAGGCCTTTCTCGAAATTTAGGTATTGGCACCTTTTCCCTGTAATAGGGGAGGTTGTCAGAGTTTCATAGAGCCTAATCTCTCCACTCTTCTGTATAAATCAATCGCCCAGAAAGGGTTTTTGAATTGCGGCAAAGATAATAAAATATCCTTATCTGGAATCATTCTAATTTATATTTGTTTTTTTAGAAGTTTTAAAGTTTCAAGTTTGGATGTTTTGAAGTTTCAAAGTTTTGAGGTTTTGAAGTTTTTATATTCACTCGTTAGGCAACTCCAAACTCTTTACTCCTAACTAATTATTTCCCTCAAAAATATCTTGTCCAGCATAATCGAATAAGTGCTAAACTTGTAGCCGATTAAAAAATAAATTCAGTTTAGTACTATGAGTCAAAAACCAACTAATTTTTCAGCGCTTTATACGCTCGTTGGCGTATTTTTTTTCTGGGGATTTATTGCTGCTTCTAATGGAGTCTTTATTCCTTTTTGCAAGTCAAAGTTTGAGCTTTCTCAATTTCAGAGTCAATTGATTGATTCAGCATTTTATTTTGCTTATTATATTGGTGCGTTTTTGCTTTTTATTGTTTCAGTGGGTATCAAAAAAGATTTACTCAACAGTTGGGGCTTTAAAAATGGAATTGTTTACGGATTGATGATTTCTGTTGTGGGAGCTTTTTTAATGTTTCCAGCATTGGCTTCTAATTCATTTGGTTTTATATTGGCTTCCTTATTTATTATCGGTCTTGGCTTTTCGTTACAGCAAACTGCAGCCAATCCTTTAGCCATTTCTCTTGGTGACGAAAGCACAGGCTCTAATCGGCTCAATTTAGCTGGAGGAATAAACTCATTTGGAACAACTATAGGCCCTATAATTTTCGCTCTTGCTCTTTTTAAGACTACTCACATGGATGAAAGCCTTATTAAAGGATTAAGTCTTGCTACAGTGGAATACCTTTATTTAATCATTGGCTTGGCTTTTTTAGCAGCAGGTCTATTATTTAAATTTTCGAAAAGATTGCCTCCCATGAAGGTTGAAGCATCCATTGATAATGAACAGAATGCGACATTATTAATGACCACAATTACGGTTGTTTTTGTTGTTGTACTGTCCCTTATTTTTTATCAAAATACAGGCACAGGGGTGGATCAAAACAGCAAATTAGGTTTGTATTTAATTTTGATAGGAATTGCTACTTTGGTCATCGCTATGGTTACTGCAATTAAAATGTCAAAGAAAAATTCGGCAGGATGGGGTGCATTAAAATATCCTCAGTTAGCTTTGGGAATGTTAGCAATCTTCACTTATGTGGGAACTGAAGTTACCATTCAATCTAATCTAGGTGCATTCTTAAAACATCTTGATTTTACCATGTTTTTATCTACAAATAATGGAACGTCTTTTGAAGTTTTTGATCAACTTTTGGCTGATAATAAAGTGAATGGATTTTGGACAGCCATGACACCGATGTTGATTTCGCTTTATTGGGGAAGCTTAATGATTGGCCGTTGGGCAGGAGCTATTTCCGCATTTAATATTAGCTCTAAAGCGCGTAAATTTGCCTTGGTAATTGTTCCTTATATTGCTTTTTTAGTTATTCTCGGTTCAAATGCACTTGCTGGAGTTTCTTTAGATAATATTATCCTTATTCTACCTTATGCTGCAGTCATTTTAATTCAAATATTTGGATTTTATCTAGGACAAGATAAACCAGCAAAAACCCTTATGATTTTTGGAATTCTGGGAATTGCAGCCATGATTACCGGAATGTACGCTACAGGAAGTGTTTCCGTGTTTGCTTTTGTAAGTGGAGGCTTATTCTGTTCTGTTATGTGGCCAGTTATATTTTCCCTTTCTATTCAGGGCTTAGGAAAATACACATCTCAAGGCTCGGCATTTTTAGTCATGATGATTTTGGGTGGAGCATTCATTCCTCCATTACAAGGTAAAATGGCTGATTTATTTAATATTTCAGTTTCTTATTGGGTGCCAGTAGCTGGTTTCGCATACTTAACCTTATTTGCTGTATTGGTAAAAAGTATCTTAAATAAACAAGATTTGGATCAAGAAAATTTGGTGAGTCATTAAATGACAACCTTGAATATTATAGTTGTTTATATTACATGAACTCATTCATAAAATAGAAACTCAACATATCATACATTTGTTA
>ERZ889078.994-NODE-994-length-23751-cov-32.951891_pt1 | contig 23751 bp, 27 predicted proteins | sample MGYA00521266_ERZ889078 | MGnify/ENA primary metagenome ERZ889078 (study PRJEB32303, sample SAMEA104408618) | aquatic metagenome | biome: Brackish water; feature: Pelagic; material: water | place: Baltic Sea | collected 2014-06-16T06:34:00 | depth 76,534 m ...
AAGAATCTCAAAAAGGTATTATAATTGGTAAAAGTGGTGATTCTATCAAAAGAATAGGTAGCTATGCTAGAATGAAGATAGAAACACTGAGTGGGAAAAAGGCTTTTTTAGAACTTCAAGTTACAGTAAAAAAAGGCTGGACAAAAGATAAAAATTTTTTAAAAGAAATAGGATATGAACATGTCAAATAAATCAATCTTACATAAAGTATTATTACTTTCTCTTCTTAATTTGAACCTATATGCTAGTTCTATCCTTACTGACTATAGACAATATGGCGTTGAAGGTATAGAAAAGAAAATGGACGCAGAACTTACTCAAATAAGCTATTGGAATGAGTTCTTGAAAAATATTGACACTTCTTTTGGATATATAGAATCTTATAAGTCAATTTTAACGTGTAATAAATCACAATCTACTCTAAGCTTATTTCAACATAATGAAGAGAAAAAATTCACTCTACAAGAAAAGTATAGTGCTTTTACAGGAAAAGTCAAAGGTGATAAAACAAAAGAAGGTGATTTAAAAACTCCTATTGGGGTATATGATATTGAGAAAAAAATATCTAAGCTTGATTCTTTTTATGGTCCATTAGCTTTTGTTACAAGCTATCCAAATCTCTATGATAAATTTCTTGGAAAAGATGGTTCTGGTATTTGGATACATGGGCTTCCAACTGAACAAATAAGAGATGACTTTACTAAAGGATGTATCGCAATTAACAATGACAACATTGTATGTTTAGATAAAGAACTAGACATAGAATCTACTATACTAATTATAAATCCTGATAATGAAAGCGAAGCTGTCTCTAAAAAGGTTTTAGCAAAAATCTTAGCAAATCTTTACGAATGGAGATATAGTTGGATTTATAATGATACAAAAAAATATTTGTCTTTTTATTCACCTGATTTTATTCGAGATGATGGAATGAAATATTCTAAGTTTATCCAGTATAAAACAAGAATTTTCAATAAACAAGAAAGAAAGAAAATTATTTTTAACAACATAAATGTAATACCCTACCCAAAATATAAAGATATTTTTCAAGTGACTTTTAAAGAGTTATATTCTTCAAGTAGTTTTCAATTTGAAGGTAATAAAATTTTAATGGTTAAAATTGATAAAGATGATAACTTTAAAATTTTAACAGAAAAATAGTTGCAAACTTTATGAAAAGAATGTTATTTAAAATCATCTATTTAATTACTATTCTTAGCATTGCATTACATGCAGAGCTTCAAATTATTAAAAAACAAAATAATGATTCTAATATAACCTTACTTGTTATTGCCGGGGTGCATGGAAATGAACCTGGTAGTTATTTTGCTGGTTCTATCTTAGCTACACATTACACTATTAAATCAAAAAACCTTTGGATAGTTCCAAATTTAAATAAAGACAGTATTCGAGATAATGAACGCGGTATTAATGGGGATATGAATCGGAAATTTTCTATAATTGACAAAGATGATAAAGATAAAGAGACTGTTGAAGATATAAAAAAACTTATCCTTTCAAAAAATGTTTCCTTAGTCTTAAATCTTCATGATGGACATGGTTTTTACAGAGAAGACTTTCAAGGAAATATATTTAATCCTAATGCTTGGGGACAAACTTGTGTAATAGATCAGTGTAAACTAAAAGAAGAACAAGCATTTGGTAATTTAAACGAAATAGCCTCTGAAGTTAAAACAAATGTCAACAAACGCCTCTTAGAAGATCATCATGCTTTTAATGTTAGGAACACAAAAACTAAATACGAAGATGAGCAAATGCAACTCTCTTTAACATATTTTGCAGTTACTAATAATAAACCTGCATTTGCTATTGAAAGTAGTAAAAACTTATCTTCACTTTTTCAAAAAGTATATTATCAGCTTTTAGCTATTGAAGAGTTTATGAAAATCATGGATATTTCCTTTGATAAGACATTTACGTTAACTGAGGATTCAATCAAAAATATAATTGAGGAGTATGGTACATTAGAGATAAATAAGAGTATCTCTTTAAATTTATCTAATATCAAAAAATCTTTAAGCTATATTCCGATAAAATCATCAAGTAACGAATTTAAATTTTCTCACCCACTTGGTCACATAAAAAATATCGAGGGGATTAGAGTTGTTTATATAGGAAATATAAGAATAACTGACTTAGAACCTCAGTATTTTGATATTTCAGATGAATGTCCAAAAAACATAGAAATAAATATTGATGGTAAAAACAGTATTATTGACTCTGCTAAAGAATTTTATGTAAATGACGATTTTACTATCGCAAGAAATGATAATCTTCGCGTAAATGTTATTGGCTTTACGGCTAAAAATGTTTCTAATGAAAGTGGGATTATTATTCATAAGAATTCTTTAGATCAGAAATATTCACTTGATATACATAATAAAATGTATCGGGTTGAATTTTATAAAGACAATAAATTTTGTTCCATGTCAGTGGTTCATTTTAAATAGGATTATACTTAATGAGTGCAGAACAACAAAGCTCTTTCTCCAGTTTTATATCGATAAATCCTTATACTGATGAATATGTCAGTGGTGTTTCAAGTTTTTTAACTAAAGCAACAGCACCTAATTATTCTAAAGAACAATTTGTATCTTCTTACCTAAATACAAAAGCTTATATTAGTAACCAGATACTTATAAATAAAAACATTCCTAAAGAAGATATTTTAGATGCAATCAATATTAAAATATATGACGAACTAGGACTTGATCAAGCTATAGAATATGAAGTGCAGTATATTGAAACATTTAATAACTTGGATGAAAACAATAAACAGTTTCAAGTTTTTCTAGTAGATCCATTAGAAATAAACGATATATTTCAAACGTCTATTGAAAAAATAAAGTATATTGATACAATTACACCTTTTCCTCTTCTGATTAAATCACTTTATTCAAAAGAAATCATCCAAGATAATGGAGTACATTGTTTTATTTACTTTGAACAAGATGATGCTTCAATAACGATTTATAATGGAACAGAGTTTATATATACAAAATCATTAAAATATTCTCTCATAGAAATGTATGAAAAATTTTGCGAACTATATGGAGAAAAAATTGAATATAATGATTTTATAACATTTTTATCCACGCAAAACCTAAAATTTACTCAAAGTGACTTTAAAAAGTTTATCTTAAAACTCTATCATGAAATATTTTCAAATATCAATGAAATAATAACGTATGCAAAAAAAGCGTTTGAACTAAAAAAAATAGATCATATTTACATAGGTTCTGAGATAAATATTGTATCAAAATTGTATGAAATTTCAGAAGTTGAGTTAAGTGTACCTTCGAGTGATTTCGAATTTGATTATGGTTTTGAATCAAATGATACTTATATTAGTCAGGTTCATGCCTTAATGCATGTAACAGCTACACTAACTGATGAAAAAAAATATTTATGCAACTTTTCTAATTTTCACCGTCCTCCAAAGTTTACACAAAGAGAAAGTGGAAAATTTCTCATGCTTCTTGCAGCTTCCTTCTTTATCGCATTTTCTTACCCTACTACATATTGGATTCTAACATATATACAAGAACTACAATATGAACTGCTAAAAACTTCTTATAGTGAAGTTCACGCACAAAAAACGACAAGAGAAGCAAATATAAAAAGTAAAGAAGCTGAAAAAACAAAGGCTCTTGCTCTCTTAAAAGAAGAAAAAGACAGTTATATATCTAAGAAAAATACTCTCATTAAAATTCATGATGTAAAAGTCAATTATCCAATGAAAGCTACACTAATTACAACATTAGTAAGTGATCTCAACAAATATGCTGTTAACATAGAGCAAATTCAGTATAATCAAGAAACAGAGAAGAAAAAGTTTGTTTTAAATCTTATTTCATCACAAGATAAGAAAATTACACAACTTTTAGAATACTTAACAAAAAAATATGATAACAAATTCAAGTTTGCACTTGATGATATTTTATTTAATGAAGATAAAAAGCTCTACTTTAGTGAATTAAAGGTTTATATATTATGAAAATAAACATAGAAGATTTTTTACAAAATATTGACAACTATTTTAAAGGTAAAACACAAAAAGATGTCTACATGACTTATGTTATGATTTTTGCAGTTATTTTTGCTTTTTCATATTTATTATTTTGGGATACATCAGAAGCTGATTTTAAAGCAAAAAGAGCTCAGGTTGTTGCTATAGAATCTAAAATTACGATGGATAATTTATATTTACAACAAAACCCAATAAGTAAAATCGCTCAAATTGAAAATGAGATTAAAAACGCTCAAGTTGAAACACTTAAACTTAAAGAGAACAATAAGTATATTAAAAGCAAGATAGAAGAAATTTCTTCACTTATATATGATGAACAAACATGGGGTGAATATCTACACTCAATATCAACAAATGCTCGACTTTACGATGTGACATTACTAAACTTACATAACAAATATGCTCAGAACAAAACAACATTTGGACATATTTTAGATATTAGTCTTAAAGTTACTGGAAACTATGCAAACACTATTAATTTTATAAATTCTCTTGAGAAAAGTGATTTAGTCGTTGATTTACATCAAATTAATATACAGGCTTTAGATAAGCTTCATAGTGACTTAAATATTTCAGTTTGGGGGATTACATACTAATGAAAAATATATTACTTATTTTATCTCTCTTTGGATTTAGCCTTAGCGTTGCGGATGAACTTAAATGGGTTGATGAACAAATTCAAGCTATTAAACCACCAAGGATTGGGATAACGAAATCAAATATCGATATGATTGAAGATCCTTTTATTTTTTTAAAAAAACAGCTTAAAGAAAAATCAACCACTAAAGCTCTAAGATCTAATAAAAATGCTATGAGCAAACAAAACAGATCCAAATCAGTGACTGATACAATATCTGAGCAAACCGCTTCTTTTAGTCTTGGTGCGATTATTAATAAGTCTGCTTTAATTAATGGAAGATGGTACGAACTCCATTCAAAAATTGGTAGGTATACGTTGAGTAATATAGATACCACTAGTGTAATTCTCTCATATAAAAATAAAGAATTATTACTAACAACACGTGCTAAAATTAAGAAACTCAAATTTAAGAATAATTAGGAAGAAACATGAAAAAATTACAACTATCAATAATTGGGAGTTTACTTACTCTTCTTTTATCTTCAAACTCACATGCAGATTGTTCTTTTGAACTCTTCAGTATTAGTTCAACAAAAGACACTAAGATTATAGACTTTGTTGAACAGTTAAGTGATGAATGTGAATTTACTATAATTGTCACAGATCCAAATGCTGAAGAATTCCTCAACACAAACCTAAATAAAACACATCTAAAAAATTTAACTATAGATGAAGTTTTTAATATTATTCTCAACGAAAACAACCTTTCGTACACTCTTGAAAATAATGTTTTAAAAATCTCATATCTTACAACTAAAGTATTTTCTATTGACTATATTTTATCTACAAGAACAAGTAGTACAAAAACAGATGTTACTCTCAGTTCTTCAGCAGCAGCTTCACAAGGTACAACAGGTGCAACTGCAAGTACTGGTACAACAGGACAACAAGGAAGTGGAGTGACATCCGAATCCGGTATTAAAATTGAATCTACTGACGAAGTGAAATTTTGGGAACTATTAGACTTAGAATTTCAAAGTGTTATCAATAGACCGCATGATGTTTACATTGCCGATGCTCCTATAATAAATAAAAATGCCGGTTTAATTACAGTTACTGCCACCATTAAACAAATGGATAGATTTACAAAATATTTAAAAAGGCTTCAAGACAAAGTACAGTTGCAAGTTCTTATTGACGTGCAAATACTCTCAGTCACTATGAAAGAAGGAAGAAGCACTGGTGTGGACTGGTCACAACTTTACAAACTGCAAAATATGGTTTTATCTGCAGATATTTTAAGAGCTCAAAATGTTTCAACATTTACAGGAGATAAAATAACTACTGCTTTGTATCCAACAGCTGCAGGAAATGCAGCTAGCACTGCTAGTCTATTCAAAGCTACTGGTACTGCAACATTAACAGAAGTTATTAAATTTTTAGATACACAAGGGGATGTAAGTGCTATATCAAACCCTAAAGTTTTAACCCTCAATAATCAGCCAGCACTTATAACTGTTGGTACTGAATATTTCTATAAAATTACATCAAGTTCACTCGGAAGTGCAGGTACATCTGGTTCAATAGAAACCGAAAATGAAAATGTACAATCTGTTTTTGCCGGTATTTTACTAGATATAACCCCTGAAATTGCAGATGATGACACTATCACATTAAAAATAAATCCCTCTGTGTCTGAAACTACACAGGATATGAGTGCTACCAGCTCTGCAGATAGAAAAATGCCTCCAGATTTAGACCGTCGTCAATTATCATCAGTTGTGACTGTAAAAGATGGTAGTAGAATTATACTCGGTGGTCTTATAAATACTAAAACAACAGATAATTCTAATCAAGTGCCTTTGCTTGGAGATATCCCACTTCTTGGTTATCTCTTTAAATATGAAGAGACAGCAAAAAATATTCAAGAGCTTATCATTATAATAGAGCCACATATTATCAGCAAAGAAAGTTCAAAAACTTCTTTGAAAGATCTCGGCTATAAAGGTTTAAGTGATTCCATGTTAGAACCTACTTCACATGTGTTAGATAAACTTAATAACGTAAGCTTAAAGTAGATAGGCTTTTATGAAATCAAGTATCTTTGAAAATTCTAAAAATGTTTTTTTAGATACCGTAAATGCTAGAGACTATATTCAAGTTGATCGTGTTTCTACAATATATCAATCTCTAAAAGACTCTGTAAATAAACCATTAAAAATGATTCTATTATATGGAAAACCAGGGACGGGTAAAAGTATGTTCTTAACAAAACTCTACAATGATCTCTCCACTACAAAAACTGTTCATTTATACCAAACACCTATTTTAGATGATATAGAATTCTTTAAACAACTTGCACAGGATTTACTTGATGTAAAATATCAAGGTGAACTTAACTTTACTCAGTTTATGAAAATAATAAATGAACATTCTATTGATGATATTCCTATTGTCTTACTTGATGAAGCGCAACTTTATTCAAACTCTTTAATGGAAAAAATAAGACTTCTTTCTGATACTAGAAAAGTGAAGTTTGTAATAACACTCCATAAAACAGAAAAAGAAGATCTTATTGCTAAAGAGCATTTTCAAACAAGAATTTGGGAAACAATCGAGCTTGAAAATGCCTCAGCAGTTGAGTTAAAAATCTATATACAAAAAAAGCTTATGAAAGCCAACTGTTTTGACAGTGCAAATATGTTTCATAGTAAATCAGTAAATCTAATTTATAAAATTACAAATGGAAACTATAGAGATACAAACAAGCTTTTATACACTCTTTTTGATATCTATAATAGCTACATGGAAAATAATCCATCTAAAATTGATACAAATAAAGTTTCAAATAAAATCATAGAGATGGCAGCTTTGCATACTGGACTTTTACATGCTTAATCTTCACCAATTAGAATCACAATGGTTACAATACAAACTAAAATCATTGCTTCCTTATTTTATTATTTTTATTAGTCTTTGTATTATTATCATTGTTTTAAGCTCTTTTAACTTCAAAGAAAAAACAAAAACTGTTGAACCTAAAAAAGAACTTTCCTCGATAAATCAAAAAGATGTAAATACAAGTATAGATGCCAAAAACAATAGGACTCCCTCAACCCAAACAAAACCTGCAATTATTCAAGACTTAAAAGATACTCAGATTACTACTTCAAAAAATTTAATTCATACACAAAAAATAGAAGAAGATAAATTAGTAATAAAACCATCTTTGGATTTTATTCGTACTATGCAAGATAATTCACCACATGATTATAATAGTTACATAGCGCCTGAAGTAGCTCCGAAATCTACAAAAAAAATTGTTCAAACTATTCAAACAGCGAAAATAGAAGAGATTGTTTTGGACACAAATGTAGAAGAAGTGAAAAAACAAGAAATTAAAATTAAAAGACGAGACACTCAAGATGACATCCAACATGTCATAAAGCGTTTTAAAGAATCAAACAACCCTGCTCTAAGCCTTTTTATTGCAAAAAAATACTATGAATTAAAAAACTATAACCAATCCTATAATTATGCATTAATAACAAATCAAATCAACAAAGACATAGAAGAAAGTTGGCTTTTATTTGCAAAATCACTTTATAAACTTGATCAAAAAGAAAAAGCAATAGAGATACTAGATAAATATATTAGCTCATCACATTCTCGCCGTGCTGAGATGCTACTAGAAAATATAAAATCTGGAAAAATAAAATGAAAATACTTCTAATGCTGCTTATGAGTATCTATCTTTACGCAGATACAAAACAAAGAATGCTTAATCTCTATCAAAATCATAAATATGAAGATGTATGTAATATTGGTTTCAATTACTTTGGACTAAATAATAAAGATGAACAGTATATTTCTCTCTATGCATTTGCATGCTTAAAATCTGACTATATAGATAGACTCTCAACTCCTATAGCTATGTTAAAGTTTTCTACAGAAGCAAGATCAAATGCCGCATATTTCTCAATAATACTTATGCAAAAGAAACTCCTTTATCATGCATTAGTAGATGGCTATGATATTTCAAAACTAAACCTTCCTACAACAGAATATGTTCTTTCTAAAGTATTTGATTTTTATTCTAAAATTGGACCGCATAAACAAAGATTATTTTATCTTTTTGAAGATGATAATGATCCAAAACTAACATATAAACTTTATCTTAGTAAAGGAAATATAATTGATAAGATGGTTGTTGAAGAGTTATATGATTCTGTGACTATAAAAAGACACGTATATTGGTAAGAAGGAGCTAAAGATGGATAGAATCACAGAAGATTTACTTAGTAGCGGCGCTATCATGAAACGTCAAGTAGATAGACTCCTAGCACAGGGTATTAGTGAACACTTAGTTTTACGTGATATTACTCTTTCTGGATTTATGACTACGGAGAGACTTGTTCGCTTTATCGTCGAAAAAATAAGAAACGGAGATTATGACCTTTCTATTATAGATAATTATGATTATATACAAGAAAAAGTTATATTAGAAAAATTAGCATCAGAAATTAATTTAAAATTTGAAGACTTAGACTCTATCGATATGGACTATCAACTAGCTTCACGTGTGCCTCTTGCACAGCTACAAAAGCATAATGCTCTACCTATTTTTGAAGATGATTTAAGCGTTACGATTGCCCTCAATGATCCACTTGATATACAAATTCAAGAATCACTTCAAAGACTTTTTCCGAGAAAACCGATAAAAATTGCACTTGCTACAAAAAAGCAAATTTCCTCTTATCTTTTTAAAATTGAATTAAAAGATAGTGTTAAAGGTCTTGTAAAAAAGATAAAAGATGAATTAAATTCTATTACTTCTACAGAAGAACAACAAGAAGCATCTTCTATTTTACTTCTTATTGATGTTATTTTAAAAGCCTGCATTAATGCTAGAGCAAGTGATATTCATGTAGAACCTACAGAAAAAAACTGTACAGTTCGCGCGAGAATTGATGGAAAACTTTCAGAAATATTTATCTTTGAAAAAATGATTTACCCACCTCTAGCTTCAAGACTTAAGCTTTTGGCAAACCTAGATATAGCTGAGAAAAGAAAACCACAAGATGGACGTTTTTCTACAGCAGTAGGTGCAAGAGAATACGACTTTCGTATATCAACTCTTCCCATCCTTTATGGCGAGTCAATCGTAATGAGGATTTTAGATAAACAAAAAGCTCTTGTTAAACTTGAAGATGCTGGTATGGATAGTCTTAGTTATCAAAAACTTTTAAAAGGTCTTAAGGCTCCTTATGGGATTATTTTAGTTACCGGACCAACAGGTAGTGGTAAAACTACAACTCTATATGGTGCATTAAATGAACTTAGAAATATTGAAGACAAAGTGATAACAGTAGAAGATCCAGTTGAGTATAGAATGAATCTTATTCAACAAGTACAAGTGAATTCAAAAGTTGGTCTTAGTTTTGCAGATGCACTTCGATCTATTTTAAGACAGGATCCAGATAAAATTATGATTGGTGAAATCCGAGATCAAGAAACTCTAGCAATCGCAGTAAAAGCAGCACTGACTGGTCATATGGTTATCTCAACTTTACATACCAATGATTCAATAAGTGCAATACCGCGTATGGTTGATATGGGTATAGAAAATTATTTAATTTCCGGAGCACTTGTAGCTATTCAAGCACAAAGACTTGTACGTAAAATTTGTCAACACTGTAAAACTGAAGAGATCATTCCATCATCTACCCTGGATGAATATAAAGATTATTTGCCTAGCAATGCTAAATTTTATACAGGAAAAGGCTGTAAAGAATGTAATGATACTGGATATATGGGTCGAGAAATGATTTGTGAAGTATTAAGTATTTCAGAGGACCTTTCTTCTTTAATCGCTAGAGGTGCATCAAAAGACTTATTGCATGAACAAGCAAAAAAGGATGGCTTTATTGGTATCTTTGAAAATGGTATTCAAAAAGCTCTTGATGGAATTACAAGCCTTGAAGAGATACTCAAAGTAGCAAAGGGCTAATATGAAATATTTTATTGCGACGATTCTTAGTAAGGGCAAAAGAAAAGAAGTACCTATTTATGCAGAAAATAAAAAAGATGCACAAGAATATGCTAAAATCAAAACAACTGGTATTCTTATTAAAGTTGTCGAAGGTACTGAGCCTCTTGATGCTCAATTTTTACGATTTAAAAAAAATATTCTTAAAAATATTCAAAAGAAAAAAATCAAATCTGATGCTCTCATCGCGGCTATACGTCAACTTGCAGTTATGGTGAATGCCGGTATTTCTATTTATGATTCGCTTTATGAAATAGCAACTGCGACTGAAGATGATGCACTTAAAACTGTGTTTTCAAAACTTGCAGATGACATCAACTCTGGACACTCACTCTCAACATCTATGGAAAATTTTAGATTTGAGCTAGGAAACTTAACTATTGCGATGGTAAACCTAGGTGAAAAAACCGGTAATCTGGATGAAGCCTTATATGCCTTAGCGGATATGCTCGAAGAGATTCGCTCAAATGTCATAAAATTTAAAAAAGCTATGGCATATCCTAGAAATGTTATGATAGCAATGGCTGTTGCATTCACTATTCTCATATCTTATGTTGTACCTGAGTTTAAAAAAATATTTGAACAGTTAAATGCTGAGTTACCATTACCAACGCAAATATTACTAACATTAGAAAATCTTTTTAACAACTATGGTCTCTATGTAATTGCTGCTCTTACAAGCTTTTTCATAGTCTTTAGATACATGGTGAATAATTCAAAAGAATTTCGTTATGGTTGGCACAAATTTTTACTCAAGACCTATCTTATTAAAAATATTATTAAATTCTCAACACTTAACCGTTTCACTCTTGTATTTTCGGAACTCGTACGTGCAGGAATTCCAATTGCTGAAGCACTTGATACTTCTATCGAGATGATAGACAATCTTCCACTCAAAGCAAAACTACAATCCGTCCGATTTACAGTGGAAAAAGGTGGTACCTTAAATAAAGGTCTCAAAGATACAGAACTGTTTGAAAATATGATTACACAAATGGTCCGAGCAGGTGAAGACAGTGGTACTCTAGATACTATGATTAAAAAAGTAGCTGAATACTATAAAATGCGTTTTGATGCGATTATCGATGGATTAAGTGAAGCGATAGAGCCTATTATGCTTTTTGTTATGGCTGCTATGATTATTTTATTAGCACTTGGTATCTTCTTGCCTATGTGGGATATGGGAAATGCTGTTCAAGGAAGATAAGTTAAATAATATTTATCAACCTATCCACTTTTTCTAAAAATATTTGCATATTTTTTTCATCAGATTTTAGTAGGTACTTACTGGTATCACTAAAATCTTTTTCAATAATTTCAATACTATTCATAAGACATTCATATTCTATTTTTCTAATATTTGCATATTCAAACACAATTCTTCTTTTTATCTTTTCTTTGTATTCAAAAATCTCTGCACTTTCTAAAACTAGATTTGTAGCATCACTATATGCACGAACAAGTCCACCTGTACCTAATTTTGTGCCACCAAAATAACGAACTGTTATAACAGCAATATTTATCACACCTACACCTTGCAAAACCATAAGAGTTGGTTTTCCTGATGTTCCCTTTGGTTCACCATCATCACTAGAGTGCTCTACTATTTGTTTAAACTCATTGAGATATCTATATGCAACAACAAAATGTCTTGCTTTTGGATGTAATTGTTTTAATTCTTGAAGCGTTTGTTCATATTGAGTATATGGAAGCATATGAGAGATAAACTTTGATTGCTTTATCTCTAAAGTTTGTGTATAAAGTTTATCTATGTATTTCATACTTATGCTAGGTTAGTAAAAACCTTTTGCACATCATCATCATCTTCTAATTTTTCTAATATTTTATCTATATCTTCTTGTTGTTCCTCTGTAATACTAATCGGTAAATTTGATATTCTCTCTAGAGTTGCTTTTTTAACTTCTAGTTTCATATTTTCTAAGGCGGTATTTAAAGTACCAAAGCTTGTATAATCAGCAGTAACTAGTACTTCACCATCTTCAGCTTCAATCTCTTCAAGACCTGCGTCGATAAGCTCTAATTCTAACTCTTCAACATCCATATTTTCTTTTAAATCAAATTCAAACAGTGCTTTTCTATCAAACATAAATTCTAAGGAACCATTCGTAAGCATTTCACCACCACGCTTGCTTAAAATATTTTTTACATTAGCTACTGTACGTGTATTATTATCAGTAGCACACTCTATAAATAAAAGTACGCCGTGAGGGGCCTTTCCTTCAAAGTTTACTTCAAGCATATCCGCTGTATTTTTTTCAGTTGCTCTTTTTATAGCTGCATCAATATTATCTTTTGGCATATTTTCAGCTTTTGCATTTAAAATAGCTGTCCGAAGCTTAGGGTTCATATCGGGATCACCACCACCCTCTTTTGCAGCCATTGTAATAACTTTTCCGAGTTTTGGAAACAGTTTTGACATTGCTCCCCATCTTTTTAACTTTGATGCTTTTCTATATTCAAACGCTCTTCCCACGATACTCTCCTAAAATTATTAATGCTATAATACTACAAAGGAGTATATATGCGACTTAGTTTTCGACTAAAACATCATTTTTTTAGTGCATTTCGTGAATTGTTTGTTCATCATCATGGTTCTTTAGAGTTTCGTGCAAAAGTTTTTGCTCTTATAATTGTAGCTAATAATGATTCGACTGTAGAAAGTTATATAAAAGTCAAAGAAATCGCTCTTAAGATTTATGAAAATGATGAAGAAAGAGCAAATCTTTTAATGCTAACTACAAAAGAAAAAGTACATAAAGTTAGAGAAAACAATGGCTTAGATATAGATACTTTAGTTGCAAATATACAAAAAGATCTCAAAATTATCCCTAGATATGCAAAGAAAATAAACTTAGATGAACTAAAAGAATTAATCTTACTCAGTGATGATGAAGATACAATTTCTTATCAAAACAATATCCTAGAGTTTTTAGAGACTCTCAAGGAGGATACTTTAAGAAAAAAAGAAAAACAAATTGCTAAAGATGAAGAAACATCTAAATCACAATTTACTGTATAGCATCAAAGAGAGAATTTTTCTTTATCGAAAAAACTATCCACTGAAATATTTTTAAATGCTGCATTTAAGGAAGTAAATAATTGTGGAAATTCAATTTCCATCTTTGCTAACTTTACTTTTATATCTGCGCGCGCATGAGGCATCTTAACATCAAAACGCATAGCAGGACAGGCTTCGTCCCCAATTGCAGCAATATTATTTTCATCTACAAATGCACGAAGTTGACGTTCACGCATTTGAATAAGTGGGCGAATCACAATAAGTCCATTTTCTGCCTTATATTTTGGAGCCAAGCTTCGCATTTGTCCATTATAAATAAAGTTCATAAAAAAGCTCTCTATCGCATCATCTAAATGATGACCAAGAGCTACTTTATTGCATCCATTTTCTTGAGCAACTGTATAAAGGTACCCTCTTCTCATTCTTGAAAAGAAACTACAAAAAGAAGAATTTTTTCTTATTTTTTCTTTTGCTAAATCATATACTTTTGTATCAACTCTAAGATGAGGAATATCATACTTTTCACAATGAGCATGTAAAGCATCATAATTTTCGCCCATTCCATAAGATATGGTCACAGCAAGAAACTCAAACTTAAAAGGAGCACGACGTTGCTGTTCTTTCATCGCATGAATCATAGTAAGAGAATCCTTGCCTCCACTAAGACCAACTAAAATCTTATCGCCCTCTTCTATTAGTTCAAACTCAGCATTTGTCTTACCAAGTTTAGACATAACTTTTTTAGATAATTTTATAGACATTATTTAGCTAATTTTTCTACCATTTTCATAATAAACTCTGCTGAGATTATCGCTGATGATTCCATGAACTCATCAAATGAAAAACTAGCATCTGTATCTGCTGTATCACTAATAGCGCGCAGTATGAAAAAAGGTATATTAAGTGACTTACAAACAACTGCGACTGAAGCACCTTCCATCTCTAATGCATCTGCATTAAAATGCTTAACAATATTTTCTTTAACTTTTTCATCATGTACAAACTGATCTCCAGTAGCTATGATACCCTCGGAGACTGTTTTTCCTAATTCCTTTGCAACTTCTTTAGATAAAGAGATTAGATCCTTATCAGCTTCAACAAAGACACTTCCACCAGGAACATAACCCATTGGATGTCCAAAAGCAGTTATATCTAAATCATGTTGGGATAATTTTGTTGCAACTATTAAATCCCCAATTTTTAAATTTGGATTTATTCCCCCAGCTACACCAGAAAAAAGTAATCGATCACAATTAAAATGTTGCATCATAGTACTTGCAGTAAGCGTAGAAAATACTTTACCAATTTTTGAATACGCAACAACTACATCTACACCTTTATATCTAGCTTCGTAGTATTCATTATCTGCATACTGCGTAGTTTTATAAGTACCTAGTTCTTTTAAAATCGGAGCTATCTCTTCGGGCATTGCACCCATAATTGCTATTTTCATTTTTATCTCTTTGTTATTTAAATTTATATTTCTATTGTTTGTATCATTTCTTTATAATGAGGTAAAGAGTTCATTACTTCACCACTTTCATTTAAAAAACAACTCCCACCCCAAAAGCCTAAACCATCTTCAAAACCTACACGATTCACAAAGATAAGTTTTGCAGAACATTCACGTGCAACTTGAGTAATAATATCTTTCCACTTATGCTCAATCTCTAGGCCATCATCACAAAACCCGCGTGCAGGAGACGCTACTAAAGCTATCACGATATCTGGATTCTCTGATATTAAATCATGGTGAACTTCTTTATGCCACAAATCTTCACAAACAAGCATTGAAACTTTACCAAAACTTGTTTCGAAACTTTCAAATATATTTCCTGCTTTAAAGTAACGAGCTTCTTCAAACATTCCGTAATTTGGTAAGTGGACCTTATTATGTTGACTTATAAGCTTACCCTTAGAAAAGTAAAGAGCAGAGTTTCTAAATACATTTGAATCTTTTATAGCGCCACCAACTACAATATCAATAGATTCACTAAGTTCTTCTAACTCGCTTAATTCACCTAAGTCCCAAGCATCTTCAAATAATTTGTCTTGTAATAAGTATCCATTTAAAGATAGCTCCGGAAATACAATTAAATCACTTTGTTCTTTAATATCATTGATTACTCCAATGATACTTTGAAGATTGGAGCGATTTAATTTTGGTGAAGTTTGCGCGAGAGTTACTTTCATTCTAGTGACAGATTTCTTCTGTAACTTTTGCTAATGATTCCATATCAGAGATATTTAAAGTTATAAGATCTTTTGCAATTCTACGGTTAAGTCCTTTAAGAACAACACCATTTCCAAATTCAATAGCCATATCTACGTCTCCTGCTATTGCTAAAATAGACTGTTTATATTTAACTGGCTTCACTAATTGATCTCTTAGTAGCGCTATAGCATCAGCTTTTGTATTATATGCTTTTGTTGTAACATTAGAGATAATAGGAGCTTCAAAACTATCTTGAACCATATTTAACATAATCTCAGCCAAAGGATCTTGTGCTGGTTCTAAAAGTTGACAATGAGAGGCTACAGACATATTAAGAAGTAATGCTCTTTTTGCACCAGCATCCTTAAAAGTTTGTTCAAGTGATATTAAATCAGCCTTCATTCCAGCAACTACTAGTTGTCCATCTTGATTGTAATTTGCAGGCCAAACTTTTTTCCCTAATTCTTGGGCATCTTCACAAACTTTTTCTACAGCATCATCATCCAGACCTACTATAGCCATCATTCCAGCTTCAATTTTTTCGCACGCGGCTTGCATAAAAGAACCTCTTTTATGTACTAACTCTACTGCATCAACATAATCAATCGCACCGCTTGCACATAAGGCAGAAAACTCACCAAGAGAATGCCCTAAAAATAATGTAGCTTTAATATCAGGACATCTATCCTTAAAAAGTTTATATGCAATCATTTGTACCAATAATATTGCTGGTTGCGTAAAAGCTGTTTGCCCTAATTTTTCATTTTCTTCAAAAATAAGTTCTTTAAAATCAACACCAATTCTTTCGCCAGCTTTATCAAACATTTCACGTGCTACTTCTGAATTATTATAAAAATCCTGACCCATACCTACTGCTTGAGAACCTTGACCTGAGAATATCATTGCTATTTTTGACATATATGTTCCTTAATATTATTTTAAATATTGTTTATTATCAGCTATTTTTTTTCTTAACGTGTTTCTATTTAGACCCAACTTGTCAGCAAGTTGCAATTGAGATTTGAATTTTTTTAAGCCCACTTTAATAAGCGGAGCTTCATAAAGGTGTAAAAAATTTCTATAATCACTATTAGAACCCAACTTATCATTTAAGTAGTTTTCTACAATATCCATTAACTCTGTATCATTAATATCTTGTAATAAATAATGAATCATAACCTGTCTTCTCAAAGAAACAGAATTCTTACTTAAATCCGGTGTCAATACAAGCTTTTTGAAACTAGAATCTCTACCAAAGAGTTCAGATGCTTCTTTAGAAAAAATATCAACTAATGCTTTTACATCTTCTTCTCTTTGAGATAAAGGTGGTATTGAAAACTTTACAGGGAAAAGTTCTGTAATTTGATCATTAACAAGATACTCTTTAGATGTAGCAATAACACGCACATCATTTTCCTCAATTACATCGAGAATCGTCTTTAAATTTGCTGTATTATGTAAATTAGTTATGATTACTTGGTCACTATTACTAAGTATTGTAATAGATACTTCAAAGTCAGAAGCATCCACTATACTAGCATTTGGAAGGATATATTTTGCTAAAGTTTTTTTTCCAACACCATCTTCACCGCTAATGAGAGAATTAACATTAAGTGTTTTTAAAAGCGTAGCAGTTTTAAATGCCTCTTTAGAGGCATTTGATAAAGTTATGAAACTAGTGACAACCACACCCTGTACCACAACTTCCACTTTCTTCTTGTTTATTTTCAGAAGGAATGCCAGTCATAGCTTCTTCAGCAGAGGCATCTCTAACATTATTTACAGTTACTGAAAACATTAAAGCTTTTCCTGCAAGAGGATGGTTAAAATCGATAACAATAGTTTCTTCACCAATCTCTTTTACAGTCACTTGGACTGTACCACCATCTTCGCCTTGACCATAAAGTGTCATTCCAAGTTCTAAATCAATTCCAGCGAATTGATCCTTTGGAACTTCTTGTGTAGCACTTTCATCAAGTTCACCATAAGCGTTTGCAGGCTGCACAAGCACATCTGCTTTTTCACCTATAGCCATGTTAACAATTCCATCTTCTAAACCTGAAATTATTTGACCTTTACCAAACATAAATACTAATGGTGCCCCACCAACATTACTGTCTACTATAGTTTCTCCATCACGAACTTCGTACTCTATTGATACGATTTGATTTACTTCAATTGCCATTTATTAAGACCTTATATATAATTTATAATGTGAATTCTATCATAAAATATTTAAATAAAACTAAACAAAGAAGCTTTTACTACAGAGCTAATAAATACTTTTTCCCGTCTTTTGCCTCATCTGAAGCCGGAAATTTTCCAATGACAGCGTTGTAAAATGTTTTTGCATTTTCAATATCGCCTGTTTTTTCCATAGAGATAGCAGTATTTAATAACAATTCTGGCATATACTCAGCTTTAGAATATAGTGATGCACTTTTCTTATAGTATGAAATTGCTTCAGCATAATTTTTTCTTTTAAACTTCATTTGTCCAACCATAAAATGCGCATTTGCAGGTTTATAATTCTTTGTAATTAAATGACTATAATATTCAATACCCTTCGTATAGTATTGTTTATCATAAAATTCTTTCGCTTGTGTAGCTATTTCACCATCACTCATCGTATCAAGATTTGATTCATTTACCTGAACTTGACTTGTCGACTTTAATTCTTTTGCAACTAAAGTTTTAAATTCATTCACATCATTAACTAAATCATTAAACTCCACTTTAGAAACATATTTTGTATTTATCGTATTGATTAATTTACTCAACTCTTCAATAAGTAAAGTATTTTTAGCTATTAATTGTGCATTAGTCTCTGTGAGTTTTGTATTTAACTCAACTGCTTGACCCAGTCTTTTTTCATATTCATCAGAGTTTTTCAAATCTTCAGAACTTTTATTTTGTAATTCTAAAAGTGTAGTTTTATTTTCCTGAGACTTTCTACTTAAACTTTCAACAATACTTTGTAAACCATCTATTCTCTCTCGCAAAGAATCAACTTTGTTTGCTTGATTATTCGTGTTGACTACGACATTTTTAAGAGCTTTTTTAGTTTCTAAAACAGTTTTTTCACTCGAAGTGAGACCGTAAGGGTTTGGATTATCTAAGTTGCCGGCACCAAATGCAGAAGGTTCTGCAGCTGCCATATACAATGAGTTAATAGCTACAAAATATGTAGCTAATAAAATTTTATTCATAAATTATGGAAGAAGTTTAAAATCTACGCGACGGTTATTTGCCCAACACTCTTTCGTTTTATCAGAACATGTAGGGTTGCTTTCACCATAAGATACCATAGTAATTTTTGATTCATCAACACCTCGAGCCACTAATGCTTTTTTTACAGAATCAGCACGTTTTAAGCCAAGTGCAAAGTTATATTCATCACTACCCCACTCATCACAATTACCTTCTAGCTTAATATTGTATTTAGCTGAAGCATCTTTAGCAATATCAGCATCATTAGCAATTTTACTTTGCGAACTAAGTGCTACATCAAACTTATCAAATTCAAAGTAAATAGACTCCAACTTAGCTTCCATCATAGTCATGCTATCACTGTCACTTGCACTATCACTTCCAGAGCTAATTACGCTATTATCAGTAGATACAATTTCAGTATTTACACCACTAACTTCTTTTGCATTAGCATTAACATTTGTATCAGCATTAGAACCATCAGCATCCGGAACCTTTGAGCTACATCCACCAAAGATTAAAAGTGCAGTTACTACACTAGAAAGTACGATACTTTTCATATTACATTTCCTCTGAATATTAAAATTTGAGTTATTATAGCGAATTAAAGACTAAAACAAAAGCCTTTAATTCACTAAACAACTTATATTATACAACTTAGTATAATTTTACCAATCCATTGCCTGAACTTTCCCATATTTAAGTGGGAAAAGATAATTTTTATTATGATTTAACCTAATAATTCCTATCGAGCTTTGTGCCTTATAATTTTTTATAAAAAGTATAGCATCACCATCTTTAGAAAATCTAGGAAATTCATTCACACCAGTTGCAGTAAGACGTCTAATAAAGTCTGTTTTAGTAGATATAAGATGTAAATTAAAAGTGTTATTAGAAAAAGCATTTGAGCTTTCGCGTGCTTTATACACTATATACTCATTATGAACTGCACATGCCGCATTACTTTTACCATAGTAAATAACTTGTTCTACTTCATCACTAGCAATTTTTTTTGTAAACAAGTTAGGATAACCTAATCTATTTGAAACAAAAACTATTTTATCATCATTTGTAAATTGACCGCTTACATCTATTCCTGAATATTTAGTTACCCTGATATATTTTTCAGTATTTACATCATACAAATATACATCTGCTTGACCATTTGGAGCCATAGTCAGTAATAGTTTACTAGAGTCATCACTCACATCCGAACAGATCATCATACCATCAGATTGTAAAATTGATTTTACTGAACCTGTTTTTATATCGACTTTTTTTAGTACTGGTTTTGCTCCATCAAGAGATGTATAATAAAACTGAGTTTGCTCATTATTTGCCCACTTTGGAAACACATTAAATCCACCAGTTACTACTACATGTTGATAAGTTAGTGTGTAGTCCGAAATTACAAGTTCAGTTTTCATTGGAGCAATCACACGAGAAAATATCACCTTTCTTTTCATCCATGCAACGGAAGGTTCACCCATAAATTCATTTATATCATATGCCATTGCATGAGATATAAACATATAAAAATCATTCTTTTTAATCTTATAGTTTTTATTCATTACTTCTACAGAATTTTGTAGTAGTTTTATTTTTGCATTAAAAAAACCATTATCATCTTCAAAAATATTATATCTTAAAACATATTTCATATCTTTATTCTCAACAGCCACATCACTTGCATCATAATCTGATTTTCTATAGTGTCTATCTACATTAAAAATAGAAAGTACATTTAAATCCGCAATAAGTGATTTGAAAAATCTTAACTTAAATGTATCATCATAAGAACTAGGAGATTCTTCAACAGCTAACGAGGGTAAAGATTCAACTTTTTTTATAACTTCTATCGTAGCATCTCCAGCAAAAGTTAGAGATACTATAAAGAACCACGCAAATAATATTTTCAATTTATTTCCTTTATTAATTTTTATCTGATGTAATATTTACAATTGTAGTAGAAGTTATACCTTCTGGATTTTCCGGAAACAAAACACCTAGTAACCTAGATTTAATTTTATCACACTCAGAATTTAAAGCTTGATTCGATGAATATGCAAGAATTCTAAAATCCTGTACTTTACCGATTGCACTTAACTCTATAACAGCCTGTACAGTATGGCCTTGCGAATTTGCAGGAGGCTCAAAATATTTATAAACAATCGCTTGAATTTTAGCTAAATATTCATTAACTTCATTCGCAGTTGAATTCTTTTGAGACTCAGTATCTGTAACTGTTGCATCATTATTATTAATTATTTCTTCTTGTTTTTGCGCTACATTATTTTTGGAAGTTTTGATTTGTTTTTGAATAAGTTCTAATCTTTTATTATCAACTTTTTGTATCTTTTTTTCTATTGTGATATCTTTTGTCCAAATTTCACTAAAAAGATTTCCAATATCTACTTCTTTAACTTCTTCTACAATTGTCTCTTCTTTTACTTCAATCACTTCTTTTTTAACTTTTTTCATTGGAACATTTACTATTTCTAAGGAAACAGAAATAAAGTCATCTTTCTTGAGAGCATATGTATTGATTTTAGATGCTGAAAACATCATAAGAAAAAAAAGTGAGAGTACTATTACAAACAGCGCGAGCGATATTAAACCACTTAGTAAAAAATAAGAATCGTTTCTAGCCATTAGTTGCTAATGAAACATCCGTAAAACCCGCTTGTTTAACAGCGGCTAAAACTGACATAACAATCCCATAGTCAAGACTCTTATCTGCGCTAATTAATACTGTAGCTTTTAAATCTAAATCTTTTGCATATAGTGAAAAATTATCTGTAAAAGCATTGAGTTGATAATTTTCTTTATTAACTTGAATTGTACGTTCTTTATCTATAGTAATATGCACAGGAGGAATTGCGGCTAACTGCTTTGATATAGAGCCTTGAGGGAGTTTTATATTTTCTTCATAAATAATATTTGGTGCTATAACCATAAGAATAGCAAGTAAAACTAACATTACATCCACAAGTGGTGTAATATTTAATTCAGGTTTATCATCCCAATCATACATAACTAAGCCCTACGAGCTAAAAGAGCATCACTTTGCATTTGTAAAAAACTAACCAACTCGAATGATTGTCTTTTTAATATTTGATGATAAGTATACGCAAAAATTGCCACAAATATACCTGCTGCAGTTGCTACAAGTGCATCTGATACACCAGAAGATATAATAGACATGCTTCCACTTGTTTGACCAATATGAGTGAATGTGTCTAAAATAGATACAACAGTTCCAAATAAACCGATAAAAGGTGTTGTAGAAGCAAATATTGAAAGTATAGAAAGACCTTTGGTCGCCTCTTTTGTAGCGGCCATCATAGCTAAAGCCAAAATCTCTTTAGAAATACTTGAACTTGTTTTCATAAAATTATTCAAAAAAGATTTATCACTTACAGTTGTTGCTCCCATTAACAATCCTTCAAAAGAATCATTTTCGCTAGAAAGCCACGAGCTAAGAGAAAAATAACGATAAAAAAACACCCAATTTAATATAATAAAGTATATTGATAATAAAGCCAATACACCAATAGTAACTGGGTGTGATTTTAAATAAAAATCAATTAAATCGTTAACTGTCAAACTATAGTAACCTTTGAGCAGCCGACTCTATTCTTGCTGAAGCAGCAGCAATTGCTGGATTTGAGTCAGAAATAGAGTTAATAAGCTCTTTAGCATCATCAAGTGCAGCAGCAATAGCACTTTCACTTTCACCACGAATAGCTACAGCGCCTTCAACTAATACAATAACTTTTTCTTCATCAACATTAACAACACCCCAGTTAATCAAAATTGATTCAACTGTTTTGTCTTCTTTTTCAATGTCAATCACACCAGCTTCTAATAAAGTTGATAATGAAGAGTGATTTGCTAGAACACCGAACTCTCCCTCTTCACCAGGAAGAGTAACACTCACAGCTTCACCATTGAAGATTTCACCGTTTGGAGTTAGGATTTCAAGTTTAAACGTATCCATAATAATCCTTTAATAAACACTAAGTTTATTTGTTTTTCTCGTGTTTTGCAAGAGCTTCGTCCATTCCACCAACCATGTAAAATGAGTTTTCAGACATATGATCATAATCACCATTTAGAATGCCTTTAAAACCAGCAATTGTATCTTCAAGTTTAACATATTTACCAGGAGAACCTGTAAATACTTCAGCAACAAAGAATGGTTGAGAAAGAAATTTCTCGATTTTACGAGCACGTTCAACAACATTTTTGTCATCTTCAGAAAGTTCATCCATACCAAGAATCGCAATAATATCTTGAAGGTCTTTATACTTTTGAAGCGTTTGTTGCACACCACGAGCTACACTATAATGTTCTTCACCTAAAATTTGTGGATCAAGTAATCTTGAAGTTGAATCCAATGGATCAACTGCAGGATAAATACCTTTTTCAGCAATTTTACGATTAAGTACTGTTGTTGCATCTAAGTGAGCAAAAACAGAAGCAGGAGCTGGATCCGTTAAATCATCTGCAGGTACATATACTGCTTGAACAGAAGTAATGGAACCATTTTTAGTTGATGTAATTCTATCTTGTAATGCACCCATTTCACGAGCTAAAGTTGGTT
>ERZ889078.995-NODE-995-length-23748-cov-7.423585_pt1 | contig 23748 bp, 18 predicted proteins | sample MGYA00521266_ERZ889078 | MGnify/ENA primary metagenome ERZ889078 (study PRJEB32303, sample SAMEA104408618) | aquatic metagenome | biome: Brackish water; feature: Pelagic; material: water | place: Baltic Sea | collected 2014-06-16T06:34:00 | depth 76,534 m ...
AACAGGCAGGCCATACACCAACTTGTTGAGACCGTCGTCCTCCATAGTCCGAGTGTCAATATCGTTGTCTTCTCAGGGGCGTTCCCTGGTATGGAGGTCGCATTCGGCAAGCCCTTTGATGAAGTTTTTGAGATTCCAGCGCTGACCGTCGACGAGACCAAGCGAGACATCCGCAACAACTACCGTCTTGACTCGAATGGCGTGGATCGATTCTGGTCGTGGATTCAACACAATGGCCTGGACCAAATCAGTGAAGACGGTCGGACTTACGAGTTCCTCTCGACGTTTCACGCGATCAAGGCAGCCAACCAAGTGCGCATCGAGTCGACCGACAATGACGGCAGAACTCGGCCCGAGTGGGGCCGGTTTCAGGTCCTTCAGCACCTCTTGCTGGCCCAACTTCGCCGGGTCGCCCAGCCGCCAGGCGGTTCGGACAGTTTGTTGTCGTGGCTCGATGATGTCTCAACAACCTCGCCGGCCAACAAAATCCGATCGAACGCGCTCGATATGTGCTGGTCCCTGACTCAATGCAAGCGCTCGGCGCGAGCCAGGAAGATCTCCGACGAGGGCGCGTGCGACAGACTCCATTCAGTCGCAGCAATGTGGCGGCGCGCTGGCGCTGACCGGTATTGTGTCGGCCAACCTGAATTGAGATCCCTGTTGTGGACGCGTGCGCTCGGCCGCGCTGTGGCCAAAAATGGCGTGTCATCCTGCGCAACGCTGTTGTCTGCGGATACCGGACAGTTGCGGAGCATGGCCAGCCTTGTCGCAAGTGAATCGACCGCCGCGGTCTGCCTGCCGGAGCTCGTTGGTGGGCTGTGTGGAAGACTCATGCCTGCTGCGATTGCGCATGTGCTCATGCCCGCACGGGCGGAGGTGCTGCGGGCGCTTGAATCACGGAAAATGGCGACGGAAGTCGACAAACCACCGAAGTCAGCTTCAATTTTGGCGCGCGATGATTGCGTCTTTGCGGTTGCGCAGGCGCTGCAAGCTGTGAGGGCGGGGGCGCTTGACGGTGATGCGACCGCCAAACACTGACCGCGTCTTGATCGAGCCACGGACAGTCATTTCTTCGATCTTGACGGTGGTACGCGTTCTCAATCCGCGTCCCGCTGGGTCGACTCCGTTACGCGCTGGCTCGGCGGCGATTCATGGACCCGGGCGCACCTCTCCTGGGCAAACACAGCCCACACGGAAGCCAACCGCAGAGGTTGCGCGCTACAGGATGACAATCATGGACGCTACCAAGCTACTCGACGACGCCATCGCCGAAGTCGATCTATTCGACGCTGACGCCTTCGTCGTCACCATCAGGGTCGGCGCGGTCATCTACGGCGCCGTCAGCAGGCAGTTCGTGGCTCGATATCCCCATCCCTGTCGTTGCTTGGGGTGAGAGCATCGGACCGGTGGCGCTGCCAGACGATCGCTTCGTGGTCTTCACCTGCCTGTGGTCCGAGGCCGAGGACGGTGAGGGTTATCCAGACCGTGTGATCACGATCTGCACCTCGTCGGCGGTGCGCCTCGCCGGCATGGCCGGTCTCAACCAGGCCGCGCTGCCGCTCATCGGCGGTAACAAACGCTCGGCGCGCAAGCCAGCGATGGGCCGTGGTCTTCAGCGGGCGCTCGCGCTCTTGGAGCGCCATGAACATGACATCGAGGTGATCGTAGCCACGGGCGCCAGCGTCCAGTCGCGCTGATTTACCGCCGCTGAGCCGCCGCCGCTCGTCCGCGAAATAACGACGGACGAGCGTTCGCAGCGCCGACTTACGTCAGATGTCCTACCGCTCATGCGTCGTACGCCTTGCCGGTGGCGAAGTCGCCCGTGGCCCGGTCCGTGGTCGCCTGCACGGCGCGAGCATGAGCACGAAGGCGCAGCCCACAGCGTCAAGAGCTTGGTGCAGGAGTTCATGCATGACGAGCGGCGGCGCACCTTTGGGGCCGGGTTCCCGGGGTTTTTGCGACCGAGTCGTAGCCCTGTGCCCGCGGTCCCCCCCCGTTGTTCGCGCTTGGATTGGCCCGTAGTCTTTGAGGATAGGAGTCCGCAATGAGAGAAGTTTCTCATATCTTCAAGAAAGGTGGCCGCCTTCTTGACGAGGCTAAGAGAGAGTTCCCAGAATATTCAGCATTTACCGAGTACCTAGCACTGCGAGTCAGGGAAGCGAACGGATCTATTGAAGTGATCAGGATCCTCTGCGAGTACCTCAAGATGGCTGCTCCAGACCCAAGCCCAGTCACCTTGGAGTCGATTGTTCGACTTGCGGTCGAAAGAAACGCTGCGCAGACAACTCGTGTGTATCAAGAGCTTTCGAGACATGGCGTTGATTCGCTTGGTCTCAGCATGTCCCTTAGTCTGAGATTATGTGGCACGATCCATGTGGGTGACGCCAAAATTGGGCGACACTGTACGGGTTCGATGAATCAAGCGGTCGATCGAGACCATGTATCTGATTATGCGGCGATCTTTATCTGCGCACTCGCCATGCTCACGGGGCTTGAGATGGATCCCAGAGATGAGGCGACCTGAAGTCCTTTGCGATCGCCCTGTCGGGGCCACGACTCGTTGCCTTCCTACCTGCGTATTGCTCGCGCGCGACCAATGTCGGCTGCCGGATTGGCGAAGCTATAGCACGACGCCGCGTACAAGACGCCAAAGCGGCAATCCAGGGTAATTCGTGGTCGAGCGCGTTCTTCACCTCGTCGCCCACGCTATTTTGTGAAGGGATAAGTGAGCCCACTCACTAGTCTTCGCGATCTGAGGACGTCGCCTCAAAGACCCTGACGAACTCCAAAGCGCTGTCCGCGTCGTACAGCACACACACAAGCCGCTTGAGTGACCCAGTGGTGTTCGCACGGTTCTCGACGGCCGCCCGGAGCAGCTCCGCGCAGACCGAGACCGTCAGACCACCGGTGCCCGTGCCGAGCGCCGGCATCGCGAGGCTCTCCACGTCTAGCTCGTCGGCGAGCTCAAGGCTGCGCTGCAATGAGCGGGAGATGACCTCCGGGCTGCCTGAGGCCGTCGAGGCATGCAGCAGCAGGTTGGTCATCGGTAGGCCGTACGAGCCGGTCGCGACGACGGCGCCGGCTTCAATTGGTCCGCGGCGGGTCATCTCCGCCTGCAGCGCTTCCGGCATGGCGGCCGCGCGGCGGATCGCACCCGAGACTCCCGCACCGAGGCGTAGTTGGCAGTTGGATGCGTTCACAATCGCGTCGGCGCGGATGCGTGTGAGGTCGTTGACCACGATCCGTACTTCGATGCGCTGAAACGTCCGCGTGGCCGGTGAGAACGCCTTGGCGCGGAGCCGCTGGATTGCTTTGTCGTAGGCCAGCCCTTCGTTGAGGAGACAGAGGACGCGCACCGTCGATCGTTGTCTGTGGTGGGTGGCGCAGATACGATCTAGCGCGTCCAAAACGGTGAAGGGCCGATGTGTCATCGGGCGCAAGTCGAGCGTGACGACATCCGGTGGGTTCTGAAGCAGATCGGCTATATTGCAGGTGAAATCAGCGAGGTCGTCGAAGTCAAAGACGACCAAATCTGCGCTGAGTGGCTCCGCGCCGCTGCAGGCTTCAAGTTGAATCATTGGATGCATAGGGGGCATAAACACATCCCAAAGACCGGCGGTGGTCGACTTGCGCGACCAGCCGCCTCGACCGATCTGGCGACCCTCACGTCGAGGGGCGACGCGACTTGACTACAAATTTAATTAAACCTCAGCTATTCTGTGTAGCCCACTCACGACGTGTCTACAACCGTCGCGCAGCGTCGTTGTTGGCTGTGGGACGCCTTTGAATTCCGGTCCCGCAGCGCAACACCCCGTGGTGGCGCGGCCATTCCCAGCGCGCCAAGATCGGTCGGCGTTCGGCGGCGAAAGCGACCTCGGCAAAGCCAGATCCAGACCAACTGAAGGTGTAGCGGCACGGCAGCCCATCACAGCCGTGGCACGTCTTTCCGCATATTCCCGCCGCGATAACGCAGCCGTCTCGCGTGACTTTGAGCGTCGATAACCAGTCATTATCGTTACATAGTGAGGCGCTTGGCGCGACGTCTGCCATGAACGCGAAACGGCTCGTCGCCCTGTGCCAACGCCACGCCAACAAGCGTTGTTCGACGATGCTACCGCCGCCGCCAACTGCGACGAGGGCGACCAGATCTAGCGCGCCGTCACCATCTGCGTCGACGATGACAGCGTCGATCAGGTGCAGACCGCCGCATCGCTCCTCCGTCTCGCCGCCAACATCGCAATAAGATGGGCATTCGCCATTGTTAAATACGGCGTATGGCTGATGTTCGTTCGGTCGGTCGAGATCGATGGGCAACGGCAACGACACGCGCTTGAGCACCGCAGCGACGCTGGGTATGACAGAACCTAGCGGCGCCGACGCTGGGACGGCGCCCCGCAGTTCGTCACGATCGCCAGCTGAAGCCCGTGGCGACCGCCTGAAGTCCTGACACATACTAGAGAGCTCGAAGGGCCCGATCATCGGTAGACCCTCGTCTGGAGGCGGCTGAGGTGTTTGCTCGCTGCAGCTTGCAGTGCCCGCCAACATCACCATCGCCGCCAGACACCGCAGCTGTCGACGGCCTACGATGGCGCTGAAGGCTACGACGCAGGCGCGGCGCGAGACGGAAGCGGCCGAACGCTTGCATGGGACGTGCTGGTACATTGTGGTCTCCGGTGTTGCAAAGGCGGCGGGTGCGCCCAGGGGCTCGGGCGCGCTCGGGATGGCGGATGCCGCTGACGTGATTGTGTTTAGTGCCACGAACCCCGCTCAACTCAAGCGCCGTGTTCCTCGAGGAACTCCTGCCGTACTTCCGCGAGCCACGCTAGGAACTTCTCCTCGTTGAGATCGGCAAACGGCACGCGCCGAACCGGGAAGCCCCCACCACTCAGGCGTGTCTCCATCAGCCCGCCACCGGTGGCGTTCATCGAGTGGATCAACACGTCACAAGGCTTCATGTGTTCGATCATCGCCTCCACCACATGGCCACCGTTGAAATGTCGATCTACCTCGGTGAGCGCCTGGAGATAGAGGTCGTAGTCTAGGAGTACGCCGGCGTAGACACTGCCGTGATCTCGTTCCAAGATGCCCATGGCTTGACCTGCACTCGCCGCTATCACGAGCCGCACGTATCTAGGCAACCATTTCTTGAAGTCAGCGACCCGGCCAAGGTCGTCCTCCACGAGCAGCAGGCGGAAGATCGGGACACGATGTAGGGTTGCGTTTGACATCTGACACTCCTTGGAGGGGAAGAAAGCTCCCCTCGACGTCCATTGGACGTCCCGCCGAGCGTGGATCTGACGTTCATCCAAGTAGATCTATGCCCGCCGAGACTGGCCGTCGAGTGCGGCCTACTGAATCGCCCCTCCTATAGCAGAGGCTGAGGTCGGCGATGGTCGGGCCAATCGAGACCTGACGACCAGTGGCGGACCCCACTGGCGTTTCGGCCACCCACTTTGGCTTGGCCGTGCGACTCCCCGATTCCAGCGGCACGCGAGCCGTCTGCTACCTCGTCGACGCCCCGCCAACCATCGTCCCTACGCCAACCCACGCATGCTATCGGCGACCGCCGCCGGCCACCGTCACCCAAACCTCAGCCGTTCATGTCAGATCACCCCCCTGCCACCGCGTCTACCTCCGCGAAGCCTAACCAAGCCCACGGAGCCCACCGATGTCGTCCCCCACCCGCCGAGAGAACCACCTCACCCCAGCCATCGAGCGCGGCCACGACCACAATCGCGGCGCCCAGCAGGAGTCCTCCGCCAGCTCCACGCCGGTCCCCGCGCCCTGGCTACGCCTGAATGACCGCTCCACCCGCCGACCCACGCGCGCCGCCGAGACCGGCCTCTGGGTCGCTGGCGGCACAGATCTACTCGCCTACGCCCTGCGAACCGCGCCGCCAAGCTCACCTAGCGCGACAAGCAACCACGCGGCGCCGCAAGTAACCGAGACCTGCGATAGCCCGAACGGCCGCGGTGAAGCCGCGCCGATGACCGCGCACTTCACGGTGCCGCTGCGACTCACCACCCGCCCCAGCAACGCCCTCGCCAGCTGGGCCGAGCTGCTGCATCACCTCGCCGTCGGTCCAGCCGTGACCTGGCAGCTGAGCGTGCAGCTACACAACAACCAGGTCAGCGTGGCGCTACAAGCCCATGCCGCCGGCCTCGCCTCGGACGTCGAGCGCGAGTTGGGCGTCGTCCGTAGCCGTCTCCTACTAGTCCTCCACTCGAACAAGTCGTGGCTCTCCGTCGACACGCTTCACCCGGACGTGGCGACCGGCACCATGACGACCGGCAGCTTGGAGACCTCGCAGCCAAGCGACGACTGGCAGGTCGGCGAGTACTTCACCCAAGCCGTTCGCGAGGGCACCGACAAGGCGAGCTTTGCGTCCTGGCGCAGCAGCATCGGCGACCTCGACACCATCGTCGACACCCTACGCCTGCAGGGTGGCCGGGCACGCTACGTCGTCTCGCTGCGATCCACGCGCACCACCTCCGATGAGCGCAACACCATGCGTGACGCCGGCCAGCCGGTCGCCAGTGGCGAGGCGTTGGCCTTCGAAGCGCGGGTGCATCTGGCGGTGCAGGGTCAGCTGAGGGAGGGCCTCGCCGACCTGCTTGGCGCCCGTATTTTCGGCCGCCAAGGGCTGATCGGCGCCTTCGACCAAGGCACCGTCACCAACAACGTCGCGAGTCACGGCACGTTTCACTTCGAGCAGCCGTCCGGCGATGACGCCCGTCGCAAGGCCCTCTGGAACCTCATGCACGGCGCTATGCTGCCGTGGGCACGACCGGCCTTGGGAGAGCGCCGCACCCGCACGAGTCGCTTGGTCACGCCGTTGCACGCGATGACCGTCTTTCGGCTGCCCGGCGTGGGCGACGAGCAGCTGTTGCCGTGCCTACCGCTGCCCTTGCCTGGCCGACTCGCCACCACCGGCGCGGTCATGGGCGATCTCGTCGATGGCAGCGTCTATCGACAGCCCGACAGTGACGCTGCGCTGCACACCCACATCGTCGGCATGACCGGGATGGGCAAGAGCGCCCTGCTGCTGCAAATCGCATTGCAGCGTATCGAGGCGGGTCACGGCCTCTGCGTGATCGATCCCCACGGTGAGCTCGTCGACGAGCTGCTGGTGCGTTTGACGCCAGATCTCGTCCAAGGCCGCGACGTCGTGGTGATCGACCCCACAGAGATCGAGGCCCCGGTGTGCATCAACCCTTTGAGCTACCCCTCCGGTCAACCGGAGCTGCGCTCGCGGGTCGTCGACTTCGTCATGGCCATGATCTCAGATCTCTACAACATGGCACAGGTTGCCGGTCCCATGTTCGAGACCTACTTCCGGGTCGGCCTGCTGTCGCTGATGGACGCCGCCAACGGACCCGTCGCGCTCACCGACCTTGAGCGCCTGCTCATCGACGAGGAATTCCGCGACCGCGTGATCGCGAAACTGCGCGACCCGGTGTTGAAGCGAAAATGGGAGGAGTTCAACAACGTGACGGGCGGCAACGACTCGTCTCTGCGCAACATGGCGCCGTATATCACCAGCAAGCTCAACGCCCTGATCTACAACCGCTACCTACGTCCGATGCTCGCCGCTGAGCGCTCGAGTGTCGACTTTCCCGACCTTGTTCGAAATCGCAGCATCGTGCTCGTCAGCCTGCGCAAAGGCCCTGTGGGCGCCGCAGCCGGAAACCTGTTGGGCCGCGTGGTGCTCTCGCAGTTGGTGATGACGGCGATGCAGCGCAGTCGTGCCGAAGCGGCGGCGTCGCCTTTTCATGTCATCGTGGATGAGTTTCAGAACCTCATGACCAGCGCGATTGGTGAGGCGCTGGCGGAGGTACGTAAGTACGGCATGCGGCTGACCCTGGCGCATCAGCACCTGGGACAGCTCAGTACGCAGGTCGAGGGCGCCGTCTTCGGCAACGTCGGCACCACGGCAATGTTTCGCGTAGGTGCCCGAGATGCCGCGCAGCTGGCTGGCTCCATGGCGGCACCTGAGCTGGCCCGGATGTTGACGCAACTGCCGGCCTATCACGCGGTGGTGCAGACCCAACAGGCGCGGCGTCCACTGCCGCCGTTTGTGATGGCTACACGGCCGCCGAGCGTCGCCATCGATGATGAGTGGGCGGATATCTGGCGGGAACAAAGCCGTTCGCGCTTCGGCGTTGAGCAGCGTTGAGGCGGCGGTTGGGAGCTGCTGTCGGCCCCGGCTCGTGGTGCTAGCTGTCCGAGTCGCCAGGAGCCGTCTTTAGACGGTCGGCGCCGGCTAGCCCGCTTCGGTCTTCGCGAACACAAACCGCAAACACAACCACCGCGCCGAGTAAGGCGAGCGCCGACAGCGGCGGCGCTGCCGACAACAACGGATGATTCTCCGGATGATTGGCAAAATCGTCGAGCCCTCGCTGAGCTGCGACGAGCAGCCACGCGCCGACGAGCGCTGGCCTTAGCTGCGTCCGTCGCCACAGCCACAACAGCGGCGCCAACAGGAGCGCGTAGCTGGACTCCCACGAGAGCGGGCTCAGGATGACGATGGCGGTGATGGCGCTCGCCGCGTCGACGGGCTCACTCTGCCGCCCCTCACTCGCACGCCGGCCGATTCGTAGGGCCAGCAGCGCGAGCATCGCGACCGCGACGCCGCGTGCGAGCCATGGCACGAGGGCCGGGGCGTGGACCCAGGGTGTCGTCCACTGATTGGGCGCACACATCCGGATCAGCAGCGCATACACGGACTGGTTGGCCGGGTGGCCATGATGCGGCGCCATGGCCATCGTCGAGGGCAACACTGTGTCGATCCACGTCGTCGTTGCGCCCGGCGCACCGACGATGCCAACCACCGCGAGCAGCGCGAGCGTGCCAAGCGCGGCGCCGAGCAGCCGCCAGCGCCGGTGCGCCGCCATTACGGCCAATAGCAGCACCGGGCCGACTTTCGTGGCAGCGGCGAGGGCGAATAACACGCCAGCCAGCGCTGGCCGACGCTCGCGAAGTGCAAAACCAGCCACCACCGCTCCTAGCAGCAACAGGTTGATCTGACCGACAAACAGGGAAAAAAGTACAGGTGGAAACAACAGCAGGGGCAACGCGGCCCACTGGGAATCAGCCGTGGTCCTCACCACGATCACCATCATGGTCACCGCCGAGAGCGCGAACCACAGGCCAGCGGCGATCGAAGGATCCATCATCGCCAACGGTCGCAGTACGACGGCGAGCCATGGCGCATAGATGTAGTTCGAGCCCTGAACGAAAGGGAGCCCCTCAGTCGTCGCCATCGCGTCGGCCCACACGCCGTCGTAGGGGGACTGGCCAACCAGCAGCGCCCGAGCCGCGAGCCAGTAGTCGTAGAAATCCAGGTGCGCGAAGTCCCGAACTGCGGCGGCGCCGCTAGTGAAGAGCGTCATGCCAAACATCGTCAGACACGCTGCCAATACAGCCCAAAGCAAGCGCTGCTTGTTGCTTGCAGTCACAGCGGGACCTCTCCGAATAGCCGCTGACCCGTCAGGCGGTTTGCGGCGACCTTGAACACGTGGAGGATGAAGCGGCGCAACGAGGGCATCTGCAGGCCCTGACGAAGCACGCCCGCCACGATACCGGTCAGCGCGGGGCGTGTGACGAGCAGCTCATCGAAGTTGATGGCCAAGTCGAAGCCCGGCGGCTCCTGCGTTGGCGCGCGGTCGAGCCAGCCGCGCAGCGTCGGGCGCGCGCCGCGGTCGCCGCGCAGCGCGTCGTCAAGTAGCGCCGGATCCCGCGCTCTAATCGAGCCCAGCAGCGGCGCAAGCGGCTCCTCTAGCCACGGTGGCAGCTCGGTCGCTTCCAAGACGGCACGCAGACCACGCAGCGCCCGGGCCGGGGTACCGCTTGTCGCTACCACGATGTGCAGGTCATCAATCACATCCACCGCGAGCTGCCGATCGCGGTCTGTTAGCGCCTGTGACCAAAGCGTATGCGCCAGCTCAGCACCCGTCGTGCGCCCGTCGAGTTCATCCAAGCCAAGGCGGGCTGCGAGGAACAGGGCTTTCGCACGTCGTCCCGAGGCCGCTGTCCACCTGCGGTCAGGCGCACAGGCCAGCCAGGCTTGCTGCAGGGCGTCAAAACAATCGCGGAGCTCGCACCACCGAGGATGTGCGGGGTGTCGAAATAGCCACGTCGAGAGCACGTAGAGCGGCGACTGTGCGGCCATGGTTGGGGTGCCGTCGGGGAGCCTCGCGGCGGCGGCGATCGCTAGGCAGACGTCACCCAGGGCGGGAAGTTGGGCCTCTCTGTTGGACGCAGCGATGAGCGCTCGCTCTGCGACGGCGATCTCAACGACCTCGCCGCTGCCGGCTATCGCCTTGAGCAAATCCGTGACCGCCGCAAGGTCGCCTTGACCCTCCATCAGGTCGAGCAACGGCGTGAGATCGCGGCGCTGGTCTGCAGGCAAGGTCAGGCCGCGTTGCAGCTCGAACGCGAAGGCCGGCCAGTTCTCCGGTGGCGACAGCCGGCTGAGCGGAAACAGCAGCGAGAGGATGCCGATCGCCACATGGCGAGTGAGGAACCCCCGCACCGAGCCCAGACCACCAAGCGTGCGTCGTGCCAACGCTTCGGTCGCCTCCATGAGCGCCGGGTGCGCCGCCAACCGACCGGACGCGCTCGCCCGCGCAGAGAGGAGCGCCACGCTGACGCTGATCATGGCTCGCGGTCGCCACATTGGCCAGCGGGGCAGCTTGGCTAGCGCCTCGCGAATCGCCTCGACGAGCAGGTCTGGATCCACAAGCGCGAGCCGACTCACGTGGCGCAGGGCCGTCTCCGCAGAGGGTGGATGTAGCAAACCCCAACCCAACGGCTCAGCGATACGCGCGCGCGCTGCTGCCTCGACCAGCACAGGGCGCAGCTTTCGGTCCACCCACCAAGTCGCGAATACGAACGCCACACGCTGCGGATCGTAGAGCGCGAGCGCCTCAACGGCGGCGAAACCAACCCGCCGATGGTTGCGGTTGGTCGACGCCAGGAGCTGCCGGATCGCTGGCGCGTGGACCTCTCGCCGCGCCTGCGCTGTCCCAAGCGCGGAACGCAGGACGGGGTAGGCTGCGACCCGGTCGGCCAGGGTGAGCGCGGCGGTCTGCTTCAGCGCCAGCGCCGCTTCATGGGACAGACTCCAGTGGGCGATGCGATCGTGGCCAAAACGAATCGTCGTGTCGTCCGGGGCGAAGAGCAGCCCGTCCGACACCAGCTCACGCCACGCTGGCGCGAGTCGGCCGTCCCCCAGAACCGCGCTTTCTAGCCAGGAATCCGGCTCGCCAGCCAGGTCGACTCGGTCGGTGGTCGACTGCCACATTCGGGCAGCGACATGCCGCAGCAGGAGTCGTGACCGCGCGTTCGAACGGGACGCCACAAACGCTTCAATCACACCGTCTAGCGACAGCCGCGCCTGGGTCCCCAGCACACCGAGCTCGACGGCTAAGGCGCCGAAGAGCGGGAGCTGCAGCATGCGGCGCGTGGGACCGTCAAGGCGTTCCCAGGTCGTCGCGCCGCGTGCCTCCGCCTGTGACCACAGTTGCCGCGCCTGGTTCCGCGAGAGTGGGCCCAGCTCCATGGCGCCACCGACGACGATCGCCTGTCGGTCCCCCGACAGGGCGCGCATGCAAGCGCCGAGCAGCGCGGTGCGAACCGTCACCAATAGGCGCGTGCCACTCGGGAGCGTGGCCAGCGCCAGTCGAAGGCCGGCCAGCGCGGCGTCGGGGTCCACGGCTTCGTTGACCGCGTCGACGGCCAGCGAGAGCGGCGTGTCCATGTCGACGAGTTGGGACAGCTCAAGTGGGATGGGTTGTCCCGTGAGCGCGGTGGCGACGCGGTCTTCAAGCGCGTCCTTCGGCCCCCATTGCACCCCGGGCAGGACAACCGCCAGCCGCCCACGTGCCTGCTCCCGTTCCAGCCAGGCGATGGCTTCGCGCGACTTGCCCACGCCCGAGGCGCCATGAAGCACGATCACACGAGCGCCGTCTCCCCAGGGTGCGTCGAGTCCGGTCACGAGTTCGGGCCGGTCCACATGCACTGGCGCGCCAGCGCGAACATGCTGAGACGCTCGCGCGAGCGCGGCTCGACCAAGTTCCTGTGCTCTGGCGGGTTGCGCGACCAGCGCGCTGCCGACCAGCGCACGCCTCGCCGCCTCGCGTCTTTGCTCACGCAGCCAAACCCCAAGCGCGTCCAACGACGCCAGCCCTGCCGACACCTGTCGCAGCTCACTGGTCGAGCTGTAAAGCGCCGCGGTTCCGGTCAGCCGCTCGTAGAGGAAGACGTCAGGTTCCTTGGCGGCGGTTGGACTCGAGTCAAGCGTCAGGATCCAGGGAGCGAGGACCAACCGCCCCACAGCGCAATCCACCTTGAGCTCTCCGTCGACTCTGTTTGGCACGCGATCGCCCAGACGCACTTCACGACCATCGGAGGCGACGTGCAGCAGCGGCAGGGCCAACAGCGGCTGCGCAGCGGCAAGCGCGCGGTCGAGCGCGTCCTCAAGCGCGTCGGCGAGCTCCGGATCAGCCGGCGCGTGCGCTGAGTGATGACGAAAGCGTCGACCCGTGTTGGCTAGGTCGGCGCACGAGCCAAGCCCCCGCCACGCTGGCGTGTGCGGCGCCCAAGCACCGGCAAGTGCGTCGAGCCGCACGCCGAGCGCCCACCAGTGGTTTGCGGCCGGACCGGCGAGCACCTTCTCAAGTGTGTCTTCAATGGCTCGCTCGGGCATCGGGTACTGCAAGCGTTCCCAGTCCGCGAGCCGGATGAGGGCGACGTATTTGATCACCGCGTGGAGCGCGTCAGCGCCGTGGCGCAGCCGCACCTCCGGCGCGCGACTGTTGCGCAGTCGGGCGATCGGGAGCTGGATTGGAAGCGGAAGCGGAAGCGCGCTCATAAGACACTTCCACCGCTGCGTTGCTGCCCAGCCGTCCAAGCGTCGCGGTGGGTGTCTGGACAAGGGCGTCCACGACACCCGTCCGCGAAGGCGCGCCAGCCGGCGTGACGCAGACGAATCCGTCCTCTGGCATCGACAGACAAGTCGCCACGCTCCAGCCAGTTCATCGTCAACTCAGCGTCGACATTGGAGCGCAAAGGATCGTGCACACCATCGACGATCTGAAGGAACTGAGTCAGGCCGAGCTCGGTGTGTGTCTCGAAACGTTCCGCCGCCGCGCGAAGCCACGCGTCCGACTCGTGCGGGGAGCCCTGCGCCAAAACAGCGGCCGGCGTGCTCACATTGGCCTCGGTCTCGACAAGGCACGCCCGGCGTAGCGCATGGGGCCACAACCCCGGTTCGTGCGCGCCGGTAACGACGCCGATCTCGGCGAGCGCTCCAACAGTGTCCGCCAATTCGAGCAGCGACCGCGGCGATGTGAGGCCCCACGGCACAAAGATGACGACCGGCGGCGCGCCCGCCCACCGCCCGAGCAGCGCCGGGAGCTCCGAGGGGTCGGTCCCTCCAAGTTCCGTCGCTAGCCGAAATGCCGGATCGTCGAGGCTGCCGAGGCAGAGCAGGAGGGCCGGTCGGTCGGCTGTGCGCGCGCGATCGACCACTTCGCCGGCCAATTGCAGCGCGCCCATCGCTGGCGTGGGCCAGACCCTAAGCCCCACCCAGGAGCCGATCGCAGCCGTTCCTGCGCCGGTCCAATGGCGCAGCGGATGGTCCAAGGGCGCATGCATCAGCCACTGATCGAAGAGCGGTGTGGCTAGCGCGGGCCGGCTACAGACTTGGTTGGCGTGGCCGCGCTGAAGCGCGCGGTACGCGATCTCGCCGCGACGCCTTGTGCCCTCCCAGACGAGCGTCGTCTCTCCATTCAAGAGCAGCAGGGGCGCGACTGGGGCGCCCTCGACCAACGTGTCGAGCCCGTCGCCGGAGACCACAGGATCCCAAGCTGCTGTGAGCTCGTCTGCGAGTCGCCGCCCACGCTCAGCGAGCGACCTGGCGAGGGCCGCGGTCGCTTGCTCCGGCGGCGCTCGACCCGTGTGACGCAGGGCCTTCTCGTAGTCGGACAACCAATCGGAAGGGTGACCTACCGCCAGTTGGGCCCAGGCCGAGAGCGGACTGTCGGTACGTTGAGCACGGTCCAATACCAGGCGCAACGCAAACTGCCAGAACCCGGTCTGGCTGCGGCGACCACCTAGCAAGTGATGCAGGGTCTGGCGGACCGGTCCGCCGAGAAAACCCTCGGCGGTGGCACTGGCCACAGCCGCCGCGGTGATGAGCCGTAGGCCGGCGTCTGCGCGCACGATGAGCTCAAGCACGGGCAAATCTGCGTCACCGACGGCATGCCATTGGAGCAGCTCCGAGAGTCTGGGCATGTGCTGGTCCGGTGAACTGGGGTGTGACGAAACGGCGTGGCGTATTGTGGTTGCAGGCGGGCGTGCACGATAGCACGTGATCACTGTCTGCTGCCGCGAATCTCTGCGCCATGAGCGCATCTGATCGTGGCGATTCAGAGGATATTCACGCCGTGCTGAGCCGCGAACGGACTTGGGCTGGGACAGACGGCGGCGACGACACGAACCCATCAACTTCAGCTGGGTCGCCCTCATTACGCTCGCGACTGCGATGTTGCTGTGCTTGAGTTTGACCTTCAACTCGGTGAGCCCCCGAGTTATTTACTAAACATGTCAAACAATTTGGAGTTCGGATCGCCTCTTGAGATGACGCTGGTGGCTGCTGCGGGTGTGGGTGCTGGATAGTGGACCATGTCGCGCGATCTACTAAGTCTTTCAGACCCGGCGATCATCGATGAAGCGCGTGTCAGATCTCGGCGGGGCTTCGCGTCTATTGAAGTAGACATGCGCAGGATCCGACCTACGAGAAGGAGCGCCCCATGAGTCGACAACGTCGCAAAAAGTCCAGATTGACGGCCACCGACCTCGCCATGCCCGATGGTTCAGGTCGCTCATCGTCATCGCCGGTCGATTCTGAGCTGCTCGGTGGCGTCTTATCTGACGCCCGAGGTCACGGCGCTTCTACAGGCCTGTGGCGCAGCAAGACGGACCGCCACGACCTCGCGCTTGGTCTCGCCGGTGGACTCGTCAGCGACGGCATCCAGGCGTGGTCAAGCGTGCAGACCGAGCGGGAGATCACCAAGCGCGTTAAACACAGCGCCCGGGCCCACGTGCGTGCTTCTGAGGCGCACCATACGACCGCGCGGCTCGCGCTTGAGGAGCGCCGCTCGTTCGGCGATCGCATTGAGCGGATGACCATCGCGGAGCCTGACGCTGCGGTTCGGCTTCGACTCGCTGACGCCTTGGTAGCAGCGCAGCACGATGATTCTTCCGGTCCTTGGAGCGAGCGATGAGCCTCGCAACACTGGCGACCAGCTGCCTCGGTAGCGCTTTGGTGGGGGCTTGGATCGGCGCGGGGACGGCCAAAGAACGGACCCGGCAGGACAAGCATCGTCTACGCGCGGCGCTGCGGATTTTGGAGCGGGAGGCCGAAGGTATTGAGTTGGCGAGCGCCGAGTACACCGAGGCACATGCTCAGGTGCTGCGCATGATCGCGCGCGAACCCGAGGTGGCGATACAGCTGCGTCTGTGCGACGCGCTGGACGCCTCGGCCCGGAGGTTTGCTTGCGGACCAAGGCCGGCGGCGGCGCGTCTGCTTGGGCTGCAATATCAACCGCCGGGGCACGGCGGCTCGTCACGGAGGCTGCGATGAATCCTTGGTTGGTAGTCGGTGTGTTGGCGCTGGGTGCAATGTCAGCGGACGAGGGGCAGCAGAAGAAAAAACGCGAGAAACGGAAGAAGAAGGCGAAGAAGAAGGCGAAGAAGAAGGCCACCAAGCGGGCATTGCAGTTGCAGGAGCGTCTGGCATGCGACGCGTTGCACCGAGCGGCGTCGACCGAAGCGGTCTTGAATCTGCCCGACCTGGACCACCGAGTTCGGGCGCGTCTCGAGAGACAGCGTTGACGAGCCGAAGACGATGCCAGGCTTGCGGACGTGGCGTGGGTTGTTGTTCGGCCACTTTGGGCAGACATCTGACAGGCAAACGACAGCACGAAACAGGCGATGCGCCACCTCGCGCGATGCTGTTGTGTTCCCACTGCCGTTGATCCAGGCTGCGTCGTCCAACTCGCCGATGGAGACATGATGCCCGGTCACCCAGAAAAGGACGCTGCGTTCTACGCCGCCCTCGCACGCTGGAAACAAGACCTGCGCAGCCCGCGGTGCAGAGATGAGTTGATAGCGGCGATGCGGCCGCTCATCTGGCCCAGTTTGTACAAGGCAGGCATCTCGGAAACGCACGAAGGAGCCGAACACACCGTTCTATCGATTGCCTTTCGGTGCCTACGTCGATTTGGACGGGCGGCTCGTTCGGGCGAGGAGATGAGCGAGCCGCTGCACTACGTTAGAAGAGCGGCGGGGCAGAGCGCCTTCGCCGACTACTGTCGCATGCGGAGGCGCAACGAGGGTCCACCCCGGGAAGACGACGACCACCCCGACGCGGCCATGGACGCGGTGGCCAAACAGGCGGCGACGTCTGCCGGTACCGACCCAAGCGCCGGCATATTCAACAAGCCGGACACCGCGCAGATGTCGCGCGTCATGGCCGGATTTGCGAAGTTGGGCGCGAGACAGCGTTGGTTCCTAGAGCAGCACGTCCTCAAGGAGCGGGACCTCCCGGAGCTGATCAATGAGTTGTTTGAAGCGGCCCTAGCGGGTGAGCCAGGAGGACGCGAAGCCGCGACGCCAGCGCGCCGGGCCGCGTTGTTCACGAAAGCGCGAAACAACATCTACAGCTACAACAGCCGCGCGTTACCGAGCTTGAAGAAGCTGGTGCCCCCGCTGACACAGGAGGGCTAACGTGTCGACACTGCTATTCATTGACCTTGATAATGTCTATGACCGCGCCGCACCGCGAGGCACCGCGCTGGCGCGGCCGGTTTGGATTCAACGGCGCGACCTCGCTTGGCAACCCGATCTGAATCTTACGCCACCGGCGCGGTCCACCAACGCGCCGGCCGGTAGCCCGGAGCCCGATGTCGTGGTCGTCATCGCGATGAACCAGAAGACTGTCGCCGATCTCGATCTGACGGAAGCGGCGCTCTCAAAATTCGCCGCCGCCAGCGCACATGCACTGGAACTAGCAGCGCCCAACCAGGCCGTATCACGCGAGATCTGCCTGACCACGACGATGCCTGAGGCGGCGGATGTTGCGATGATTCGGCTGCTGAGCGAAGCCCCGTGTCCGGAGCACTGTGGTCCGTTTGAGTGCGTTGTGCTCTGGAGCGGCGACAAAGGCCTGCGGGCTGACTTTCAGACCCGTCTGAAGGTTCGAATGGGAGCGCCGAACGCCGATAGTGAGCAGCTCGCAAGTTGGCGGTTGAACGCACACCAACGTTGGCAGAGGAAGTTCGCCCCACCGCGGCAATCCAATCGTGAAATCAGACCTCTGGACACCGCATGGAGCGCTCCGGTCGTAGCGGGCACGATGGCGAGCGCAATGGACGTGACCCTGCCCAAATTGACCTCGCTGCAGGACATCCTCCTGGCCACAACGCATGCGCCCCATGTGCTGTCGCAGGTCGGCGTCACGCAACAGAGCGTTCGCGGCGTCGCGAGGCTCGACGAGCGGCTGGCTGGTGCGATTCAGCTGACACCGACGACGTTCGGGGAAGACGAAGGGCTCGAGGTCAACAACGCCGAGCAGATTCATCTACCGGGCGCGGTCCACGAGATCGGAAGATTGGAGGCGGCCTCCATCGGCAACGGCGCGATTCGGATCGCGGCGATGGGCACGACCTGTGGCTGCGCGCTACCGCCGACGGTGGCTCAGGAGGTGCCGCCGCGAGACGTCGTCGCGTCCTTGCTGGTCGGCGAGCACCTCAGCCTGCTGAGCTCGTCAGCCATGCTGCACGGTCTCGACCAGGGGATCGCAGTGGGCGCGCAGGTTCGTGTCACGTTCCGTCGCCTCAACATGGGCGCGAACGGGAGCGCGTTGCAGGCGCGGGTGCAGAGCGACGCGCCGGATACCGCCCCGGCGCAGTGGTGGGTCGCTGGCTCGACGTACACGACACGGGGAGAAGCGGCGGGCGAACCAGGTCGCAGACCGCTCGCTGCTGTGCAGGCGGTCGCTTGTCGCCACGGGGATCAGCTGGTGCTTCGCGCCGCTTTCGAAACAGGTAGCGTCCAGGCGACGGGGATCGCGTGTGGTGAGATTGAGAGCGTCACGCTCGCGGGCAGCGGCGAAGCTGTGGCCCTGCTGGAGACGCGGCAGACAAGCCTCGCTGGACTCGTAGCCGTCATGCCCATTCAGTTGACCGACCGACCCTCCACGGCTGCGTCCGTCATCTCGGACAATCGCTGGCGGGAGCTCGTACGATTGCCCCTCATGGTCCCATGTCAGATCGACGAGGCGGACGGCGTCTATGATCAGGAGCGGACATGACACCGTCAACGGAGAACGCTATGGCGATCGTAAACACAGGGCGTTGGGAGCTCTTGAGCCCAGAAGGGTTACTTGAGGTGCTCGCCGAGCGCGACCTGGGATCGTCCGAACAGGCTGGAGCTGTGCGTCTAGCGCTGCTTGATCAAGCGTGGTTGGCCAAAGGCATCCAGCTCGCGCTGCCGCGTGAAACACCGGCGGTGTGGGCAGATCCAGACGTTGTTTTGGTGTGGCTCTCCGCAGTGGAGCGGCTCGTTTGTGCCGACGCCGCGCTCGACCGGATGGGCGCCGCCCACACCTCGGTCGCCGCCGAACTGACGGCTTGGTCCGACGTGATGCAGCGTTCGATTCGGCCACGCGCCGATGGTTGGCTGTACGGCGTGGCGACGGAAACGAAGGCGACGAAGCCGCCTTGGACGTGGCTCAATCTGGCGCCGCCTCAGACCTTGCCGACTGGCGACACGGCGCAGACAGCGACGCTGCGAGCTTGGGTTTTCGGCCTCGTGGCCGCGGACAACGCCAAACGCATTCGCGGTTGGCTAGCGTCAGATGCGGACCTTCGCAAGCGCTACGCCGCGATGGTGCTCCCGCTGCCCACCTACCAGGGCGTCTTCTATCTGAGCTGCACGCCCGCCTCGGCGCAGGGGTCGTCGACGCACGGGGAGACGCTCGTCGCCTTCCCGGCGCCGCATCTCGGCGACGGCTGCGTCGTGCGTATCGAGCGTGGCGAGCAAGGGCAGCTATTGGCGGTAAGATCGGATCGAGACGAGCCGCTGGCAGGCCCATCGGCTCTCGCGCTCGCGTGGTTCGACGACGTGTTGTCGCCGACAGGTGGGCTGGTGGTCGTTAGCGCGAAGGTGCGCGAGACGACGCCGTCTGAGCGTCTGATCGAGCTCCTCAACGCCGCGGAGCAGCTCGCCGCTTGGCCCCAAGCCTCCGAACGGGTTCAGCGGGCGGTGGCGCTCATCGACGCGCTCGACGCAGAGGTGACCACGGACCTCATCGCACGCGCGGTCACCGCCGCCGAGGCTGAGGGAGCACAGGCGGTCGTATCTGGAGAGGACCGCAACGCGCTCGGACTCATCTGGCAGACCCGCGTTGCCCTGCACGTGAGCGGCGAAGACCTCAACACACCTGAGGTGGATGGCGCGCTGTGGGAGCTGGACGAACACTTGGAAGCGCTCGGCATCGAGCTGGCCATGAGCGTCCTGCCGATGGAGGCGATGGACTCCGACCTCATCGAGCCCGACCTCGACACGTGGTGGGCGCGCGCGGCGTATGGCCTCGCTTCGCAGGCACCGTCTACGCAGGCGATCTTGACGGCGCTGCGAGCGGGGAGGGCTCAGCTCGACCCCGACCAGCTCGCGGCGGCCCCCTCGCAGCCCTCGCCGACGCGAGCACCACCGGCGGCGCTCGAACGGCCTTACAAAAAATCACGCGTCCGGCACGCTGCGTCCACCCGGGTGTCCCAACACCGCGCAGCGCGACCGTTTGCGCAGATGTCAGCGGCCGCCGGTGATAGCAGAACGACGATGACGCTGACGTGGCAGCAGCCGGACGGCGATGCCTTTGCGGACGCTGAAGGGGTCGGGCTGCAGCTCGCCGCTGATGATGAGGTTGTCGTGATCCTCGGCGGCGCGCCGCATGCCGAATCGCTCGGTTTGGGTGGGGTGTGGAAACAGGTAGAAATGATAGCCGGCGAGCGCAGCGCGCGGTTTTCCGGGTCAGAGCTGCTGTCCTCTCCGAACAAGGGCGTCGGCTGGGACACGCTCTTCGTCCGACCAGCCAATAGTGAGCAGGTCGAGGCTTGGCCGCTCTCAACCTAGCTACGAGGAGCAAAAATGACGTCAGTTACGCTGGCCTGGCTCGAGCTAGCGAGCCGGCAAAACAGGCTGGCCAAACGGCTCGGCCCGCTCGCTGATTTTCTCCTGGCTCGAGACCTGACCGGCCATGAAAGTGGGCTAAGCGAAACAGGCACATGCCTGCTGCTCTACGACAACGCGAAGGACGAGTCTGGCACAGGAGGCGTGCGGGTCGAACACCTGCCGCCGGGCTATTCATTGCCCGTCAGATGGTCCAAGAAGGAGCGAGGCAGCGACGAAGTGGATGACGTGGCGCTGCCGCCGGATGTGCTGCGGACCGCCGAGTATGTGAGGCAAGTCCTCGCCACCGACGGCCAAGACGCGCTCCCTATCGCACATCAATACGTGCTCAAGCGCTTGCAGGCGCACGAGGGCTACAGCCTCGCTACGGCCGACCTGCTTTTCTCCGGCGATTCGTGCGCGCTGCCCTTGGCGACTGGCCTCGTTTCACTGATCCACGGCGGGAGATCGCGCCCTGGTTTGGTGATGTCGGGGAAAGTGCACGCCGGACGTCTCCAGGCCATCCAGGTGGGTGGCAAGGCTCATGTGCTCAAGACCTTCGGACTGAAGGACAGCCAGCTGGTAGTCACGCACGGCAGCCATGTTCCAGCAGGGGTCGAGGTGAGCACCCTGCCCAGGTTCGTCGCTGGCTCCACCCTGCGCGCGCAGATGAGTGAGGTGCTGGTCTCCATGGCCACCGAACCCGCCAAGGGTGACACGAACGCTTGGCTCGACTATCTGAACAGTGACTCGGGACGCCTGATTTACCACGCGAAGCGCTCACAGCTCTTCGAAGCTCACTTGGTCCCAGATCTTGCCAAGAGGCATACATGGAAGCAGCTGAACGGAGCGCTTATCGATCGCGAAGCGGTCGTAGGTGCCGACCGGCGCCGGCCGCTCGTGATGTGTTGGAACCAGCGCAATGTCGCGCTCGCTGAGCACTTGGCGCAATCGTATCTACCGTCGGAGATCTGCGTGCTGACCGACATTAGCGACGGAAGAGCACCCGACCTCGACAGAGCGCCGTCGTTCAGTGGCGTCCCCATCACGGTCGTCGCTCACGACGAGCGGAAGCTGGATTGGGCGACCGTGCGAGGCGCGCTGCACGCCTGGATGGCCGCACGGGTCAACTGCAACGTCGAGCTGCTGCCGGGATCACAACTCATGAGCGCGGTGCTAGCGGACGCGGCTGCGGGTACCTCGGCGCGCGTCTACTCTGGCGTACCCCCGCAGCGCGGCAACCACGACAGGCTCACTTTTGCGCCGATCGTGTCGTACCTGCTGCCGGCCCGGGACTGAACCTGCTGCTCACGGACAATTCGGGATCAGATCGCAGCCTATCGCTGCGTCTACCTCAGTAGCCGAGAGGTTTCCTCGGCGATCGAGGTCCTCCGATGCGCTACGTCGTCGCCTATGACATCGCTCACGCCAGAGGCCGCAAACGGGTGCATGACCGCCTGAGCGAGCTGGGCGAAGCCGTCAACCTCAGCGTCTTTGAGGTCGAGCTGCGCGACCAACGCGCGGTTGACGCCCTGATCGCTGAGCTCCGAAAGCTCATCGCCCCCGCACATGATCGCGTGCGTCTGGTGCCCATGGCGCGCGACTGGCGCGAACGGCAGCGCGACCTCGGCGCCGCGAAACCGAGCCAGACGCGCGTGGAGGTCGTATGATGGACGGCGACTTCCCACACAGACGACCCGACCCGCAACCGCCCGTGGCGTCGGTGGGCGATGCCCGAACCAGCGATGCCCGAACCAGCGATTGCCGAACGAGTGACGCGCCGTGGCGCGCCGTGAGTGACATCGAAGCGCTTCATGCCGCGTGGCAGCAAGTCGCGCGTCGGGCTCATGGCGCGGGCGTGGATGGTGAAGACGTACGCTGCTTCGCGGTTCACGCCGACACGAGCCTGCGTCGCCTCGCCGCCGACCTCGCCGCGGAGCGCTGGGCGCCGAGCCCGGGACGGGCGGTGGACATTCCCAAGTCGAACGGTGGCACGCGGCGGCTGTCGATCCCGACCGTCGCTGACCGCGTCGTGCAGACGACCGTCCGCAGGTGGCTCGCTCCCCGGATCGAAGCGCTCGCCTCCACTCACAGCTACGCCTACCGCCACGGGCGCGGCGTGGGGCGTGCCACCGGGCGCGTGGCGCATCTGATCCGCGCCGATGGCTGCACCCACGTCGCTCGCTGTGACATCCGGCGATTCTTCGACAGCATCGACCAAGAGCGGCTGATGGCGCGCTGCGCAGCGCTCGTGCCAGATGCGCGGATCCTACGTGTGTTGCGGCTGCTGCTGGAGGCCGGACAGCTGACGCCGAACGGCCGCTTCGTCCAGGTTCGCGCCGGGGTGCCCACGGGCTCCGTGCTGGCGCCTGAGCTCGCCAACCTGTACCTGACGGACTTTGACGACCACATGGCCGAACGCCTGGGCGCACACGAAGGCTACGTGCGTTACGCCGACGATTTTGTGCTGCTGACGCGCGGCGAAGCGCGCGCGAAGGCGCTGCAGGACGCCGCGGCGACGTTCCTCACTGAGCGCCTCGGTCTCGCGCTAAACGCCGAGAAGAGCGGGACAATAGCGGTCGCCGCTGGCTTTGGCTTCCTCGGTGTGCGGCACGACGGACACACCCTCGAGATCTCCGAGCGCAAGCGCCGCGAGATGCAGAGCAAGCTCGATCGTTGGGCGCACGCCGCGCGCTGGCTCCCGCTCGACGCCGCCCAGGCGCGGCTCTTCGACCTCGTCGACGGCTGGCGGCAGCACTACCGTCGCCGCGAGCTGCACACCAGCCTGCTGTGGCTGGATCTGCGCGTCGCCGCCGCCGCCGGCCGAGTCGAACGCGAGCGCCGCGCCAAGGGTGCGGCCATCGGCGCCGTCTCGCCCAAGCGATGGCTCGCCGGCTTGCCGCCCTTGGCCGCTGGCCGCGGCGATCCGAGGTTGCGGGCTTTTCGCGATACGCTGAAGAGACGCTCTGGCCAGCGCCGACCGAGCCCAGCCTCAGCCGGCGGCGCGATGGCGAAACAAGGCGTGACGAATCAGACTACACCCGCTCGTCACGGCGCACCGCAGAAGCAGGGCTCGCTCACCACAAATCAACGTCGCCGGCAGCAGGCGACCGCGCGGAGCCGCGAGCGCAGTCGCGTCGCCCAGGGCGAGGTCGCGATCGCCAGCTCGGGCAGTCAGCTCGCCCTGCGTGGCAACAAGCTGATCATCACCCGGGGTCGCAAACAACAGCGGGTTTGTCGACTGGATCGCCTGCAAGCTGTCACCGTCGCGGGCCATGGCATCGGCCTGAGCACCGATCTCATCGTGCCATTGGCCCGCGCTGGGATTCCGCTCTTCATCACCGGCCAGTTCGGTCGACCGGTGGCGACGCTGACGCCTGTGGACGCCGTGCAGGGTGAGCGCGTCGCGCAACAGGCCATCGCCGGCGTGGGCCGCGTCGGGGTGCAGCTCGCGATGGCGTTTCTCGACGGCAAGCTGCGCAACAGCGCAGGCCTGCTGCGCGTACGCGC
>ERZ889078.996-NODE-996-length-23720-cov-10.414663_pt1 | contig 23720 bp, 20 predicted proteins | sample MGYA00521266_ERZ889078 | MGnify/ENA primary metagenome ERZ889078 (study PRJEB32303, sample SAMEA104408618) | aquatic metagenome | biome: Brackish water; feature: Pelagic; material: water | place: Baltic Sea | collected 2014-06-16T06:34:00 | depth 76,534 m ...
CAAGTATATCACTAAACTATTCTCTCTCACCGCTACAGCATTAAAGAATCAAAGTCTATCCAATCCTATAAATACTGCGTCTCAAGAAAATGATTTTAATGAAATGTAGTAGAATTACTTATCCTCCCCAGTACATCAATTTTCTAAAAAATCCTTAGTATGCTATAAATGAATTTTCGGGTTAATTTATAATCGTGGAACTGCAACAGTTATATCACCGCATCCGGGAAGCCGCCATTGCCTTTGGAATTATTCTTATTATTGGAAGTGTAGGCTATAAATATCTAGGCACGGACAATACGACTATGTTTGATGGTTTGTATATGACCATCCTTACAGTTTCCACCATTGGTTTTAAAGAAGTGATTGAGCTTGATAATAATTTTCTTGGTAGGGTATTTACAATTTTTATCGCCTTCTCAGGGATTGGTATCCTCACATTCATTTTATCGAATTTTGCTGCTCTATTCATTGAAGGTGATCTTCGAGAAAAATTAAGGATCAAAAAAATGGAAAAAATAATAGATAAATGGACAGGCCATTATATCCTTTGTGGTCTTGGACAGGTTGGATTTCAGACTGCCAAAGAACTGGAAACCACGCGCCATAAATATGTTTTTGCTGACAGTTCAACAGATCGAATAAATAACGTTCAATCCGATTTGATTTCAGGTGTCGGTTTTGTTGGCGATTGCACGGATGATGAATTTCTACTCAAGCTAGGCGTTGAACGTGCAGAAGGCTTATTTATTACTACAGGCGACGATAACGTGGGACTCATGATCTGTCTATCAGCTCGTCAACTTAATCCGAAATTGCGAATTATTGCCCGTTTCACAGACCAAAGAAATATGAAAAAATTCACTTCCGTTGGTGCCAATACAATGATCTCTCCTGCATTTATTGGTGGTATGCGTATTGCATCGGAGATGGTACGTCCAACCGTTACCACATTTCTTGACAAGATGCTTCGCGGAGATAATCCTACATTGCGTATTGAAGAGATTGGCTTTTCAGAAAATTATGTGGGGAAAAACTTACTTGAAATACCTATCCAAAATTATAAGAATACATTGGTATTGGCAGTCAGGGAAGGAAACGATTGGATCTACAATCCTCCACGCCACCATCAGATCAAAGATGATACGATTCTGATTGTAATGACCTCACCGGAAGATCGAATTAAACTGGTGGAGAAATTTACTCTGCTCACCTGATAACTATGAGCGAAGTACTACAAACTTCAGTTATCATTTCCATCGCCAACCGTCATGATTTGCCTGCAATTACTGACATTTATAACCACGCCATTATTCATACTAACGCAACGTTTGATACCCATAAAAAATCCATAGATGAGATGATTGACTGGTTCGAAAGTCATTCAGAAACCTGCCCAGTGTTGGTTGCAAAATCAAGGGATACAATTGCAGGGTGGGCATCGTTATCGCCGTGGTCAGATCGCTGCGCTTATTCCCGAACGATGGAGAATTCTGTGTATGTAAATCATTTATTCAGAAAGCAGGGTATCGGCAAACTCCTTCTGGATGAGCTAATTCGAATCGCTAAAATAAATGACTATCATTCAATTATTGCAAGAGTGAGTGTGGGTAATCCGGGTAGCATGAAATTGCATAGTAACGCTGGTTTTGAAACTATCGGCGTGATGAATGAAGTTGGATACAAATTTAACCAATTCCATAATGTTGCCATCCTGCAGCTCATGTTGTAGGTAGTCTGCTAAAACAAACAGCCCCATGGAATCCATAGGGCTGTAGTAAGAGACGGATACTTGAAAAGTATTATTTCATTAGTATCATTTTGTGAGATAAGGACATCAAATCCGATTTAAGGCTGTAAATGTATATCCCAGATGGAACCTGTACATTATTCATATTCGTTCCGTTCCAGACAATATTGTGAGTTCCTGCTGCAATAGTCCCATCAACTAGTGAAGCCACTTCCTGTCCTAAAATATCATAAACCTTCAATGTAATCACACCGGATACCGGTAGTGAAAATTGAATATTAGTTGATGGATTAAACGGATTTGGATAATTCTGTGCCAATGAGTAAATAGATGGAATTTCATTCAAAGTGCTGATGATCTCATCACCATTACGGTCAGAAGTTATAGATGACGTGACTTGAAACTCTTCATTTGAATTAAACAGAACGATTTCACCAGCAGGTAATGTTTCGCCTGTCAAAGAATAAATCAGAATTGTTGTTTTACCTTCATCAATGCTATAACTGGTAGTCAGTCCTGTATTTTCATTAACAACAACATTGGGCGTATTAACTTCAAGTTGAATGCCCGCAACACCACCACTTGACTGAAGTACTAATGAATTACCACGGATCTGAAACTCAACGGGATCAGTTTCAGCACGATATCCATCATTTCCAACAATGAAGTTAATAATGTTGATCACATCCAATATATTGATGGCATTGTTGCTATCAATGTCAGCAGCGCATAACTCGCCTTCAGTAGGTGGAGCACCAACATTGATAATAATGTTTACTACCCGAATGATATCTAGAACATTGATGGCCCAATCCATTTGGACATCACCAGCGACGCAATATGCATTTACAGTAACACTAAAGTTGCCGAACCAGGTAGCGGTACCATCAGTAAATTCAACAGACAATGAAGCGGAATATCCGTCTGGTGTTTCATTTGAAATACCAAATGAGAAAGTATCCTCGCTCATCACATATTCGCCAGCGCCAATAGATCCAAAAGAAAGATTGGCATCATCAATAGTGATGTACATATCTTCGCTTGACACAATCGCAGTTACGTTGTCTGCCTGATCGACGCCTACATTTTCAGCATAAAGATACATTGTAATTGTTTCGCCATAATCAATATCTCCGTTCCCATTTGAGTCAGATGACATCATAAAGTCATCCATAACCACATAAGGACCATCAGGAACAATCACTAAAATGGAACCTTCGTAGGTCATAGTATTGTATCCCATGACAACAAGGTCAATTTCCATTGGAGTCAGTATTGGATTTTCGAGAGTAATAACTCCATTTCCACTGGCATCTAAATCAGTCACACCCAGTAATTCACCCTGGTATGATAATGCAGCCGTACCTTCTGAAATCCCCGGTACACTGACAGGGCATTCCGTTGCTCCGATAACCATAACAGCATCGTGGGTAACCGTAATGTTCATGGGTGTATCAGTTCTTACCAATAATGATGGATCACCAAATAAAGTCCAGAAATCCGTTTCATTATCACCTTGTGAACCGTACGTATCGTTCATATGCATGCATCCGTTTGCAGAAAGTCCGCCATATGTTCTTTTGATGTTGCTATCAAATAATTCAACCAGGATATCATTAAATTCATCTTGCCCATCCATAGGTGGTGCCCAAGACTGATTAATGGTGGACATAAATGCCCCGATAGCCCCACTGGGCGCTCCATTGTTTGTGGCTCGCAACCAGTTTTCGGCAAAACACGTACCATTATAAAACTCACCATTGACACACGCGACAGACCAAATAAAGGGTAGTTTATTATCATTTGTCAGGTTATTCACATTGGTGCTTGAAAAACCGGAAGTACTCCATGCATTCTGTGAACCATGCCCTGTATAATTCATGACGCCTCGGCCTTCGTTAACAGCATTGGATACAGCTGTTACATTTGCACCGGGATCGTAGATCTGGTCAATTTCTGTATAAGTATAATCCAATAATTTTGCACGGATGTTATCTTGATGCTGCCAATCCGCTTCACCTTCATCGCCAATACCTGATCCCTGTGAAGAACCGAGCCCGGTACCTTTGTGGTACCAGTCGGCACCCTCAGTGGGATATCGTTCATAAGTGATCATTCTTTCCACCTGAGTTTCTACGTGACTTGTATTTTCAGCAGAGAATCTCCCCACCATAACTTCAGGATACGAATCGTTCCCTTCAATGTATCCATAAGTCGGATCGGAAGCAGCCCCACTGACCATGGGTGATGGCATTTGTGAAATATCACCGATGAGAAGTAGATATGCTAAATTATGTTCATAATAATAATCCTCAACAAATTGGCTGATTGCTGAAGAGGTGCTCCCCACATCTGCAATATCCACCAATTCGGTTTTGAGTCCCCGCATATTTTTCCATTCAACAAGAGGCTGCATGGCATCCATGAATGCGCTATAGCATATAATCAACATGGTCCCTGCTTCATCCAGTACATCATAGCGGGTGTTCATGATATTATCATAATTAGAAAAATGACGCTGATACATGTTTTTGAATTCAGTGTTCATTTGTGTCAATTCAGCACTGTACAATGGATTTTCACCCACCAACCCCGTGCTTGAAACTCTCACAGTCACCTGAGTGTAAACGCGTAAAGTTTTTGTGATTGGATTGTACTGAAGAGGGAATACCCTAACAGCCTGTCCTCTGAAGTCACGAACGATGTACGGATCTCCCAATTCTGCAATGTTACCGGGATAAAATGCGTCGACTGTGTAAACGTTTCCAAATTCATACGGAACCGTTGAAGGATCAATATCCCGTGTCAGATTTCCTTTGGATGGTGCAACAAGAACCTGAGAATATTCTCTGAATTCTGATGAAACGACTTCGACCATCATCTGGTCGGTATTCGGGATGATAATTGAAGTAGCCAGTTTTTGCAGTTCCGGCGCTCCTGCTTCCAAGAGATATGCTCCATCTATTAATTGCGGAATGTTCATCTCTTCTCCATTAACGGTAGCGGTATTTGTTGTAAATCCGTCGATGGTAAATTCAATAACAGTCTCATTATCAGATGCACTTAGAATGGTCACATCCGAAGCACCTGTGGAACTGTCATCAAGTGGGGTCCATGAAACTGCATAGACTGAGGTTATAAGACATATTAAAGTTAACCGTAGAATCAATTTCATTTTTTCTCCTCTGAAATATCTTTTTGATTGCTAAATTCGTTACGGAAAGTTATGACTGACGTTTGTCTGCATCAAATAGAGAGAGGATTATTTACACTTTGTTACAGGTAAATAATCCTCTCAAAAGACCCAATAATAGATATACTAGTTAATTTATAGTTTGCTTGTCTATTAATCGGATTAAATCTACCACGCGATTTGAATATCCCCACTCGTTATCATACCAATTAAGCGTTTTAATGAACTTGTTCTCAATAACGCGGGTAAATGGTGCATCATAGATTGATGAGTGTGGATTACCGATGATATCGGACGAGACAATGGGTTTGGTGCTGTATTCAAGAATGGATTTGAGTTTAGAGGATTGAGACGCATTGTAAACCACGTCGTGAACGTCTTGGATAGTTACTTTTTTCTCTACTTCGATAACCAAATCCACTACCGATCCATCAGGCACGGGTACTCTTGCTGCAATTCCATCCAATTTCCCATACAATTCGGGCAATACTTTTCCAACAGCTCTGGCAGCGCCGGTAGTTGTAGGAATAATATTTTCAGCAGCCGCGCGGCTTCTGCGCCAATCTTTATGAGGGACATCCGCAAGGCGTTGATCATTGGTGTATGCGTGCGTTGTTGTCATCAGCCCCTGACGAATGCCAAATGCATCGTTTAATATCTTTGCCATGGGTGCCAGACAATTGGTAGTACAACTTGCGTTCGAGATGATTTTATGCTCGGGTAATAAACCATCGTCGTTCACACCGAGTACAACGGTATAGTCTATTTCATCCTTCGAAGGTACGGTGAGAATCACTTTTTTAGCCCCAGCTTGAAGATGTGGAGTTAACGATTCGCGAGTTCTAAAAATTCCAGTGGCTTCCACAACCACATCCACACCCAACGCTTCCCAGGGTAGTTCCCGGGGATCTCTGATTTTCAACATTTGAACGATTCGTTTGTTAGCAATGAGGGTGTTTCCGTCAATTTCAACGGTCCCTTTGTATTTCCCCATGATCGTATCGTATTTCAAAAGATAAGCGAGAGCATTATGATCAAACAGGTCGTTAATAGCCACGACTTCCATGTCCGGCTGCCTGCCGATAATTCTAAAGACTGAACGCCCAATTCGGCCAAATCCATTAATGGCAACTTTCATTATTTACCTCCAATCCCTTCAAATTTCTTATAGGCTTCCAGCACGTCCAGTATGCGAGCTGCCTGACCTATTCCATTATCGTACCAGCATAATATTTTGAACATATCCTTTGATGTTTTTATCGTTGCCTGAGCATCGAAAACCAGGGAATGATCGTTTCCAATTACATCACTAGACACAACTGGGTCTTCACAATATTCAATCCATTCACTTTTCTTATCAGCAGCTTTTTTCATGATTTGATTGATATCATCAATACTTGTGCTATCACTTTGAATTGTTATTGTAAAATCCAAGAGTGATCCCTTTGAGACGGGGACATTGAGAGCAATTCCTTCAACTTTCCCATTTAATTCCGGGATTACGATCCCAATCCATGCAGCGGATGGAATCATATTTGGAATGATATTTTCTGCAGCTGATCGGCTCCGGCGGAAGTCTCTTCCTGCCACATCCTGAAGGGGTTGATCACTGGTAAACGCATGAAGTGATGTAACCATTGCCATGTTAATTTTTACCGAATCATGAATCGTCTTCAATGTGAGCGCCAGGGCATTGATTGTCGAAGATCCTGCAGACACAAGTTTATCATCGGAGGAAATGGTTTGATCATTCACACCCATGACGACAATTCGATCAATCTCATCACGTGGTAATGTTGAGATGATCACTCTATTCGCGCCACCTTTCAAATGGTCTTCCATCTGTCTTTTTGAACAGTATTTATGCGTACAGTCAACAACCGTATCTACACCAAAAATATCCCAGGGTACATTTGATGGTTCCAGAGCTTGAAATACCCGTGTTTTGGAATTTTTAGAGATCAGATAATTCCCATCCAGTTTGATTTCTCCCGGTTCAAATCCGTCCACTTCCAGTAAATAATGAAGTATCTCAGGTTTGGCTAAATCAACAATCGCAACGATATCTAATTGATCATTTTGTTGCGCAAGACGATAAAACTCTCGCCCTATCCTACCAAAACCCATGATTCCAATTTTTTGTCTTTTCATAAGAGTCATCCTAATTGAAATATTAAAAAATAATAACGCAGTAAATTTACGGACAATGCGTAATTCGTAACTATCAGATTAGTTACGAAATAATTCAGCGGTAAATCTCATCATTTTCACATCTTCTTTTCAGATGAGTCCAGCGAGGATATTAACCTTTCAATAAAGTGTTTTCAGTACATTTACAATTTATTCCGTTCGGGGCTGATGATACCCAATCTTTCGGATGATTTTTATATTTCTCGTACTAAACCACCAGATTTTTCATAAATTCATGTATTCCGTAATTCTCACAGTCGAAAATCATATCTTTGATATCCTTTTGTCTCTGTGAATTCAATAACGGATCTGATAACGCATTAAATTTATTTTCAATATCTTCAGTGGTCATTGGTTCACGGGGATCGCCCTTTGGATATTCAAGATAAACAGTATGATTCTCACCTTTTTTTGTTTTGACGGTGACCCGGGACGGTTGTTTTGCAGGAAACATTTTTTCAAATTCAAGACTGGCTATGCCCTTGATCTTGAAGATAATATCTTTCAATTTGGGATCGTGGATTTTATCATCGTCAAATGATTGAGTAGTGATCTTGCGATCCAGAATTGCTCTGGCAATGCAGTATGGTAAACTATGATCTGCCGTCTCTCTGGATTCCGGTTCGTATTTATGAGAATCAAACAGAATATCACATGCACGAGCGATAGTCGTCACTTCCACTTCTTCGATGTCCTCGGGGAGAACGTTATTTTCTATTATTGCTTTCAATGTGGCGGTGATATGTGTGTGGGTTAACGCCTCAGTAGGAAAAGCCTTCATACTACATTCAAGAATTTTATACGAGTCACCCAATCCGCCAACCAAAGCGTCAACGTCCCAAGTCCAATCTGGCAATGTGGACAAGGCATCACGTCCCGCCATTTTAATGGGGAGCGGTTGTTTATTCTTTACGTCCCAGCCCAGGAAACAATCCATCAAACCTTCTTTTCCTTCAAATACTTCTTCGGTTCCAGAAAATCCCTTTTGAGCCATGAGTGCTGCAAAAACACCGGACTGTACCGCCATGGGATCGACTGTATTTTTCATCATCGTTAATTTACCAGCTGTCGGACAGCCAATTGTATGGTTATGAGATCCGGAAATGCCAATTGCATTGACGAGTTGATCCTCACTCAAATTCATTAATCGGCCAGCAACAATCGGAGAAACAAACTGAGTTAATGTGGCGTGATGCCATTTTCTTTCCCGGACTCCTGGTACTGCAAACAAGCACATCCGTTGTTCAAATTCATACGCCAGAACAATAGCGACAATAATTTCTTTCAAAGACGAATTCATCATCTCTCCAACTGCCAAAGCAGCAGGGATGATATCCGATGGATGAGATGGGTCTTCCTTCCAATATATGTCATTGAAATCAAGTGCACGAACCATAAGCGAATTCACCAGTGTTGCATTCACTGCTGGGATTTTATCACCAAAACCGATTACTGTGGCTTCCTGTGCGCCGGCCATGTGAGAGTAAATATCCCGGAGGATATTCACATCCTTTGTGTGATAGCCTCCAAACGCACAACCAACGGAATCATACAGATACCGTTTTACCTCGTGAACCACCTCAGTGGGTAGATCTTCATACTTCAGATTTAATGCAAATTCAGCGATTTGTCTTGAGATTGATTTTTCCAATTATTTCTCCTGTTTACTGCAAATAATGCAAAAATGTTTTTAGTTATTATCCCTTCAAGTCTTCTAGTCTTTTGCGGAAATTTTATAGTTTTTCGATTATTGCGTTTGCCATTTCCTGAGTTGAAACCGCACCTTTTCCAATGACATCTGGATTGCCAGGCAATTTAGCCATATCGTAAGTTCGGACTTTTCCTTCGGCGACGACTTCTGCAACAGCTTTCCTGATTTTCGTTGCAATATCTTGTTTATCTATAAAATCAAGCATCATGCAGGCAGATTCAACCATGGCGATTGGATTGACAATGGAAGTCGGATAGTCTGCATATTTTGGAGCACTTCCATGTGTTGGTTCAAACACACCTATACCCGTTTCCGGGTTTACCTGTGCGCTGCTTGCAAATCCAAGTCCTCCAATCAATCCTGCAAATCCATCGGATACGATATCACCAAACATATTTCCGGCCACGATTACACCATAATTTTCTGGATTTTTTGTCAGCCACATCATTTGAGCATCAATGTTTGTATTCCAAAGCTCAATATCTGGATAATCAGCTTTTTGGATTTGCTGTGCCATTTTATACATCATCCCTGATGTCTCACGGATCACGTTTGGTTTTTCACAGACAGTTACGGATTTATAGCTATATTTTTTGGCGTGTTCAAATGCAGCCCGCAATATTCTTTCCGTGGCGTTTTTTGTAAAAATCCTTGTTGATACTGAAATTTCTTCCTTCGGTGCATGTCCAAAATTTTTCCTAAACTTTGGATGAGTCATCAATGCATTATATACTTCAGTAGGCGGATTACTCCATTCAACACCTCCATATAACCCTTCCGTGTTTTGTCTGAATATTGCTACATCAACTTCAGGTTCCTCGATGGTGCCTCCTGGTCCTCTGCGAATGAAATTCAGTGGATTACCCTTGTAAGTTTTGCAGGGACGTAAACAAATATCCAACCCAAAGTGTTGACGTAAACCAACAATTGGACTGGAATACACCAACCCTTTTTCTTTTAATTCCGGAGAAAGCTCTTCAAAAGCTTCATCTTTTGGTTTGGATGTGATTGCTCCAAACAAACCCACTTTATGCTTTTCAAGTAAATCGAGGGTTCTTTGGGGTAATGGATTTCCTTCTGAACACCAGAATTTCCACCCGATGTCGCCTTCGACATAATCTGCTTCAAAGCCTGCAGCATTTAATACTCTTATGGTTTCTTCTAAAACAACTTTCCCGATACCATCACCGGGCATTATAACAATAGTTCGTTTCATTTTTTATCCTTTATTAGTAACGACAACTACGTCGAATAAACAAATTTCAATTAAATTATTTTATTGTGGGCACATTGATCATCTGGTGTGTCCCCATTGAATACAATGCATATTCAAATTTGGTACTCAAGTTACCTGCGCCTACTTTGCCGTCTTTTCTCAAAGCGATGTAGGAAACCGGAGGTACCTTACCATTTGGATATCGCTTCAAGGATCTTCTACAGGCTTCAAGACAAGCCTCTTCGGGGGAATATCCTTGTCTCATCAACTCAACTATCAGGTAACTACCGCACATCCGAATGACTTCTTCCCCCACTCCGGTTGCGCCAGCAGCCCCTACCTCATTATCCACATACAATCCGGCACCAATGATAGGACTGTCTCCAACGCGTCCGGGTAGTTTAAATGCCAATCCTGATGTAGAACAGGCTCCGGAGATCCGTCCTTCTGAATCCTGTGCCAGAACCGTCACGGTGTCATGGGATTCAATGTTTTGCTTTGTTTCATTCAAGTGCTTCAACCATCTTTCGTGGGCGGTTTCGGTCAGCAGATTTGTTTCAGTAAATCCATTATCAAGGGCAAACTTTTTCGCACCATCTCCCACTAACATGACGTGTTTGGTATTTTCCATCACCTTTCTGGCGACAGATGCGGGATACATGATATCTTTCAGACATGCAACCGAACCTGCATTGCCTTTCCAATCCATGATACACGCATCCAGAGTGACGTCACCGGAGATATCAGGTGTACCGCCGTATCCGACTGAAGAGATTTCCGGGTCCTCTTCAACTGCGCGACAACCAGCTTCTACAGCATCCAGGGCGTTGCCATGTCCGTCTAGCGCCTTTACAGCGGCAAGATTTGCCGTGTGGCCATGATTCCATGTGGATATGATTACGGTTTTTTTCGATCGCTCCACGTTTTCTCCTTTTTGGAATCCGAACACTGGGGACATTGCAGAGATCATTCCTGCCTTAATAAATGTTTTTCGTTTCACGATTTAATTTGATTTTTTACCCAGTTCTCCAGCCCACCCGAAAGGATCAATTCTTGTGCAGCAAATCCTACAGGGGGAATTTGATAATTACGCCCGTCAAAATTCAATGTTGATCTTTCAATATCAATAGTTACTGTCATGGATGTTTGAATCGTCAATTCCCCAGATCCATATTTTTTCTTTAACGCATCAGTCAAAGCGGGAACATCCAGAAGTAAAAATCCATTATTGAGCGCGTTTCGTTTATAAGTCTCACTGAAAGAACCGGCTATGACTAATTGAATTCCTTTATACTTCAGTGCGGTAGCCGCTTGTTCTCGCGATGATCCCGTTCCAAAATTATATCCGCCCACTAAAATATCACCTGACTTTACCAGATCGATGAATTTGGAATCATAATTTTCCATAACTACACCTGCCTGCTGTTCTGGTGTAAAATCATCGATGTATGTGTATTTACCTGGGAAAATACCATCAGTATTGAGATTGTCCTGAAAACAGAATACCAGATCACCGGTAATCTGTGACGGGAATCCATCTATCAATTCAACTGACGCACCGGCAACCTCTTTTTGTGGGAAAGGCTTGATCTCTGTTTTCAATGTCTTCTGCTGAGTGGGAAGATGAGTGGCGATCTTGCCGGCTATTGCAGATGCTGCCACAACTGCAGGCGATGCCAAATATGCCAATGCAGTCGGATCCCCCATTCGTCCCTTGAAATTCCGGTTGGTTGCGGAAATTCCAACTTCGTTTTCCTTCAATAATCCGATCCCAAGACCGATGCATGGACCACAACCGGGAGGAAGTGCGATTGCTCCTGCATCCAACAGAGTTTGCCAATCCCCTCGATTTCCACTCTCTTGTTGGACTTCGTTTGAAGCAGCAGCGATATAAAATTCAACTTCATTTGCTACCGTTTTCCCCTGAACCACGCTTGCAGCTTCGGCCAGATCCTCAACCCTGCTATTCACACAGGATACAAGATAGGCTTTATGAATTTTGATATTTTTTTGATCTGCTTCAAGCGCAGACATCATCGTTTTTACATTTCCGGGACCAGATACCGATGGTTGAACTGTACTTAAATCCAATATCAATTCCTGACGGTAAAGTGCATCCTCATCCGCTTTTAGACGATTTTCAATTAATTCGTTCAATCTTCTTTCATTTAGCCGAGGATGTTCTCCACCACCATCTGCATCGGATGGCACATTGGCGAGACCTCTTTTACGGATGGTATCAATTCGTTTTCGAATCCAATCAATTGTGACATCATCAATAGGAAATACACCGGCTAAAGCGCCCCATTCAGTGGTCATATTTGCAATGGTCAGTCTTTGCTCAATCGAAAGTGAAGCTAATCCATCTCCGAAAAATTCGATAGCATGATTTAATACCTCGTCGTGGTTGAAAGCACCACATAAGGCGATGATTACATCTTTCCCTGTCACTCCAGGATTTAGTTTACCCGTCAGGATGACTTTCGAAATTGGTGGAACCTGCCACCAGGTTCGTCCTGTTGCCCAGATCGCAGCAGCATCGGTTCGAACGATGGGAGTCCCCAACACGCCCAATCCACCATACATGTTTGAGTGACTGTCTGAAGCAACCATCATAGTGCCGGGAAAGGCATATCCTTCTTCGCACATGATTTGATGACCGATCCCTCGTCCTGCTGGATAAAAATCCACTCCCATATCAGAAGCAAACGCTTCAATTCCATGATATTTTTTCAAATTGGTTTCGCTGGTATCCTGGACATTGTGGTCCAGGGTAAATACCGGCTGTCTTGGATTCTGCATTTTTGATGCACCGATAGCCTTGAATTTATTCATCACCGCACCTGTGTTGTCGTGCGTCATAATGTGAGCTGGACGAATAGATAGGTAATCTCCACTCAGGACAACCTGTCCAGTTTTCAATCCAACAGCGAACCGCTGGGCAATTTTTTCAACAAGGGTCTGGCGACCGATATTGGGTGTTGGATCTTGGATATTAGATTTTTCTATTGATGAATTATTTGGCACTTCTATGTCCTTTTTCAACCGATTGTAAAAATGAATACAGCTTCTTTCCTAATAAATTCAGTGAATCCATTAATTCTGAAAAGATTATTTGATCTTTTAATGACCCAGTTTCCCACAATAACTCCAAATGGTTAATGGATTCAATATTTGATGCTAACGAAAAATTTAAAAATCGTATAAAGTCTTGTTTGTATCGTCGTCGCCCGTACCCTTCGACAATATTAATTATTGTAGATTTACTAGACCGTCGGAACTGACTTCCGGTTTCATACATTTCAAATTGAGGTAATTCTTTTAATGTCATTTGATGAATGTCTATGGCATTCTTTTTAGCAAGTTTCCATATTTCCAGGTTGTGGTAACTCATTGTCGATTTGTATTAACGAACATTAAATAAATTAGAATAATCGGTAATTACAAGCCATCCAAAATCCCACATCCAATATCCAACATCTAATATCAGTGTTTACTACTTAAACGGTTCGAAGGATACAAAATCTGCATGATGAACAATAATGGATTCCACAGTTCGCATGCCCAGATCACCTTCCTTGGAGTGCGTGCCGATAATATGTTGCACTTCAGCAGGAAGATCAAATTTGTACGCAATAGCAAGCCCACTAAATGGGTGACGAACGATTTTTCCTGCATTGCTGGTAGCAAGTTTTCCATCTTGAATCTCGTATTCAAGAAGTTTCCCTACGTCAATGAGTATCGCTCCGGATATGAGAATGTCCATGTCGATTTTTATTTCATCACCAAAATTTTCTTTCATCCGATTCGCAATATCTACCGCTAACTGAACACACGTCCGCTTGTGATTCATGAAGGATACATTGCAATTTTTAATTAATAGGGAGAACGGGATCGTTTCCAAATCCTCGGGTGTCAGGACGCTGGATTCTATCGCATACACCCAAGCATTCAACGTTTTTTCCCTCAAATCCTTATCTTTAATCCACTCAATTTCAGGCCAAATTTTTAATACTTTTGATCTCATTTCACTCTCTCCAAAATCAGTGATTGTTTTAGTTTCGCACAGTTACAGAGTTTAGGCGCTTAATGAAGACTATTCCTGCATTCTTATTCTAAAGATGGAATCCAGAACTGTACCATCTACCCATTTCACAACGCCCACAACTTCATCGGTCAAATCGGGTTTTGCAGGAGCACCTCCAACCAGGTCATCTATTTCTTCCTTGATCTCTTCAATTTTTCTGATGGGTAAATCCGAGTTTTTTGTGGCATCGATGAGATCTTGCCGCAACGGATTAATAGCAATCCCTCTTTCTGTAACAATTACATCGATGAGTTCACCAGGGCCAACCAGAGTCGTAACTTCGTCTACAATAATCGGTACACGATTTCTAAAAGCCGGGATAGGTAAAATCGTACATTTTGAGAACAAACAGTTCTGCCATCCACCGATTCCATGAAGCATTCTGCCGTCAGAATGAGTCACTACATTGGCGTTGTAATTCACATCCACTTCGGTGGCACCCAATACCACAACATCCACCATGGAGGCAAAATTGCCTTTACCATGCCAATTATATGAGGTAAACGGAGACGTATTCACATGTCCTTGATTTTCCCGCATGGATCGAACACCTTCCAAGTCAAATGTTTGTCCATCTAAAATGTAATCTGTGAGACCTTCTTCCAGCATTTCTACCAAATATTTTGTTGAGCCACCGCGAATGAACCTGGCCTTCACGTTTGCATCTTTCATCATATCCTTCAGATAGATAGCAAATGCTAGTGCAGTACCTCCGGCACCTGCCTGAAAGCTGAATCCATCTTTCATGATTCCTGCAGCTTGAACGAATTTTGCCGTCAACTCTGCAATGTACAGACGATCAGGAGATCGAGTTAATTGAGTAGTGCCGGATACGATTTTATCAGGATCACCAATTTTATCGAGGACAACCACATGGTCCACATGATTTCCCTGAATCTGCCACGGTACACAAGGGAAGGCTACCAGATTATCCGTTACAACAATAACATGATCTGCATACATGGAATCAGCCAGTCCGAAGCCCAATAATCCACACGCTGAAGGACCCCGATCACCGGTCGCATTTCCGAATTCATCTGCAGTGGGAGCGGCTAGGATTGAGATATCAATATGCACCTCACCATCCTGAATGGACTGCCACCTTCCTCCGTGGCTTCTAAGAACGGCTAATCCTTTCATCTTTCCTTGAGATGCGTAGTCACCCAGAGGTCCATTTAGCGACCCTTCAATATGATGGAGAACACCATTTTCCATATGACGGATCATGGGTTCATGGCAGGGAAAAGCTGCTGACGGAAACCAGCGAAGATCTTTAATTCCCAATTCTGCAGCAATATCAAAAACCTGATTCATGATCAGGTCGCCATTCCGGAAATGGTGGTGTGAGGAAATGGTCATGCCATCCTTTAGCCCACTTTTTTGCAGTGCTGTTTTCAGAGAGTCGACTATTTTATTCCCATTAAAAGGATAGTTCCCACAGCTACGAATTGGTGGGGCAAAGATACTGCCTTGTGGAAAATGTTGGTTTACACCTTTAAAAGGAATAGTCTTAACACCGTTTACTTCTTTCGGTACCCACCTACCTGCTGCATTTTTTATTAAATTTTCCATAAATAGTATTCTATTAGATTGTGAATTATCCGTTGATTTTAGTCAAATTTCACTTACTTGTCGTAGTTTCTTTCGATTTTCTGGAGTGTTGAAGTCTGTCTGCTAATCATTCCAATCCATATCGAGCAACCCCGTGTCGATTGCGAGCTTGATCGTTGTTTCCGCTCTTTTGACTACGGGTGGATCGATCATTTTACTTCCCAAGGACACAACACCCAAGCCTTTTTTCTGTGCATCTTCAAATGCAATCATGATTCGTTTGGCTTTATCAATTTCCACTGGAGAGGGTGCGAAGGCTTCGTGAATCGGTCTGATCTGACGTGGATGAATGCATCCTTTTCCATCAAATCCCAAAGATTTTGCTTCTTTAACGGATTGTTCTAATCCCACTTCGTCACTCACATCAGAGAATACCGTATCGATAGCCTGCATCCCCGTTGCTCGGGCGGCATTGATAATCATACTCCGGGCGAAAAAAGATTCTTTGCCGTCGACGGTTCGTTGAGTACCAATATCCGCAGTATAATCCTCTAGACCGATGGCCAAAGCGACCGTATTTGGGCAGGCTTCCGCAATTGACAGCGCATTCAGGATTCCACGCGCACTCTCAAGGATGGGCATTAAAAAAACTGGTTCGGTTCTCCCACTTGCATGCATCAGTTCTGAAATTTTATTATCTACTAATTTAAGTTGATCAGCGTACTCCACTTTCGGTACCAAGATTAGATGAACCGGATGTGGAATGATTTCTTCAAGGTCGGTGAGCCCCAGATCTCCCTGATTGATTCGCACCATACGTTCGGCGTCAAAAAAATTCAGTGTCCGCAATGCATTCCGCACAATTAACCGTGCAGATGGCTTTTCAGTTAGTGCAACCGAATCCTCCAAATCCAAAATGATAGCATCAGGTTTATGAATACCCGCGTTCAGCATCAATTTTGACTGATTTCCAGGAATGTAAAGTCGACTTCGACGAAATCTTTTTCGAGATGAAGGATACAGAGAGTGGGGTTTGATATCTGGAAGTGAGCGAGACTGTAATTTAGGATTGCATTGTCTGACAACTGCTTCAATCCGAGCTTGGATCACGAATGGAAGTGCACCGTAATCGTTAATAATAAACTGTCCTGAATCAACACTCAAATCCGAGCATACTTGGTATGCGAGATCATTGATGGAGGTTCCATACATGGACTGCACTTTTGAACGAACCTCAATGTTGAGTGTAGAGGAGTTCGGTTCGTAAGTGACGAAACAATCGGACGGCGTATCTACCATCCCAGATACAAAAGTATTCATATGCTCTCTTGAATACATGTCACCGGTCAACCCGGGTTTTCATGCAAATGGATTAAAATGATAAAAAACGTTCAAGCAAATTTGCGAAGTTTTTTTTCTATCTATCTAATAACTTTTGCTGATTGATAAAAAGGGAATGATTAAATCATCCCCTTCCCAAAATTACATTTTGTTTGAACCCGTTTACTTTTTATCGGTACTTATTTTAAACGGAATATACAACGGACAACATCTAAACAGGCCTGTTAGTAGCGGGATAAAACCAATATTCGCCCATGCACAGTATGCACCATCCAATGCATAATAGTTTATCCAGTTCGCTAATAAAATCACTGCGCCGACAGTTATTCTCAACATCCGGTCAGTTTTTCCAATATTACATTTCATAACATACCTTCCTGTTAAACTGTGTCAAATTTATTACAATTATTGATTGTACTATTATTTTTTAATTCACACAAAACAACAACTATAATTTCTCAAACCACATCAGGATACCAATGACGATGAAGCTGACCGCAGCGATTTTTTCAATAATTTCCGTGGGTATTTTCGCGTTTAACCATTCCCCAAATAGAATTGCCAAACCCGTTAAAACAGCAAATGCAATCATGGCACCGATAAATATTCCCCATCCGGAAATTCCTTTAGCTTTCATGGCTAAGGCTGCCAATTGAGTTTTATCTCCCAGTTCTGCCACAAAAATAGTGGCAAATGCTAACCAGACAGCTTTCATAAAGAAATCTCCATTAAATTATTAAACCTTCAGCTGATGGAAAAGTCAATACTCAGTCTTACTAAATAATACTGAGTAGCAAAATCAGATCAAGCTCATCGAAATAAGAAAAACAAGCACACTGAAAAAATAATCAGTAAGATACCGGAAACAGTATTGTGCTTGATAACGAATTCATCAAAATTATAATACAATTTTTCTAACGGTTTGGTAATACGCCGAGTTGATATCCATTTATCTGAAGATGATGTGATTTTTATAAGTGTATCAGGTGAGAAGATCAGCAATAGCATTAAAATCATTCCAATAGAAATGAAAATGATGATCATCCAATTTAATGTTATGAGTAGCGTTTCTATCAGAAGGCCGTACTTATTATTGATTAAGAATTGCTCAATCAATTCCAAACGGACATTATGAAAATAGATATAAAGACTCAGTGCAAACACAACCAACAGAATCCATCCGAATATGGAATTATATTTCAAAAGCATTTTTTCCGGATTGAACTTTTTATTTCCAACAGGTTTAGTCAGCTGTCGGGTTGATATCCACCTACCTAACTTTTTATTTATTTTAATAAAAAGTTCAGGTTTCAACAGTAAAGTAAGTCCCATAAACAAATTTAAGAAACCTGCAAAAATTAGGATTCTATCGATAAATTCAATTAGGATTTCTCTATACATGTACACCTCCGTTGGTTGTGTGGTTGTGCCGATATTATGGTTTACCCTATTAGACCGATAAATATTATCAGTTTTGGGAACTGTAAATTAACACAAATGATGTTTATTGTTTTAAAATACGCTCAAAATAATAAGTAATTAAGAATAAGTGGAATTTTGCACCGTACAATTTGGATGGGATTTCAAATTCATTCAGGAATGGGAGTTTGATCGTTTCGCTATATCATTCCATCTTTCGGTTGATTGATTTAAAAATACGATTTCAGTTTTTCGGCTGATTTCAACCGGTCTTCAAGGTCTTTTTTAATAGCATCCACCCCATTAATTTGATCATCTATTTCGGAAAGTGGTGTACTAACTTGAGTCGCAAGGGCAGACTCAAGATCTTTTTCCCAGGATTTACTTTTATCCTCCAAAACCTTGGTCGTTGCAGCTTTCAACAGCTCATCCAGATCAGACTCAACAGATGTCTTCGGATTATCGAGTGTACCCGTAACCGTTACGCGTATCTGAAAAGATGGGATGTCTCTCAACACAGTGTGAACGGTTCGGTTGAGCTCATTACTGTTATCTAATCCCTGATCTGAAAACTGGACTGACCCGAAGTCGATTCTGATTTCAGACTGTAGTCTGCCATCTTCAAGCACACAGGATATGTCGATGTCCGCTTTTCCTGTTTCAATGGATATGGGCATATCGGATGATTCAGAAAGGGTTAACCCTTTGATGAGGTAATCTTCTATTTTAACATGAATTGAATCGCTGGAAATATCAGGTTGGGTACGATCAATTTTTCCAACCACATTTAATTCTGACGCCTGGTTCAGTTCATCACCATTAAACGTAAATCTGATGGGATGTTGATAGATCACCTGATCATCAGAAATATCTGTGATCTGTCCTGCAAGCGTACCGATTGATGTGAAAGCGGATATGGACACCAATTGAATTAGCAAATCAGGAATGGGATCAACTTCTTCGAATCGGATATCTACCCCTTTACTTCGATCGACTTTTGAATCATCCCCTTTGGTACGATTTCGCGAAGACAGGAGTTTATCAATTCTCCGGTACCCCGTTATCGCTTTGTCTATCTTAGCGCTCAAGCTCGGTCCCAATATCTGTTTTGAAAATTCCTCTGTCATCAATCCCGGACTGCCGTATTTGGCTTTAAGTCGGGTCAGATCTTCCTGAGGTGCTCTGCGGAGTAATTCCTGTCTGGATTTGAAACTGTCATAGGTTTCAGAAAAATCGTCGCTCATCTTTCTGATCTCTGTAAAATCGTTCTTTAACTGATTGGTGGTTTTTGCCAATTCTTTTAACTTCTTCTTGGCATTTTTCAGATCTTTATAATCCACCTTTTTCAGATCGGAGATTATATCTTTATACTTTTTCAATTCCTCGCTATTCGGAAGGTTTTCCAAATCAGATTTCCATCGGATTTCAGCCGCTTGAATATCTGCTGATAAAGCATCAATCTGTTCAATAGTCTGGAGCTGTTCCTGACTGACGATCTCGTTTACATCCGGTAAATCCATTTTTGTGGGATTCGAGGCAGGTTCAATTGTTTTTTGACTTTCCGACGATGGTGATGAATCCGATGATTCTTTGGTAGGTCGCTTATCAATTTTTCCTGAAATGACTCGTTGAGTACCCGTTTGAACCTTTTCCATAATAACATCGCTGATGATTAGTTTGCGGTTGAGTAATTGATAAAAATCCAGATGCATGGCGACTTTGGCTGCATCAACGATATTGGTTATGGGTTCGTCCGGGTCAGTTATCTGCAAGCCGGATAACGATATTCCCAGTGGAAAAAGGGAGATATCCACTTCGGCAACATCCACCGAAGCGCCATTGATTTCAGTTCCCTTCTTTTCAATAGCGTTTTTGATCAACGAATCTGCAAACAGGATGTAAAACGTAGCTATCAATGCAGTCAATAATAAAAAAGCGATGAGTCCAGACCAGCGAATCCATTTGCTCATGATCCACCCCCTACTCCTGACAAGGATTGATATACTTGATAGAGTTTATTGGCTTTCAGCAATTTCAGTAATCTGGTTTTTTGCACCCACTTCAATATGTGATCCCGGTACTTATTTATGCTAATTCTGGAAAAGATGACCACCGGGAAAAAGAATATGAGGGAAATTAACAGACTCCCCGCAACGATGGTGTTATATCCCTTCTCCAGTTTCCAGAAAGTGGTATTATACAAAGTGGTCCAGAATCCATTGAGAGATGACCATGTGAGAATCTCACGCCCTATCAGGTGGAAAATCGGATCCAATAGAAAAGCGATTCCACTAAAAAAACCGAATCCCAGTACAAAGGTTACCAGGTTCACCCGCAGAAACAAAACCAGAAACAAGATCAGAAGATTGTGGAGACTCCCCACCGGAGTCAGTCCCGCTACCATAGCAAAGCCCAGGGCAAGACTGATCTGCATGGGGTCAGTTTCCGAATTTAAGACTTTGAGTAATTTTGCAATCATTTTCAACATGATGATCTTCTCCGGTTTGATGAGTAATGACAATAATCTAAAATTATCACTGATAGAAACAATAAAATATCCATTTTCTTGGTTCTATGATCTGGCATCATCATGATCAATAATACCGTTCCGGCGACTCCAGTTGGGGGATTCATGCATCGCCTGGACTATTCCCCGATGATCTCTATCCAGCTTAAATTTCGTTTATGCCACCAATGCCAAAGGACGAAACATCACCTAATCCACCACCCATCCGGATCGTATTTATGGCGGATACCCATTTGGGATTCGATTCCCCTATTCACCCACGGATACAACGCCGCCGCCGGGGTGATGACTTCTTCATGAATTTTCAGCGAATCCTGGATTATGCAATTGATCACAAAGTGGATTTGGTCGTCCACGGTGGAGATCTGTTCTTCAGGGCCAGAATCCCAAAACCGATCGTAGATCAAGTCTATACCCAACTTCGGGAATTTTCGCAGTCGGGTATCCCCATGCTAATCGTTCCCGGAAATCACGAATTCTCTCGATTACCCGAACCCCATCGAATTGACCAGCAGAATATTTACCTGTTTGAAACACCGGGTACATTTCAGTTTCAGATTCGGGGAACCCGTATTGCCATTGGTGGATTTCCCTTTCATCGAAAAAATATCCGGGATCGATTTTCAGAATTAGTGCATGAGACAGGTGTTCTAAAGTCTAATGCGGATATTCGGTTGCTGGTGATCCATCAGGCGGTTGAAGGTGCGCAGGTGGGGAAATCAAACTACACGTTCCGGTCGGGTGAAGACGTGGTGCGTGGGAGAGATATTCCATCCGGAGTTCATGTGGTATTGGCGGGGCACATTCATCGGCAGCAGATTTTAACATTTCCTCAAAAGACCGGTCTATCCGTACCTGTCATTTATAGTGGCTCCATCGAACGAACGTCTTTCGCTGAACGTGATGAGCAAAAAGGATTTTATGTCATCGAGTTTTCAAAGACAGGCGAACGTTGGGGATTATCCAACGCAGAGTTCCATCCATTACCGGTTCGGCCCATGGTGGATATTGAACTGGATTTATCCAGTCTGACACCGGAAAATCTGGATTCCAAGTTGCCAGAACTATTAAAAAACCTAGATCCACATGCGGTAGTGCGAATATCCTGTAAAGTGGTACCGGAACTTTGGCTTCGTAAAAAATTGACTGCCGAATACCTGCGTTCAATATCTTCACCAATGATGAACATTTCAATTGGATCTTCATTTTTACCAAGTCGTCAATATGATAAAGGTCAAAAAACTCGTCTTAAAAATCAGACACGACTAACTTTTATAAAATAAATTTATTTATTTTAATCATAATCATGATCTGAAACGGCTTAAGAATTTAAATAAATATAATTTCCTGCCAGTTAATTTTCCTTTCTCTCCTCTCGATATTTTTCTAATTGCCTTTTAAATCTGATCTTCAAATCACACATAAAAAGATATGAACATATGATTATCATGGAACTATTATTATATAAGACTTGATTTGTCGTATTTAATATTTATAAAATTTAACAAATATTAGTTCCTGTTTAACTCATTTTAATCATCACCACAATTAGAAATGGAAAACTACATGACGTCAAAAATAGTCATTTTATGGATACTTGTAGCGTCTTTTTGTACCGGCATTTCCTTCGCCGGTCAAGCAGACGAAATAAAACAAGAATCGGATCAAAATTTTCGATCTGAAAATTCTGTGATCAATAATGGTTCCGAAAACTCACTTCGAAATACTCAAGAGATTATTGGGTGTACCGATCCGGGTTCATGTAATTATGACCCGAGTGCGACTTTTGATGATGGTACGTGTGAATATGAAGACGATTGCGGTGTGTGTTTTGGTGATAATTTGGACATGGATTGTAACGGTGAGTGTTTCGGTGATGCTATGCTTGATGAATGCGGCACCTGCGACAGTGATCCTGATAACGACTGTGTGCAAGACTGTTTTGGTGACTGGGGTGGATTGGCTATATTAGATATCCTTGGTACTTGCGGATATGAAGAAGATTTTGACGACTGTGGTGTATTGGCCGGTGATAATCTTTACATGGATTGTAACGGTGAGTGTTTTGGTACCGGACTTTTAGACGAGTGCGGAACCTGTGACGATGATCCAACTAATGATTGTGTACAAGACTGTATGGGTGACTGGGGTGGGTTTGCTATTTTAGATGTGAACGGCACCTGTGGCTACGAAGAAGATTTTGATGAATGTAGTGTCCTCGCTGGTGGTGATCTGGATATGGACTGCAATAGCGAGTGTTTCGGAACCGCATACGATGACATGTGTGGAAATTGTGTAGAAGGTTCCACCGGATTCGTTCCCTGTACAGGCCAGGCGGATCTCTATTTCGGTGATATTGATTATCAGAATCAGACGATTGAGATCAGATTGAATAATGGAGCTCCCGTTTATGGATTTCAATTTCAAATTTTTGGCGATACAGAAATTATTAATTTGGGAAATCCAAGCGGTGGTTCAGCAGAGAATGCAAACTATATGGTGTCATTGGGCGGGGAAAACATCGTGTTGGGATATTCATTGTTTGCAGATGCTATCCCATCTGGCGATGAGGTACTGACGACCCTGTCTTTTGAAGGCTGTGGTCTCACCGAAATGTGTATCACCAATCCAGAAATTGTCGGTGTCGGTCCAAGCATATTACCCGTCGATGTGGGCGAATGTGATCTGCCCCCATAGATTGGACCACCTTCAAAGTTACACTTTTCCCAGTTTTT
>ERZ889078.999-NODE-999-length-23651-cov-31.341456_pt1 | contig 23651 bp, 20 predicted proteins | sample MGYA00521266_ERZ889078 | MGnify/ENA primary metagenome ERZ889078 (study PRJEB32303, sample SAMEA104408618) | aquatic metagenome | biome: Brackish water; feature: Pelagic; material: water | place: Baltic Sea | collected 2014-06-16T06:34:00 | depth 76,534 m ...
AAGGGTGGTCACTTTGCACCGGCCTGGGGTGGTCAATTTGACCGGCGTGTCCATTTATATCCGTTCAAAATATATAACTTACTGTTATCATATTTATCTCGCCTATTTATTTAATAATAGGTATGGCAATAATAGAACATAAAAAGCGGAAAAAAACACGTTGAGCACCATAAATGATATATATCTCCTTTAGATATGATCAGATGAAAACTTTGAACTCACTTTTATTAACTAATTCATTTTTAGTATTTTAAGACATATTATAATAATTGAAAACGCTAATAAATATTTAAATAGTAGGAGAGCTCGACGACCATTTTGTGATAAATATTTGTGTTTTTTGAGTGCAATTGTTGATTTACCAAAATGAATAGTTTCCATGTGCAAATAAAAGCATTAGTAAACATCTCCATAAAATCAAAAACCCTCATTCCGTAATGGAATGAGGGTTTGTTTTATTTGAAATATTTAGTATATCTCTAGAAAAGATCTAATTCAAAAACAAATTCCGATCTCGCTTGACAATTTCAAAAGCAACGCGCTTAATTTCCTGATTGGTATCAAAAATCATTTGTAAATCTGTAGGAAATGGTTTGGGGCCATTTTTAAGATACTCCTTTGTTTTGGTTGTTAATGCAGCTTCTACTCCAGCAAATGTTGCTGATTTATAATCAAATATAAACTCACTGGTTATCGGTGTGGTTTTAATCAACTGGCCTGTGCGATTGTCAAAATAATCTAAAGTGCCAGTAACAATCGATTTTTTATTCATTTTGGTCAATGTCACATAGGCATTAACTTCTTTATATTTTTCGCGCTTCATATCATAACCCAATGAATCTTTCATCACATTGCCATTATTATCCAAAACATATTCCCATCCATCTGGTACTTTTTTAGTTTCGGTATATTTTTCGTTTTCTATACTTTGGGGCGAAACTTCTATATGTTTTAGATTTAGATAAATGTTATAATCATAGTACATATCTTTATCGAATTTTGAATCGAATTCTAACCAACGAACATTTAGAGAACTGAGGGTAATCTTTAAAATTTCTGTTTCAAAATCTTGTGGAATAGCAACTCTTGCTTGGTTTTGCATACGAAAGATGACATGGTTAGTTCCTTGGGCAAGGGCTTGTTGTATTTTCATATCCACATCACGATAATTGGCAAAATATTTATTTATAAACGAAAACTGATCATAGGCCTTGCGTGCGCTCATGCGATCTCCCTCCAATAACAGTTTGGCTCCATTGGCATAATAAAAGGCTGCTGCTTTGTTTTTTGCTTCAGCAACTTCTTGGTTATAATCTACTTTTACATAATTTATTTGAGTCAAAATTTCGTAAGGCAATCTACTAACAATATCCTGGCGTCTACGCATATTAGAATATCTAGCAAAAATCCCTTCCCAAATATCAGGCTGACCGGAAATACGGAGCTCGTTAATTACATTTTGATCCCGCTCGTTAGCCAATCGGTAAGCACGTTCAAGCACAGCAATTTCTTCTACTTTATTTGGTTTCTTTAAAAGTTTTTTAACTGATTTTTGAATGGCAGCATCATAATTCCCTTGTTGAAACAATTTTGAGCTACTTGTGCAACTTGCCAGGATTAATATTAGGAATAGGCTTGCGTATATAGTTTTCATATATTAAAAATATTTTAGGTGATATGGAATTTTAAATAAAATTGGACATAGACCAAAATCTGAGCCAAAAATACAAAAACTTGCCGTGCAATGAATTGATTTATTGTTTTTCGGTAAACATTAGCCAATCATACCATCATCAGCGAAACTATAATAGGTTTCATCTCCTATAATAATATGATCCAATAGTTTTATTTCCAACAATTTGGCCCCTTCATTAATTTTATTGGTAAGGTTTATATCTTGTGTTGAAGGTTTAATATTGCCACTAGGATGATTGTGGCAAAGAATAATTCCAGACGCTAAATTTTGAAGAGCAAGATGAAAAATCCGTTTAGGATCAGCCACTGTTCCTGCCACACCTCCTTGACTAATTTGATGTTTTCCAATGACTTTATTGGCTCTGTTAAGAAGCAAAATCCAAAATTCTTCAAAAGGGGAATCCGACAAATTTACTTGCAGAATCTCAAAAGCATCCTTAGAAGAACTAATCGCTTTCTTGTTCATCGCCTCCTCCTCTCTTCGCCTTCGGCCTAATTCCATTGCCGCAGAAATAGTAATTGCTTTGGCTTCTCCAATTCCTTTAAATAATGATAAATCACTAATCGACAAGCGGCTAAGACCAATCAGGTTATTATCAACGGATAATAAAATCCGTTGAGCTAGCTCCACCGCTGATTCCTCTTTATTGCCTGAGCTTAATAATATAGCAACCAATTCAGCATTGCTCAAGGCTTGTTTTCCTTTTAAGAGCATTTTTTCTCTTGGCCGATCTTCATCTTCCCAGTCTTTTATGCTGATGCGTTTTTCGGGCTCCATCACTATTTGCTTTTATTAGGATATGTTGGTGGATTGGGCAATTCTTTATAGTCTTTCAGTTGTTTTAAAATCTCCTCTATTGCTTTATTGAGTTGTTCATCAGTGCCAGCATATTCTTTAGCAGGGTCATTATCTATTTCAATATCAGGGTCTACACCGTAGCCTTCAATAATCCAGCTAGTACCATCAGAGGAATAGCTAGCAAATTCGGGTTTGGTAAGATTTCCTCCATCGATAAATGGCAAGGAACCTCTAATTCCAACAACTCCACCCCAGGTTCGTGTGCCTATAATTGTTCCCAAATCGTGTTTGCGGAAACTATATGGAAATAAATCGCCATCGCTTGCTGAATAACTATTGATTAAAAGCACCACCGGCCCACGCATCATTTGCTTTGGTGTTTGGCTTGGAATACTAACGTTTCTGGCAATATTGGCTCTGGTAATTTCTCTTCGAAGACGTTCGATTAACATCGGTGACACATTTCCTCCCCCGTTTCCTCTATCATCAATGATTAACGCTTTTTTGCTCAGCTGAGGATAAAAATATTTTACAAATTCGTTTAATCCATCACGTCCCATATCTGGAACATGAATATATCCCACTTCTCCGTTGGTGGCTTTACTCACCTTGTCGATATTGGTCTGCACCCAATTATAATAGTACAAACTAGCTTCATCATCAATGGGTTTTACAATAATAGTGCGGGCACCTTCCTCGGAAGCTATGGAATTTATTTTCAAAGCAACCACCTGATCAGCCTTATTAAACATCATAGCATAGAAATCTTGATAATCTTTGCATGACTTTCCATCCACCGAGATAATGAAATTACCTTCTGCCACATTGAGACCCACCTCCTGAAGTGGCGAACGAAGATCCGATCGGAAATTTTCACCTTTAAGTATTTTATCAATTTTAAAGTACCCCGATTCATCTTTAGAAATCTGTGCACCTAATAATCCCATTTTATATCGAGCAGGACTAGGTCTATCACCACCACCAGTATATGCATGGCCAACATTTAGTTCACCTATTAATTCGCCAATGATATAATTCAAATCATTTCGGTTATTCACATAAGGAACCAAAACCGCATATTTTTGTCGCATAGCATTCCAATCCACACCGTGCATATTGACATCATAAAAGAAATCACGCATTTGACGCCATGCTTCATTATAAATCTGATTCCACTCTTCGTGCTTATTTACCCACACTTTTAATCCAGAGTAATCTATCGATTTATCCATTTTAATTGGAGAGGTTGGCAAGTCAATTACTTGTGCTTGATTTCCCTTTTTTACCAACATTTTTTTAGCATCAGGAGTGATTATATATGACAAACCTTGTCCCAATTCGGTTTCCTTTTTATTTTTTATATCGTAAAATTTCAATGATGAAGTTTCTACACCAGAGGCATAATAATTATAATAAACTTTATCACCAATGATGCGCAAATCCCAATAATATCCTGCTGCAACAGGAAGGTCAATAACTCGATTTTGGATATTTTCAAAATCAATGATAACATTTACTTCTTTAGATTTTTCTTCAGTAGGAACTGTTTTTACAGCCTCATCTTGATCGTTTTTCGGTGATAAAGGATTCAGCGCGTCTTCTTGTAAGGGTATAAAATATATTTTACTCATATTCCTATATGCTGAATTCCACTCAGTTTCAGAATAAATAGGGTCAAAAATTCGCTTAGATACGAAAAACAAGTAGTTTCCATCGTCACTAAATTTAGGCGTGCCTGACTCATACCACTTGTCGGTTACAATTTTGGTAGTTTTAGTCTGTGTATCAAAAATATAAATTTGATTCATTCCTTTGCCTTCATTATCAGCATAGCTAATCCATCGACTATCGGGCGACCAGTCATAATCTCTAATTTCCCAAACCAAACTATGAGCCACTATGGTTACTTCTTTAGTAGAAATATTAACATAACTCAAATCCATATTTTTATCACTCCAAAGGATATACTTGCTATCGGGCGACCACTGAAATTCAAACTTATAAGATTTGGAATTACTTGTCAATTTTTCGGTATTTCCTGTACCATCGCTAGCCATTAAATATATATCGTATTCTCCCTCTTTGTCTGATAGATAAGCCAAGTATTTCCCATCTGGCGACCATTCCACATTTCTATCAAAAGCCCCTGAACTTTGGGTGAAATTATAGCTCACACCTTCGTTAACAGGAATAGAAAAAACATCACCTCTAGCACTAATTGCCAGTCTTTTTGCTTGTGGTGAAATGCTATAAGAATTGATATATTTAGAAGCATCTACTAATCCACTTCTTGCGTCAGGAAAATCATTCTGAATGCGAATATCAAGTTTTGTAAGTTTCTGAAGCGTAATGTTATAAACGTATAAATAGCCTGCATTTTCAAATATTATCTGGTTCTCGTTGATTGATGGAAACTTGATGTCATAATCTTTAAACTGGGTCAACTTTTGAACTTCCTTAGTGGCTAAATTATAGGAAAACAAATTCATGATTCGGTCTCTATTTGAGATAAAAAATACCCTATTTCCATACCACATCGGGAAAATATCCTGGGCATTATTATTCGTAATATTTTCTGTAGTTTTAGTTTCAAAGTCATAAATCCATACATCATCAGCCATTCCTCCTTTGTAGTATTTCCAAGTACGGAATTCGCGCATGATACGATTAAATGCCAGTTTTTTACCATCCTCAGAATAGGAGCAAAAACCACCTGTAGGTAAAGGGAGAGGAATACTCATACCGCCATCTTTACCTACTGTATAGAGTGAGCCAATAAAAGGATTAAAGCTTTGCTTTCGTGATCTATAGACAATATTTTTACCATCTGGAGTCCATGTGGTTACAATATTATTCGGACCCATTCTATCCGAAATATCATCTCGGCCAAGGGTAGCAGTATAGGTTAAGCGAGTTGGAACGCCTCCTAAAGTTGGCATACTAAATACTTCTGTATTTCCATCATATTGGCCTGTGAAAGCAATGGTTTTGCCGTCTGGCGAGAAATGAGCAAACATTTCGTAACCTTCACCAGATGTAAGTTTTCGTGCTTCACCACCAGCTTTTGTAACCAAATACAAATCTCCAGCATAAGTAAACACGATGGTATCTCCGTGAATTGCAGGAAAACGAAGAAGTCGGTCAATTTGCTGGCCGTAACTATAGCTAGAGAAAATAAAGTAAATAAGGACGAGAGTAAGCAGTTTTTTCATGGTTATAAATATAAACTATTAAAGAATCAAAAACGGTTGTAATGGAGTAGGTTTGGGGATTAATAATTCCTCAGTCAAACCTTAAACCACGTCAAATTAATTAGCCGATAAAATTACACAAAAAGAACATTCGTTTTGCAGCAGATTTTTACGCTAAGGAGAGGTTTAAATAATAGAATACAGGCTTTATTTAATATTTTAACACTCCTATAAACTTTTTACAATATTTATTTACTTTTGTAAATTAATCAATACTATGACAGTATGAGAATTGTATTCGGTTTTTTTCTATTATTCTACTCTATCGTATTAACCGCACAACAAGATAAGGATAGCTTGATTTCCAATACTGATCAAGAGTTTGTCCCTCTGAGAGTTGGATTGGTTTTGAGTGGTGGTGGAGCCAAAGGTTTGGCGCATATTGGTGTATTGAAAGTCCTTGAGGAAGAAGGTGTTTATATTGATTATATTGGAGGAACTAGCATGGGTGGTTTAATTGGTGGACTTTACGCAAGTGGCTATAGTCCGGCTCAACTTGAACAAATATGTAAAGAGATGCCTTGGAGCAAATTACTCTCCGATTTACCTATGCGCGATGATTTACCGTTGGATGAAAAAAAGCCCTTTGATGAATATATTTTGAGTTTACCCATGGATGGTATTATTCCTGGCTTGCCGAAGGGCCTAAAGACTGGGCAATTAATTCTAAATTATATCAATAAATTGACCTGGAATGTAGCCGGTATTCATGATTTTGAAGAGTTGCCAATACCCTATTTTTGTGTTGCAACTAAACTCGAAACTGGAGATACTATGGTTATTCATAGTGGAGATTTGGCGCTTGCTATGAGAGCCACGATGTCTATCCCATCTGTTTTTGAGCCAGTAGAAGTTAATGGTGAATATGTAATTGACGGCGGATTAGTTAATAATTTTCCTGTAGATATTATGTTACAAAGATCTGGAGTTGATTTTGTAATTGGTGTAGATGTGGGAGCTCCACTTTATAAAGCAAATGAAATTACTAGTATTGTGGATATTTTAGATCAAACTAGTAGTTTTCATAATCAGGAAAGATTTCAATATAACAAACGACTTGTAGACATTTATATTCAACCTGATATCACAGGACTTTCGGCTTTAAGTTTTGATGATATAGATTCCATAATATATCGTGGAGAGGTAGCCGCTCGCGCATATTTGGCTGAAATAAGAGCTATCTCAAAAGTAATGTATAATAATAAAGTCAAATTTGAGCTTCAAAGGAGCAAGAAGGTGGTCGATACTATTCATATTTCTGAAATGAAAATTAAAGGTTTGGATAATGTTTCCAAAGGAATGGTTTTAGGACGAATGGGATTAAATATTCCAGGTGCAAATTCCATTGAAAATATCAATAATGCGATTGATCGATTATACAGCAGTCAGTTTTTTAGAAAGATAAACTATGAACTCATAAAGGATAATGAAAGTTATATTTTGAACCTCGACATAACAGAAAAGGAAGAAAATATTTTCCTCTTAGGAGCCAATTATAATACCGAAACTGGAGCTAATGTTAAATTAGGATTATCGTTTAATAATGTTCTATTCAAAGGATCAAAAATGCATGCATCCATAGAAATGGGTTCTAATCCAGCTGGGGAAATCAGATATTTGTTAGATCGTGGTAAGCGTTTAGGATATGGCACATCGGCGAAATATCATACTCGTGCTATTTATACTTATAATGATACATATACCTCCACTACAGGACGATATTTTAGTAGTTTCTCTGAAATGGCCCTCTTTGGTTACTTCAATTACTCCAATAATGCCGCCTTAATTATGGGGGGAAGTGTAGATTTTTTTGGAATAAAATCCGAAGTATCAGCAATTCCTTTGGATAAAATGACCAAAACTTATTATCGAGGGTTTACAAAATTTGTGCTTGACAACTATGATGATAAGTTTTTCCCTACCAAGGGACGATTTCTTGAAATAGATGCAGACTATGTTCAGCCGGATATAGGGACAGGATTTGCATTTTTTAAACTTGATTTAAGATGGGTTACGCCACTTTCTAAAAGAATAATGTTTGTACCTTCTGTTTTTATAGGTGGTTCATTAACTAATTATGCTAGTTCGGGATACTCATATGTAATTGGCGGTTCAAATCAATCAAGATACCAAAATTTTATCACCATGCCAGGCCTACCCTATACTGCAGAAATAGATAATAACTTTGCATCACTCTATTTGAATTTTAGATATGAATTTTTTCCCAAGAATTATTTATTCTTAAAAACGGCCGTTGGAGCTAACTCCACTTACTTTGAAGAATTATTGATTAATTCTAATTTATTATATTCTGGGTCTTTAGGGTATGCCATGAAATCGCCAGTTGGCCCTATTGAATTAGCATCAGGTTGGTCTAATCTGAATCAATCCTTCACCGTATATTTTAATATTGCTTATAATTTTTAACCTTAAAAAGTAGGTTTCAAATATTATTATTCTCAAAACAAATTATTTATACCTTTGCACGCTTTTAAAATCCAAAATAATGGAGTCAGAAAGCATTGAATTATTATTAATTATAAATTTTTGAAATTATGAAAACAGTATCTATGAGCGGTTCTCGTCGCGAGAACGTAGGGAAAAAGGATGCTAAGGCATTGCGTAATATGGGCAAGGTTCCATGTGTAATTTATGGTGGAAAAGAGCAAATTCATTTTGCTGTTGCAGCTCCTGAATTTCGCCACCTAGTTTATACTCCTGAAATTGCTTTTGTTGACTTAAACATTGATGGAAAAAGCTTTAAAGCGATTTTACAAGACATCCAATTTCACCCAGTTACAGACAATATTTATCATGCAGATTTTGTTGAATTAGCTGATGATAAAGCCATTGTAATGGGCGTGCCTGTTAAAACTCAGGGATTAGCTATTGGTGTTGCTAAAGGTGGTAAGTTAATGACTAAATTACCAAAGCTAAAAGTAAAAGCATTACCAGAATTTATGCCTGAAATCATTACCGTTGATGTAACCAAATTAAAAATTGGCTTTGGCGTAAAAGTTAGAGACATTCAAGTTCCTAACGCAGAATTACTTGATACTTCTAATGCTGTAGTTGTTAACGTTAGAATGACACGTACTGCTACTGCTGGCACTGAGGATGATGCTAAAGAAGGAGAAGAAGGTGCGGAAGAGTCAACAGAAAGCACTACTAACGAATAGATTTTTTGATCGAATTAATATTTTATTGATTCAATTATTATACAAAAGTGAAAGGTGCAAAATTATTGCACCTTTCTTTTTTTTAAAACAGGATGAAGTATTTAATTGCAGGTTTGGGAAACATAGGGCGCGAGTATGAAGGCACGCGTCATAACATTGGTTTTGATGTAATTGATTTGCTTGCAAAAGATCTTAAAGCTGAGTTTGAAATTAGCCGACACGCCATGGTTGCTACCGCAAAATATAAAGGTAGAGTGCTAGTTTTAATCAAACCAACTACCTATATGAATCTTAGTGGAAAAGCCATCAAATATTGGCTGACACAAGAAAATATCTCCCTAGAAAATAGCTTAACTATTCTGGATGACCTTGCGCTTCCTTTAGGAAAACTGAAAATGAAACTCAAAGGTGGCGATGGAAATCACAATGGCTTGACCAGCATCATTGAAAATTTGAATCACAGCAATTTTCCTCGATTACGCTATGGTATAGGGAATGATTTTGCACGTGGTTTTCAAAGCGATTTTGTATTAGGCCAATGGCGACCTGAGGAATTAGCCATTATTTCAGAAAGAAACGATGTAGCAGTGGAAATGATAAAAAGCTTTTGTACCATCGGAGCAGAACGTACCATGACCAGTTTCAATAATAAATCATAATCTACATTGAGTTCCTCAATAAAAGCTCACCTGGCACTATTAATTGCCACTTTAATTTTCGCAATAAATTATTGGATTTCTAAAGATTTAGTTGGCAAGCTAGATGTTTTTCAATTAGTGTTTTTTAGAACCATTGGCGCTTCACTCCTATTTTCTATTATTTATTTTATTCGCCCGATTGAAAAAGTACAACATAAAGATAAATTCCTACTAGCCATTGCAGCCACTTTTGGCATTGCACTCAACCAACTTTTGTTTTTTGGCGGATTACAATTTACTTCTCCTGTTGACACAGCTACCATACATGTTAGTAATCCACTAATAGTCATGTCACTTAGCGCTATATTTTTAAACGCTAAACTCAATAGAAATCAAATATTAGGGGTTGTTTTTGGTGCCATTGGAGCACTTGTTTTGGTAGTTTACCAAAAGGACTTTCATTGGACCAACCAATCTATTCTTGGCAATTTGATGATTTTAGGAAATACATCCGCTTATGCTATTTTCTTGGTGATGCTAAAACCCTTGCTGAAAAAGTATAAACCACTTACTATAATGTTTTGGGTATATCTATTTTCTTCATTACTTATTTTTCCATTGGGATTGAGTTCAATGAGTGAAATTTCTTGGAGTGAATTAATTATGAATCATGGCATTTCCATACTTTATATCATCGTAATGGTAACCTTTATTGCTTATCTTTTAAATATCTATAGCCTTAGAAAATTGAGTCCAACAGTGGTAAGTTTCTATATTTATCTTCAACCTGTATTTGCTTTGATTATTGCTGTTATTCTTGGCGAAAGCTTGCCAGGCTGGGTTAAAATTTCGGCAACTTTACTAGTGTTTTTTGGCGTTTACTTAGTGAGCCGTAAAGAGAAGACTAGATAAATACAGATACAATATTTGTTCGAAAAAAAAGCCCACCATTTAGTGAGCTCTTTTAAAAAATCTGATTCCTTAATTTCTATTCTTCAATAATAATCTCATGAGTAATTTCAGCTACTTTATTAAGCATGGCTGTAACCCCACAATATTGTTCTTGCGAAAGAGTAACCGCTTTTTCCAATTTATCCAAAGGCAAATCTTTACCTTTAAAACTATAGGTTATATGAATCTTATTAAAATATTTTGGATGTTCTTCGGTTAATTCACCGCTGACACTTACATTAAAATCATCAGGAACAACCCTCATTTTACCCAAAATAGACACTACATCCATTCCAGTGCATCCTCCTAAAGCAACCAGAATAAGTGGCTTAGGGCGTGGACCTATATCCATACCGCCAACTCTTTCATCTGCATCTAGTGGAATAACGTGCCCATTTATATGCGCATCAAAAGCCATTTTACTTTTCCAGTTTAAATCTATTTTTGTTGTTGCCATAATATTGATTTTTATATTTTTATAAAACTATTTCACTCTAATTTTCTGCCCAATTTGCAAAACAGAAGTTTCCTTGATACCATTATAATAGCAAAGTTTATTGACAGAAGTGTTGTATTTTCGGCCAATGCCACTCAAAGTATCTCCACTTTTAACATAATAGTTTGTTGCATTTTTATCGTAAGGAATACTATTTCTCGTATTAAAAGTATTGGAACAAATATAAACCGTATCAGCAATCACCCTTCCTTTTTCGAAATCGATAATACTTTCTGAATTAAAGGCTTTTCCTAAATACTGTACTTCAAAATGCAAATGGCTGCCTGACGACCTCCCTGTATTTCCACCTAAACCGATAATTTCTCCAGCTTTGACCCATGTATTACTATCTACAAGTATTTTTGATAAATGTGCATAAAATGTTTCCAACCCATTTCCATGTCGCAAAACGACCACATTTCCATAGCCTCCTTCATAATTAGTAAATCGAACCATACCATCAAATGCAGCGCGTACCGAATCACCTGTTATTAAGTCAATATCAGTTCCAGAATGAAATCTATACCTTCTATAGCCATAATGTGAAGTAATATTGCCAGGCACTGGGCGAACAAAATACATCAGGTTTAATGTGTCTTGCAAAACAATTTCTATAGAGTCTCCAATGGGCTTTATATCCTCTTCTCTATACTTTACATCCGATGTATTCCAATTTTGATAAACCGAATCAGCAGGATGACTGATGATAATTAATGAATCTAGAAAAGTATTTATTACATCCATATCAGCAATGGTATCCTCAAGTTGAACATCCAATGCAATAATTTCTGTTTCAGCAGATTGAGCACTTCCGTTTTGTGATATAAACGTCATGCACATCAATAGAAATAGGCTAATGTATTTAATAATCATATTTAGTTTTTAATGTATAAAGTATATTCCTTAAATGGCTTAATAAACCCGACCCAATTAACTGTACTTATTTCCTTCAGAAGTATTAAGACTAACTAACCATTACTAATAGAAGGAGTGCAAAAGTAATAAAGAAAACGTAACCTAAACTAATAGAATTAGGTATAAGGTAGGGTTTTGAAAAAATTATCGATTTTGGACTAAAATTATTGGGTATATAGTAGCCAATGAAATTTGTTGCAGTCGTTAAAAAAATGTGTAGTTTTACACTTCTTTTCTGAACAAGAAAACTGATATAAATTTAACATCAATATGAAATTAGGAACTTTTCGTATAAGTTATACATGGGTTATTATTCTGTTTATTTTTGTAGGCCTGTCATTAGGTTCGTGCCAACGTGCACGTTACCGTAAGATGATTAAGAAAAGACGATCTGGCCATATGAAGAAAAGGACTCATAGAAGTAAATACCAAAAAAAATTGCGTAAAAGTCCTGTTTCTACTAACTCAAAATATTACATAAAAAACAAACAGAGGAACTATAGAAGACGTCCTTGGTACAATTAATTGTCCAAAATACTTCGAAATAAAAACCGTCTTACGAAAGCTAAGACGGTTTTTTTATTTATTACAAAAACTTAAAATTTTGCTATGATTGATTTATTTACAGACGAGTATTTTATGAAAGAGGCATTAAAGGAGGCTCAAATGGCACTTTCGGAAAATGAAGTTCCGATTGGTGCAGTGCTGGTAAGCAATCAGCGAATAATAGCTCGTGCACATAATATGACACAAGCCTTAAATGATGCTACAGCCCATGCTGAAATGTTGGCAATTACGGCAGCCGAAAACTTTCTTGGAAGCAAATACTTGAATGAATGCACTTTGTATGTTACACTAGAGCCATGTGTAATGTGCGCAGGAGCAAGCTATTGGAGCAGATTAGGTAAATTAGTATATGGTGCATCTGACGAACGTTTTGGCTATAAAAAAGCAGGGAATAAATTATTTCACCCTAAAACTGAAATTGTCAGTGGTGTGATGGAATCGGAAACGGGAAATATTTTGCGGGTTTTCTTTGAAAAGAAGAGAAGTTAGAGTACTGATAATAGTGATTTATTCAAACTCTGTATGAATAGTTTCATCAATAATATCTAAAATTCCCACATTTGAGTCTTTTATAATTGGAAAAATACTTGGAGCAACAGATTTTATTGGTTTATATAGAAGAGATTGCTTTTGCAAGTCTATGTCAATAATCTTATTTTCAAAATCAAAAGTAGCCATGATGTAAATAAGGGTGCTCATAACAAAAGCAGCTTTCAATAAGCCGAACAAGGCTCCCAAGATTTTATTCACAAAACTTAGCAGGAGTACATTCACAACTTTCTCGAGGCTTTTGCCAAACAATATCACCAATAATACAACCCCCAAAAACGTGATAGTGAATGAAATAATACTCATGTATCGGCTGTGAAAATCCATTTTATTTCTCAAAAAATCAGCGGTATAATCTGAAAAATGACCAGCTATATAGATTCCTAAAAGAAGCGCAATAAAAGTGGCTAACTCAATAATTAGTCCTTTAGTAAAGCCTTTGTAAGCGAACCAAAGTATCGGAATAATAATTATGGCGTCGAGGTAATTCATCGTTTTGGTCTTAATCGTTTCAGTATTTCGGTAGCATAAATAAATTCCTGCAATTCGTGATTATCTGTATTTAAAAAATCATCCTTAGTACCTTTCCACCAAAGTCGTCCTTTGTAAATATAATTAATATTGTCGCCATGTTCTAGCACCGAATTCATATCATGGGTGTTAATAATAGTGGTAATTTGAAACTCATTGGTAATTTCCTCAATTAACTGATCAATCACAACACCCGTTTTAGGATCCAAACCCGAGTTGGGCTCGTCACAAAAAAGGTACTTAGGATTTAAAGCAATGGCTCGGGCAATGGCAGCACGTTTCTGCATTCCTCCACTTATTTCTGATGGAAGCTTATAATGTGCATCTTTCAAACCTACTCTATTGATACAAAAATTAGCTCTTTCAAGTTGCTCTTCTTTGCTCATATCAGAAAACATGAGCAAAGGAAACATCACATTCTCCAGCACAGTCATGCTGTCGAAAAGTGCACTGCCCTGAAAAAGCATACCTATTTCCTTGCGAATATTTTTCTTTTGACTTTGATTCATGGCCGTAAAATCGCGCTCATCAAAAATAACTTGACCACTATCGGGTACATAAAGCCCAACTATACATTTCAACAGCACCGTTTTACCAGAGCCACTTTGACCTATGATTAAATTTTGCTTGCCTCTTTCAAACTCAATATTAATATTGTGCAATATCTGATTTCCATCAAAGGACTTGTTGACGTTAATTACTTCTATCATCCTAAAATCAGTTTAGTGATAATTAAGTTGCAGAGCAAAATGGCAATACTACTATATACAACTGCTTTGGTGCTGGCACGCCCAACATCTTCAGCGCCACCTTTGGCAAAATATCCATAAAAAGCAGAGATACTCACAATTAAGAATGAAAAGAAAGTAGCTTTGATTACAGCATATGTTATTTCAAAAGGGACAAACCAATAATTTAATCCTGCAATGAAATCGGTAGAAGAGCTTATTCCCCATAAAATTGCTGCAAAGTAGCCTCCTGAAATACCAATCATCATACTAATAAGAACGATAAAAGGAAAAGATACTAAGCCTGCAATAACTTTAGGTAGTATTAAAAAATTAGCAGAATTAATACCCATAATATCCAGTGCATCAATTTGTTCAGTTACTCGCATAGTACCAATTTGGGATGCAATACTGGAACCAATTTTACCAGAAAGTATAAGACTAACAATGGTTGGAGAAAATTCTAAAATAATTGATTCGCGAACACCGTAGCCAAGAGTATAAGCTGGGATTAGCGGATTTTGCATTTGGTATCCTGCTTGAATAACCAAAACAGCACCAATAAAAACAGAAATAACACTGACAATTCCTAACGAACTTATACCGATTGAATCAATTTCGGACACAACTTGCCTGAAAAAATACCGATGGTTTAATGGTTTACCAAAAGTATTTTTCATTAAAAGCAAATATCTACCTAAATTGAAAAAAAAGCTCATCGTTAAAAATTACTATGATTTATTTACCATTCTAAAATATTCCTAAAGTCATAATATTCTGGATTACTAATATATTTTTTTGCATCAGCGTAATCACCAGGATTAAGATATTGGAGACCGTCGTCAAAAATCATACTTGATCTTTCTGAATTAATATTTACCATTCTTGGTATTATCTTCCCATGCTCATCTTCAACATCTTTGAGGAATAATGGTGAAATATTTCCAATATGATCAACGCAAACCATACAGGCTGTATATCCAGAATCAAAAAGTCGCTTTGTGCCAATTCCTAACAAAGTACAATACACTAAATCGTAGGCAACAGGCTGAATACAACGCAGTTCATAGCCAAGTTCAACTGGTCTGCTTTTAATATCTAGGTTTAGCCTTTTAAGCTCTTGAGCGAGTAACAAATTGAATATATGTGCCTTACTAACTGTTCCTAGTTCAGGATGTCCATGAGAATCGTAAGTAAAATGAATTCCTGTATTTACTATTTCTTCATTGGTTAAAAAATGAAAAACGCCCTCACTAATAATTATCCCGCCATAATGTATTCCCAGAATCTTCCTTTTTATAATGGACGAAATCATCAAACGAATAATCTTTTCGATGGTGATTGTGGTATTATTAAACATTTCAGGGATAATAATCATAGGAAATCTAACGGCAGATCCAACACCTAAAGCCAAGTGACCGGCCTCGCGACCCATTGCACAAATTACAAACCAATTACCACTGGTGCGTGCATCTTCATATATGGTGGTAGCAATTTTTACACCTTCCTCCTTAGCCGATTGATATCCAAATGTAGGCACACCTTCGGGTAAAGGCAAATCATTATCTATCGTTTTTGGTACGTGAATGGTTTGAATCTTAACATCGTTGGCTGTCAAAAAATGAAACAAACGATCAGAAGTAGTCGCCGTGTCATCTCCACCAATTGATACTAAAAGTTTGATATTATTATCTATAAAAAAACTCGTGCTAAATTCGGAATCCTGAGGTTTATATCTACTCATTTGAAGAGTTGATCCACCAGTATTGTGAATGCGGTCAGCATATTTAAAGTCTATTTCATCAATTTGTGGTTCATCAGATACCAATCCTTTATAACCTTTCTGAATGCCTATTACTCGATAATCCGAATTTAAAAATACGCGAGCAATTGAACTAATTACAGCATTGATTCCAGGAGCAGGCCCACCTCCACAAAGTATAGCAACGGTTTGTTTCATAAATTAGCTTTTGATTTTATATCATCTGCAAAAATACAAATACCCATTGGAATAAAAAAAATAAAGTTTTTTATTCTTTTGCTGCAAAACCTGCTGACGAAATCTGTAGTTCTTATATTAATACTAAAAATATAATACAATAGGACACTCTATCCTCATTCTTACTTGTCAGATGACTTAGACCCAGATGAAATTACCGTTAAATCGATTTCAAACATTTTCTAATACTAGTTCCAATAAGAAAAATACTAGGAGCATTTGAGCCGAAAAAAAATATACACTGGCAATTCAATTATTCTTACTTTTGTGCATTAATAAATTATGTACAAATTTATCAAACATATCGGGATTATAAGTCTATCTATTGTGCTCCTCACAATAGGGTTCACTACTTCATGTAAAAAAGACAGAAGTATGGAGGCTCTCATCACCGTTAAACTCATGACTGACACTATGGTCATAGTGCCAAATATACGTATTGAAATGACTAAAAATGATGTTAGTATTGTTGGCTATAGTGATTTGAATGGTGAATTTAGAGCAACGGTTGAGCAACCTGTTCAATTAGACATAAAAGCCTATAATGACACATTATCGGGCATAGGTGTAATCAATTTAAGTGATTATAAATACGATTATTCTAAAACAATTTTTGTTTATTAGAGCCTTCCTTTTATTTCCTTCTATTTCAGAATAAATAATTTTGTAATTATTTGACTATCTACGCGATATCTAAACTGATACACTCCTGAACTAAGATTGTTTTCTGTAGGATTATACTCTTGTATATACATCCCTGGCTGATATTCTTCATTATCAATCAACACTTTAATCAAACTTCCTTTGGCATCATATACTTGAAGATTTATCGTTGAGCTTTCTTTAATTTTAAAAGAGAAAAAGACTGTTTCACTAATCGGATTTGGGTAAACATTGACATCCATTTCGCCATTGTCTGAAATTATAGGTTTCACGGATAGATTAGTTTCTGGATTAATGATAGCCGTCCAAACGCTCAATAAATTTACCGGATCAAAACGAGTCCATATTGGACGTATAATTCCATCTTGTACCGAAATATTATTATAATCGCCAAAGAAGACACTGCTCACTGGTGTAAAAGGCGACTCGCTAATCTTATAATTTTCGAATGTTTGCCCGCCGTCTTTTGATACCGCTAAATAGACGTCTGTTTGTTCGTCTGAATAATTTCTTCTATCATAAAATACAAAGTATAAATAGCCCGTACTCTGGTCAATATCCATCCAGGTAAAAAACTGATTAGCAGTGGTGCTATCATTATTTACTCGGATTGGTGCCGACCAATTATTACCTCCATTTGTAGATTTGGCGAGCCAAATATCAGTATTTAAAGCTCCGTTGCGCTGGTCGCTCCAGTTGACGTAAATTGTACCATGATTAGGACCTCCACTTAAATCGCAATCGGTTATGGGCAAACCATTGCATCTACTAATACCAGGAATCTCAAAATCCCAACCTCCAGGAATACTTGAAATCAAAATATCATTCACCAACCAAGTTGCGCCACCATCTGTACTTTTGTCGAATACCAATCCATCAGGACCAGCCCAAGAAACATAAATTTCGCCATTAGGACCCACAGCTGGCGTTGCACCTTCTACAGTATTATCACTATCTATACAATCCCCCGAAGTTTTATTAATTCGCTGGGCTACAGACCATGAGTGGCCACTATCCAAAGATTTGGAAAACATAATATTACTTTTGTAAGTGGTATCTTGTGTATCATATTTGTCGAATTGCGTCCAAGTAACATACAAGTTATTATTGGTTCTATCCACTGCTATCCATTCTTTATCTTGAGCAAAGTCAGGCCTTCCATCTAATCCCATAAATGTATCTTCCGTCCAAATACCTAGATCTGTAATATATTTCTGGCAAACAATACGATCAATCCAATGTCCAGCTCCAGTTGGCGGACTAGCTAGGTGTAAGAAATAGAAATTACCAGCAGTGTCGTCAATGATGACAGGATCGCCCCAAACACCTGAGTTAGACGTGAGGTTATTTTCTGTCCAAGTGCGGCCTGTATCAGTTGACAAATAAACTTTATGAATATTAGCGCCAGCCATGACGATAGCTGGATTGATAGAATTGATATAAATGGTAGGCTCTTCGGGTTCATCCAAAGTGCCAATCATTACATTCTGAACCTGGGAGAAAAGTCCAGATGTAAAACCAATCAAAAAAAGTAAGCTATAAATGAGTCTCATAAAGTAAGCGCTTTGGTGTAGGGCAAAACTAATGAATATATTATTATCATACCACGAAAGAATTAGTTTTAATAGTCTGAAATCAAGACTAGTTAAAATTACCTCATGGTTTTAGAAAAACGAATTTCATGTAAATTCTCGGGATAAAACCCTAAATCAATTTATCTCAAATCATTGCAATTGATGAGAAAATGGTAGCCAATTTCATTGAATTTCCGGGCTGAAAGCCCAATTTAATTGAGCCCGAGGCAAGGCCTCGGGAGAAATATACCAATATCATCGTGCGCCCTGAAAGGGCAGCTTATATTAATCAAGTCCTAAATATTTATTTGTAATCAATATTTTTGATTGAGATTGGAACATAGCACAATTTTTAATTTGCCCTTTCAGGGCGAAGGTGAAACTTCAGATTTATTATTACCCAAGGCCTTGCCTTTGGGTTGAAATAAGCTGCCACTTTGTGGCGAAACAAAGATATTGAAAATTGGGTTCGACCATGTCTTGATTTTATATTAATGAATAATTGAAAACACAAATTAATACTTCTCAAAAAATTATCTTCAACAAAACCCAAAAAATAATTCATGTAAATTCTCGGGATAAAACCCTAAATCAATTTATCTCAAATCATTGCAATTGGTAAGAAAATGCAATTTAATTGAACTTCCAGGCTGAAAGTCCAAATTAATCTAAACCAAAGCATTCCGATTGGAAAAAGCCAATCCAACTTCATCGAACTTCCGGGCTAAAGGCCCAATTTAATTAAGCCCGAGGCAAAGCCTCGGGGGAAATATACCAATATCATCGTGCGCCCTGAAAGGGCAGCTTATTTTAATCAAGTCCTAAAAAATTTATCAACCTAATCAACGATAAGTTTCTTTATATCAGTGCCTTTTTGCGAAATAATTTTGATATAATAAAGACCAGCATTAAGTGATGAAATATCCATTCTTATTTGGCTGCTGCCGGTATAAATTTGGCTCACTAGTATTTTGCCAGTAATGTCGATGATTTGAATTGAAACTTCAGCTTGCTCGTTGCTAAAAACTAAATTCACTTCTTCTGTAGCTGGGTTTGGAAATATATCAACTTGATTGATATTCTCCTTTTCCTCTATTCCAATTCCATTAACATTAATGCAAACAGAGGTGTCGCTACAGTTATTTTCTGTTATAATAACTGCGTAATTGCCATCATAAATTGGAGAAAATGTTTGAGATATAGCTCCATTAACTGGGGAATAATTGCTGTCACAATAAACCCATTGATAAGTTGCATTTGAGTTGTTGGCACTTAAGGTCACTCCGCTGGCCGTTATCGAAACATCAATACTGCTCATGGTTAAATTAATAGTGATAATACTATCGCAACCATTGAAGTTGGCAATGGTATCGACATAAGTACCAGAAGTATTATACACATTTCCTGCTGGTGATAGGTATGGATGGCAAGCCGATTCGTTAATTGAACTCGTTGTTGTGCCATTGATAGTTAGGTTGATTGTCATTACACTATCACATCCTGCTGAATTTGGAATTGTATCCATATAAGTATTTGAAGTAGTCCAAGTATAAAGTCCGCTTGGGCTTGTGTAACTATAGCAAGCTGCTTCTGAAATAGTGCTTGTTGTACCGGTACCGCTTGTTAAACTTTTACCTGCAACCCAATTAGAGGTAGAACCACTTAAGCTAAAGTTATTAAGTGTTCCATTATTAAAGCTAACATTATTATCGAATAAAGTAGTAATCCCAGTATTAGATCCACTAGCAATTCCTTGATTAAATTTATAATAGGCTACCAAACCGGGTAGAGTTCCGCAAAATGAGCTATTCATATTAGAGGATATTTCGGCTGAAGTGCGGGCTGTATTCCAAATCCTCACTTCATCAATTTTACCATTAAACATATTCACTCCATCAATACGTTGACCTATTCTCACTGCTATAGAAGTGCCAGTATTCACAGCTACCGTTAAATTTCCCGAATTTTCTAAAATACCATCCACATATAAACTACATTGAGCAGTTGCTGAAGGATTAAAAACAACGGCTATATGATGCCAAGCACCATCATTAATGGCTGAAGTTCCATTAATTCCGTTACCGCCAACTTCTATTCTAAGTGCATTTCCCCATAATTGATTAACTGTAAACCTTTGTCCGTTAATAAAAGTTCCCCAATCTACTATTGTTTTTTGTGAACCGCTAGTTGAGGGGTCAGCATTGGCAGTAGTATTTATCCATGCCTCAACAGTTCGAGCGCTGTTTCCTGAAATACCACTAAATCCGGTCTGAACATAGTCGTCAGTACCATCAAAGTGAAGTGCATTTTGAGCGTTTAATACCAATGAAAATTGTAAAATAAAGCCTAGAAATAGTAATTTTATGGTGTTCATTAATGTAGTGTTTAGTTTTTAAAAATATGGCGTAAAAATAAACAAATCAGTATTAAAATTAACAAAAAAAAGCGCTATACCAATGGCAAAGCGCTTTTCTTTAAAGATTAGATTTCTAGCTATTGAATCACAAGCGTATTGACAAATTGTTTGCCATTACTTATGATTTGTAATACATAAGTTCCTTTAGCTAATGAACTAGCATTAATATTAATTTGGTTAGAACCTGCATGCGCCATTTGAGTTTCTTGCATTACCACGCGGCCGCTTAGGTCATAAATGCTGATATTCAAATCCATACTTTGTGCTGCATCTAATTCAACAGTAAATTGACCTTGACTTGGGTTAGGGAAACAAGCTACAGAATTAGCGAAACCAACTTCTGCAATGCCAATTTGAGTTTCATCAAAACGGTATTTAAACGCTTGGTAATAAATATTGGCCAATTCTTGGTTATCATAAAAAATCAAGGTATTTTCATCATTGATATTATTGGCCGCATTGCTCCAATTATGACTTCCTACTAATAAAGTTGGGCTACTTGAAGTTCCTTCGTCTACAATCATCAATTTGTGGTGCATGATACCAGGAAGGTCTCTATCATCGCGTAAATCTGTTCCAATAAGACCAGATAAAATTGACCATACTGTTGAGGAACAATCACTTTGGTGGTTAACCAATACTTTTAAATCAACAGAATTAATAGTAACTGCATCATCTAAAGCATAGGCAATATCGCTACGAGTAATCAACATGGTTGCAATGCGAATATTATCATCGGCTTCGCCAATGGTTTGTATAATTTTGTCATTGGTACCATCAGTAGGACTAAAATAACTAGACACATTTTTGCCTCCAATAATAAAATTATGAGGAGTATTATCTGTTTTAAATGGGCCAAACTTAGCTTCGGTAAGACTTGGGATTGGGCTTGTGGAACCAAACATTTCGTTAAACTCTAAAGTGTATGCTATGGCTAAACTTTTATCTTGTATAATAATTACGGTATTTGGGTCAAGATTAACTTGTCCATCCGTTAAATTAGTTCCGCCAGTCCATACCAAAGGTACATTAGGATCTGCATCATAAGCATCGATAACGATAAATTTATTGTGCATTATTCCATAACTAGAGCTGGTTGGGCTACCGATTTTCTTTATGGCTGCATCTACATTTTGAATACCAGTATTACCAGCACTACCATCAAAAATCATTCGAACTGTAACACCACGTGCGTGGGCATTATTCAAAGCAGTAGAAATACTTGAAATACCCGTTTCATTAAAATTATACATGGTGAAATCGATAGTAGATTGAGCTCTGTCGATATAGGCAATCAATGTATCATCAATAGATTCGTGAAGATAAATTGCATTCGTTCCGCTACTTACTGAATTATCAACTGGTGTATTAAAATAAGCAATTACATTTCCAGAAGATGCTGATTGAGTAATGAAAGTTTTAACCAAAGCAAAAGCAGTATCGATACCATCAACAGAAAAAGCTCTTACATAAAGCAATTCTGAAGCACTCAACCCCGTAAGACCTATGCTATGTGTGGCAGATGTTCCAGTTCCAGCTGCGACTAGACCTAAGTTTGGTGTATTTCCGTACATCAACTCTGTTGTTCCTGCCAAACTGGTTGTCCAGCTTAAAGTAATACCTGTTTGCGAAATATTACTCTCTGTTACAGGAGAGGTCATGGCAATATTATTACTCAAAACAATATCATTGGTATCGCGACAAAGAATTTGATATCCTGCAGTTGGATTAGTATAATCGTATTGAGATTCAATACCAATTATAGTAGCCAAACCAGATGGAATAATGGTTCCAATAAGCGGATGTCCTGAACGAACAAAGATTGATGAAGTTTGTCCACCAGAAATAATATTGTAGGAAGTATTGCTACTAAACGTTCCACCAGGATTAGTGGTGAAATTAACATTATCAATTTGAATCAAAGTTGATTCGCGTGATTCAATTAAAGAATCAGGAACAATCAGTTCAGGAGTTGGCAAAGTATTACCAGAATTGATTACTGTAAAACTAGTTACTGGATCAATTTCAAGAAGTTGATTGTAGTTTTTAAGTACACCTGTGATTAAAATTGAATCGCCACGAAGTACGGTAGATAAAGTAGAACTATAAGCAGCTACACCTCCTGTTGCATCTTGAATATATCTAATTGGGCCAAGCTCATCGCCATTGGTTACAATACCTTTAACAGTAACCGTTGCGCCAACGCCTAAAGCTCTGGCTGCGCTGATACTAATCTGTGAAAAGCCATAAGAGGATGCGAAAAGCATCACTAAAATTAATAATTTTTGTTTCATACTTATTTTATGTTTATTTGTTATTTAGTTTATTTGTTGTTAGGTTATTAAGTTGTTAGAATTTAACAGCCAATGAAGTCATGAAAGTACGACCCATTCCAAAGAATACGGTTGCAGATCGTGCATCAGATGAGTTAAAATTTTGACCGGAATACTGATCATTATTTTGTGCATCAGCTACATATTCTTTATCCAAAATATTGAGAATGCTGAAGCTTAAATTAAATCTGGAATTTTTTACTTTAAAATAATACCCTGCAAAAATATCTACTGTATAATAGTTGGGGATTTTCCAGCTTTGTATTGGGTTACCATTGTCATCAAATGAGTTAGGGAATTTAGCAGGATCCAAAGTCAAAGGATCAAACTGAGAATAATTATCTCCAAAATAGGTAACTGCTCCTTT
>ERZ889078.1001-NODE-1001-length-23615-cov-19.386460_pt1 | contig 23615 bp, 31 predicted proteins | sample MGYA00521266_ERZ889078 | MGnify/ENA primary metagenome ERZ889078 (study PRJEB32303, sample SAMEA104408618) | aquatic metagenome | biome: Brackish water; feature: Pelagic; material: water | place: Baltic Sea | collected 2014-06-16T06:34:00 | depth 76,534 m ...
GCAAGAATACCAATCCTAGATATACCATTAGGATACTTTGACCAATACTTAGACTTAACAAAAAGATCAAAGAAACGAGATGACGATGCTCTAAAAAACTTGTTAGGAGAAATAATATTAACAAACTTGAAAAATATGAACAGAAAAATACAAAGTTAGAATTCTATTTTAAAAAATATTTTTCAAATGTAAGAACACAACATGATGTTTGTAACATAAAACTTACAGCATAGAAATATTTAAAAAAGAAAATCATTCAAAAGAATGACATGGGCGCAAAAATACATGATATGAAAAAAGAACTCAAATACACTGCAGAATTTGAACATCATTTAGTAAAAATAACAACTGAAATCAAAAACATCATAAATTCTTCAAACTTAAAATCATTCAACTTAGTTGCACGAGAAAGTGATGGAAATAAAATATCTTTCATGGCAAACCACTTTGCACATAACTTCGCAGAGTTAAAAGAAGAAGTTCATAAATTAATCCAAGAATTAACAGCAATGCACATACCAAATGCAATTAACTTAATAGAACGAGAACTAAAAGAAGATAAGGGATTAGTTATAATTAAAGAAGAACATGACGAAATTGAATTCATAAAAGGTAAGCTTGAAAATATGAAAGGTCATCTTGATCAAATGGAAGCAAGACTTAATGAACTTCACGAAGGAATGCCTGAAGGAAAACTTGATTTTAATATTGTAACAAATTACATACACCTCTTAGTAACTAATTTGGTTGCAATGCAAAACTATCTGAATCATTTAAAACCAGAACTGAATATTCTAGAAAGTGATGAAAGAGAAATGTTAAAAGAATACCAAGAAATAAAAGAATTATTCTAACTTATCTACTGCATTCTTAAGAGCAGTTTTCAAAAGAACAAGATTTTCTTTTTTCAAATTATCAATTATTTCTTGCTTACGAACAAGTTCATCTTCTAAGTCATGAATAATTTTTTCATAATCCTTAGGAATAGCCTTTAGTTTTTTAGCCATAATAAACTCATAGACTCAATCATATAAAAAGTTTTTCGACTTTAACAACAATCTTCCGAAAAAAGTTCAAGAAAGTTTATAAAAAAGAATCCAAGAAAAGTAATAGATGACAAAAACAATACTACTACAGGAACTTCGAAACAACGCAAGAAAAAGCTTTGCAAAAATCGGACGTGAACACAAACTTTCAACAGATAAAATCTTTGAAACATACGACGAATTAAAAAAAGAGCCAATAACCAAACACGTTACATTAATTGATTTTAAAAAAATAGGTTATGGACAAAGAAATCTATTATTAATAAAAGCAAAGAAGAAAGAACAGTTACAAAAATTCCTAAAACAACATTCAAACATAAATAACATACATTCTGTTAAAGAATTTGATTTATCCTGTGAAACAATTTTTAAAAACATGAAAGAATATTATGAATTCTTAGAACAATTAGAACTATTTCAACTAAATAAGATAATAGATTATGAAGTCGTTGAAGATTTGAAAAGAGAAACATTACATCCAAAATTTTAAATAATAGTACTTCTAAAAAAAAAGTATGAGAACACAATTGCTAGAGTACAGTTGCAATGATACCGATTTATTCTACAGTAAAGAAATAAAAGAATATTTTTCATTAGATGAAGAAATCGATTTAGAAACACATGTTAAAATAATCTTGGAGAATTTCATAAATAAAAATCCTGAACATAAGAAACTAATAGAACTCTATACAAAAAAACAAAACCTTAAGGGAACAGCAATATTATCTGCTCATGGAGAAAGCGTTGACGGACGATGGAAATACAACGATGGCGAACACGATTTTTTAGTCCAAGGATGGATAAATGCCAAAGATGAACAATATGGTTTATTAATTATACATTCCTGCAACCCGGAAGGAGATGAGATACAATCAAAAAAATCAGCAGTTTTAGTACCAAACGTTGTCTACAATGAATTTAAACATTTACAAGGATTAGTAAATATAGAATTATACATTCCAGGAATGAAATATATTGACTCTTACACAACTGAACATAGTTTAAAACAACTTAAATAGAAGTTCTCCAAAAGATTTATAATAAGACATAAAAAACAACTTTTAATGAAAAAATTATTATTTTTGTGTTTAGTTTTATTCTTAATTCCGTTAATTTCGGCCCAATGGGATGATTGCAGATTTGGAATTACTGATTGTGAAATTCCTTGTGGTTTATATATTGATACTAATGCAGATGGTGAATGCGATCACGGACAACTAGAACCAGTAAAAGAAGTCAAAGAAATAGTTACGCCTGTGAAAGTCAAATATGATCCTCCTTACAATTTTTTCCCAGTATCAATCATTCTATTAGTCGCGTATGCAATTAGCTTTATTGCAGCCAATAAAAAAAAGATTAAGCTGATTAATCACAAGAAGTTCTGGAATGTACTACTTTTATTAAATTTTTTAGCAACAGGCATTACTGGAATCTTGCTTGTATTAAGAGTTAATTATGGCTGGGCGATAAGACTTCCTTTTAATGTGCTTTATTGGCATGTTGAAACAGGTATTGTAATGGCAATCATTTCTATTTTCCACATTTTTTGGCATCTAAAATATTTCACCAGAATGTTTAACAGATAATCCGAAAAATTTCCGAATACACTCGTTATTTTGCCGATATAAACATTTTTCTTGCGGTTTTTTCTGATAAAAACTTATAAATCTTACTAATTCAAAGATGTTCAAGGTGTTTATGAGATTAATACAATGCAAACAACAAAAGGAACCCTACAAATAAAATAATATTTCGAGGTGTATGAATGACTGAAAACATTAAACAACAGAATAAAAACTATTTGGGAAAAACAATAGCAGGATTAGCAATTTTTACAGCAGGAATGATTGCAGGCGACACATTAGATGCAAATAAACAATTCTTCCAACCATTAAAATACTTTAAACAACCAATAGCAGAGAACAGTCCGAGAGATTATTGGAACTACACAACAAAACTCGTTGAAGAAAATGGGGAATTAACTCTTTATTTTGGAAATAAATCAACAAATGAATTCTTACCAGTTCGAGAAAATGGATTAGTAGGAACAATGTATGATAACTTAACAAATATTGCAGAAGAGCTTAGCAAAGAATTAGGTTTTGATGAATTAAAAAATAATATTGAAAAAAAAGTTCAAGAATTTAAAGAGGAATAAAAAATGGGACTGATAAAAAAGATTAGTAAAATTGCTTTAATATACAGCATCACTTATTTCGGATTAAAAAGTTGCTCAGGTGTTTTATACTCTCAACCAATATCAGATTTAGAAAATAAAATTCAAACCGAAGAAAGAATAGAATATCAAAACAAGAATGAATACAACACAGAAAGGTACTGAATTTGAATTATATGTTGTAAGATTATTCAAAGATCTTGGAAAACACAACATCAAACACGACCAAAAAAAGAAAAAAAAACGATTTCGAAAAGAAAGCTTGAATTTTCAAATCGACTTAACATACGGGATTTTAAAAAAATATTATGTTGAATGCAAATATAAAACAAAAGGAAATGTCGGACTTGAAGAAGTGGCGAAATTTCAAAGTGTACTCAGCATATTGAAAATTCCAACTAAACAAGGCATAATGGTTACAAATCAAAACTATACTGCCAGAGCAGAATACTACGCTGTAAAACAAGAAATAACAATTTACAATCGAAAAGATTTATTAAAATTAGATAAAAAAAGTCGCGGATTAGAAGCGAAGTTATTGTAACATAAAAAACTAAACTATGATTAGAGTTAGCGAAAGCTATACTCGGAGGAATAAAAATGGAATTAAAAGTAGCAACGATGCAAAGACAATATGACCCAACAAACTCGAAAAAAGGACAAGAAATATTGTTAAGAAATCTTGAAACAAATGCAAAAGAATACATAAACAATTATGAAACCTTAAATGAAGAACAAAGAATTTCACACAATAAAAAACTTGTAAAAACTATTCTTGAAGAACACAAACAGGCAGAAGACAGCATTCGAAATCAAATGCTAAGAGAAGTAAACACTGACTATAACCCTTTACAGAAATTTTCAATACAAGTTTTAAAATTATTCAATGAAGAACAAGCTCAAAGATACGAACATAAACTTCAAACTCAAATAACAGAACAAGCAGGACAAAAAATAGTTTCAGAACTTGAAAATAAAATTGAAACCTTAACAATCGAAGAAAAAAACGCTTCTAGATCATTTAATGAATATGAAAGAAAAGAACAAGAAATAATTAACAAAATATTTGTAACAGAATCAGTCATACAAAATTATTCTAAAGCCAGAGAAGAAGGGTGTACAGAACTTGAAATGATGAAATTAGATCGAAAAGAATGTTATTCAGGAGAAGAGTATGATAAAGCAAATGAAATTACAGAAGGGATAACAAGCTTAAACAAAGATGTTCTTAACTGGAATAATAAAGAAAAAGAATTAACCAGCAAGATGATTTTTTCAAAAAAAAGACTTGATAGAGTTAGAGTCTACAAAGAAAAATCAGGCGAGGAAGTAATTATTAGAAAAGGCGTTCTTATAGCCCTTCAATTGTCGTATGAAGATTTCAAAACAAACTTAGAAGACAAACATTCATGGTCCAATCCTGAAGAGCTGTTACAAGGGTTTGATTTATTGGAAACAACACAAAGATTACAAAGAAGTATTGATAATGCTACAGAAGAATATCTTACAGCAACCAATATGCTACCAAATAATTTTGATTTAACTCAAAGCATTAGCTACGGATTAAAATCTAAAGTATCAAATATTAGAAACAAACATGATCTTTTAGATACGAATGCAAGCGAAGAAGCAATAAGAATAGCTGATGAATTAAGAGAAGAATTATACTCTTAATTTTTTGAAAAATGAAATGGCAATCTAAATTCATGCAAAGAAAAGAACTTGAGCTTGAAATTATATGTCAAACATGTTCAGACAATATTAAAAATTCAAGTCTTAAAGTGTTAAAAGAATTAAAAAATCAATTACTTTATGCTAGAAATGGTTATAGAGTTAAGGAAAATAAAGAAGGAGTACTTCAAACATTATATTTAGAACGAGAAATAAATCAAAAAATAGATTATAACACTCTGTTTAACCAAAACTTTTAAATATGACTTGACTGTAATAATAAGATAATGAAAAGGGGTTGGTTGATTTTAGTTCTAATTATTCTATCTATTAGTTTAGTAAGCAGTCAAGCAGACTTAGGAGGTTGTGTAGGTGTAAAACTCTGCGATACAGAATTCCCTTGTGGAATCTCAGGAGATTCAGTTTGTCCAGAAGATTTCATTAACAATCCAGGAGCAGCTTCTTGTTCTAGTCTAAATGGAAAATGTTTAGATGCTGATTGTAAAGCATGTATTAATGGACATATTACTAATGCGAGCGGAGATTTTATTGATGGAGCAGATGTAACTTTGGAACTTTATGCTTATGATGAATTCGGAGAAGTAATTAATATTCTAGAAACAACTACTAGTTCTACAGTAGGAGCAAATGGCAAAGGTTACTACAATTTTGGTGTTGATGGAACAGTTGGTGCTTCTTCAGGTCATAACGCAATTATTAGAGCTCATCACCCAGAGTTTGGTTGGGATGTTGCTTATATAGATCAAGTCCATTCTTATTTCTCAAAAGATAATGGTTGCTACCAAATCGATTTTGAATTCCCAGAAGCTTATTGTGAAGCTGATTGTACTTTAATTGGAACTGATATTTGCTTTGATGGATGCTATGGAGAAGGTGAATGTTTAATTAATAGCTCAGAATCACTTGGTTATACAGAAGAAGCGAAAACTTATTGTACAGATAATTTAGCAAAAGCAGGCGATAGATTTGAAATTGGAAGAGAAGGAGATTCTCTCCGATGGGTTGATTGTTGTAATGATAATGGAAAAGGAAGTTATTTGGAATATACTCCTAAAGCCGAACCAAGTGATTTAACAATTACAAAAATTAAAGATGCTATTAAAGTTACAAGAATTCTAAGATACAATAATAAAATAGCTAAAGCTCACGTTTATTACTGGGAATAAACTCTCATTCTATTTTTTATCTTAATAAAGATACTTTGTCATAGAAAGCTTTTGCATGATCGCAAGGTTCATGACTTTGACTACAATCATGAATACAACAACCTAAATGAACTGCTCCTTGTTTATGCAAGCACAAAATCATTGAATCCGGGCTCTCTGCTAAGTTTCCACTGCAAACACTACATGATAACGGCATTATCTCACTCTTTTATTAATAACAATTATCAAATAATAGGTTTAAAAAACTTTCGATTAGAAAAATTTAGAAAAAATGACTTTTAAAAACCACTACCACTACTAAAACCGCCACCGCCAAAACTACTACTACCACTACTAAAGCTACTTGAGCTAGAACTGGACCATGACGATGATGAAGTTGATGAAGAATAATTATATGATGGTTGTCTTGCTCTAAAATGTTGAGATGAATCTATACTACTCCAAACAGAACTATAAGATGAGGTTCCATCAACCAAATTGTCTAATAATCTGTTTATACTAAAACTACTATCAAAATAAGATCTGCTAGACTCATAATCTTTATTTCTAAATTTACTTTTTAATTTTTCAACATCATGAATTTTATCTTGAAGTTCATCTCTTTGATTTCGAACATCTTTTATTTTATCTTTTAAATTTCTTACTTCAACATCAATTGTTTCCAATCTATAAACAAGTCTATCATCTTCATCAGATGGTGAATCTCTTGCTTTTTGTTTTAAACCTTGAATGTCATCACTTTTTAGATAACTTCTAAGTTGTCTGATTGCAGTTTCATAATAAACTCCTTTCGTATTATCTAAAGATTTTAGTTCATTTGTATGAGAATTATATTGTGAATTAAGAGAATCAATTGTACCCATTAATTTTGATCTTTTTTCTCCAAGTTTATCGCCTTCTTCTATTAAGTCGGTTAATCCATAATCTTTTGAGACTTTATCTTCGATTTGTTTTAAACTAGCTCTAATTCCTTGGTATTCTTCTTGACTTTTTTGAACTTCTACTTGCATTAACTCAGGCATAGAATGTAAAAAATCAAAATTAGTTTTAGAATTTTCAAAATCTACTTTTTTTGCAACCCAAGAATCAAGTTTAGTAACTAGATTTCCTGCTTTATATGCCGTTGTTCCAAACCCTTTATTAACTAAATACATAAACAATTTATTATTTTCAAAAGCAGGTAATTTTTTTTCCAACTCTAAAGCAACTTCTTTAGTTCTAAGTTCATTTTGTGCAAATGTTTCTTCTAATAATTCTGCTTGAGAAACTAAATTAGTATAATCTTTTTGTTCATTTAAAACAGAAGAGACTGTTTTACTTAATTCATCACGTTCAGTTACTTTTGTATTTAAATGTTCAGTTAATATTTCAAGATCTTGTTCTTTTTCAGTTCTCTGAACATTTACACCATCTATTAAAACTCCCAATTCTTCTCTTCGTTCTTGTTTTTCAGATAATACATCTTGAACTGATGATTGTACTGCTCGTAAAGTATTTTTAACTGATTTTGCATCCATTTCTGGTAAATAGAACTCTGCTAATTTAACATATGCTTGTTCTCTTTCATTAGCTAACGAATCAATATTATTTTCAGAACTTCTAATTGATGAATTCAAATCTCTTTCATCTCTTTCTAAATCAGATAATTTTGATTTAATTTTTCTGTATATTGAATCTCCGCTATTGCTCATTTTATTTTCACCATTTAGTTATTTGACCTTCTCTTCTTAGAGGTTGACCATCCCGTCCTTTCATTTTTACTTGAGGCGTAATATAACCTCTTGCTTTTATTGCATAAACATTATTTTCAATTCGGCCATTATCCATCTTATCTCTTTTAACAGCTTCATAAGTTGCATTTGGAACTCTATCTCCCCACATTGAAACAGTTGAAGTTCGATTTGTTTCTTCACTAGTTATATCCTGAGGCACAATTCGTCCATTCGAATTACTCGCTTCAATTATTAAATAGACTCCTGATGCTCTTCGTCCTCTTGAATCAGTATAATACCTATCAATTCCGCTTTTAACGCCTGTTTTAGTTACAATTTTATAAGTTAATTCTTGACTTAAAAGTTCATGTATTCTGTTTAATTGATTAGCTTGATTTTCAAGTTGAGTTGCATTTATTGATCTGGCTGCTGATTGAACATTCAAATAAATCCCATCTAATTTGTCAATCGCCAATTGTTCTTCTGCAATATCCTTTCCAGCTTTGTAGAATTTTTCAGCTTGAATAACTGAATTTCCTGCACTAACCACATTAGCTACTTTATCTAAAGAAGCCTTAGCTGAGTTCATTTCTAGTTCCGCTTTCTGCACGTTATCTTGAGTCACATCATCTGTTGCAGTTCCATCAGAACAGAATTTTGCAAAGAAAGGGTCCGTACTATCTAATTCTAAATTTGAAACCACAATCATCTCATTAAAATTAGTATAATCACCTTTTAATGTTGATAGAAAGTTAGTTCTTTCTGTTAAATTTTGTTTTCGAGAATATAAGTTTTCAACAGCAAGTTCTATTTTTGCTTCATGATCTAATTTTGCTTGTTTAGCTCTTTTTTCTTGATCTATTTTATCTTGTTTTTCTCTAGCTTCTTGTGCGATTTTATTTTTTTCAGCTTTCTCTGCACTTAATTTTGCTCCATAATTTATTCCGCCCCATGTAAGTGTTGCTACAACTCCTACTGCTAAGACTGGAGCTACATAATGTTTCAATATTTTTATTCTCTCTGTAAACATGCTTGCTAATTTATATCCTGTGTTTCTTTGTGGCGTTCTAAAAGAATGTGCATTATTCATATAATTATCAACTGCAGTAAATGCATCTTCTTCTGATAATTTTTCACCTGTTTTTTCAGACATCTTTAGAATTCTATCTTTAAGATCAAGTTTTTGTTCATCAGCAGAAAATGTTGTTTGTCCTTCTTCAGATTGATTTCTTAAAGCTATAGCAACATCAGTTATTGCTAATAATTTTGCTAAATCAGTATTTTCCGAAGTCATTCTAATTAAAGAATATTAATTAGTTTTTAAACTTTTTGTTTTGTAATCACTTAACAATGGTAATTTCAAAGCATTCAGAAGATTTTCCCATCATAAAGACAATTAATCTCGTGAGTATAAGAAGGATGTTTTATTAAAAGCACTTGTTTCACTTCTGCAGGTTCAGGCAATCTAACTTCACCAAATTTATCATTTTTTCTTGTCGACATAGAATCATAAAAATCAACTAAAGACAGCATCATCGCATAATGATCTATTTTTTCCTGAGTGTTTTTGCTATAATCGATTGAAGACTTGGGAAGTCTTTTTGGATAACCATTTTCTTGAAACCAATGATGTCTTAAAATAATTTCCGCTGAAAAATCATGAATTCCCTTCAACATATAATAACCCGCTTTAGGATGTTCCATCATTTTTTTCATATCTTTTTCGTTGAAACCTTCTACTTTTTTTAAAGAATCAGAATCAACTGCACATTTACCCACATCATGTAATAATCCTGCATAAAACATGGCTTTAGGATCTAAATGCATATAATCTGCTAATTCTCTAGATTTAAGTCCGACTCTTAGAGAATGTGTATAAGTAGGAATATCTTTAAGTTTAACTAGATTAAGAAAAGTCATTATTGAATCTTGATACTCTTGTTCAATTGCAAGTTCAGAAAAGTTTTTTTGTACAAGGTTTTCTAGTTCCAGAACTACAGAAAGGTTCTTTTTTTTATACGATTCTAGTTCCATAAACTAACGGAATATTTCTTTTTTTATAAAATTAAGCGTTATTAGAAATAAAAAAATAAAACACTCAGCAGTTCACTGCTGGTGTCTCAAAAACAAGTAGTTTTTGAGGAAAATAAAAAATATGAGAATTTATTCCTCTTTTTTTTCTTCGTCGTCAGCTTCAGGTTCTTCGTCAGCAACTTCGTCTACTTCTTCAGTAGCTTCTTCTGCTTCAGGTTCTTCTTCTGCTTCTGGCTCTTCGTCAGCAACTTCTTCAGAATCATCTTCTTCAACAGGTTCAGCGTCTGCTTCTTCTGCTTCAGGCTCTTCATCTGAATCTTCTTCCACATCTTCAAGTGTGTCTTCAGTTTCGTCTGCTTCAGGTACTTCTTCAGAAACTTCTTCTGCAGGTGCTGATGCTCTTGGAGCTGCTCCGCCTTCTAAGTCACTTGCTTTAGTTGTCAAGCTAACGTTCTGTGCTTGATTTCCTTTATCAGTTACAGCAGGTTCGAATGCAACTACATCATTGTCTCTTAGAAATGTTCCTCTGTCGACAGCTGTGTAATGAACAAAGTACTCTTGTCCGTCGTTGCTCTCAATAAAGCCGTAGCCTTTTTTCCTGTTAAACCATTTTACTTTTCCTTCAACTTTTTCACTCATTTTTACTCCTCCGATACTAATACTATCCGATAATCTGGACTCTTTAGCTATGAAAATAAAAGTCTCTTTTTTAAATCTTTTCTAAATTAGAGATTTTTAAAAGCTTTTTTGACCCAAATTCTAATTTTAGAAATCTTTTTGTCGTCTAAAGTTTGACATCCACCCATATGATAAACTTTTGTTTTAATTCCACAAAACATCATAACACTCGTTTTAATGCTTCTTTTAGGAACATTGCCTAAAAACTTATAGATTATCTTTGGTCCACCAGTCGTAATGAATATTTTGGCAATTTTTCCCTTTAATAATCCAACAGGTCGGCCATTCACATATTTAAATGCAAACCCCGCAGATAAAACTCTATCAATAAACCCTTTTAAAATTGCAGGCATTGAACCCCACCAAATTGGATAAATCAATATTAACTGTTTTGATTGTTTTATTTTTTCTTGATATTTTTTTATTTGAACTGTTGGCTTTTTCTTCCTACCCATAACAAGTTCTTCTTCACTAAGAACTGGGTCAAATTTGTCTTTGTAAAGATTAATTACTTCAAAAGTTTGTTTTTGTTCTTTTAAATTAGCCTTAACTTCTTTTAGAATTGTTGAGTTATGTCCTTCTGTATTCGGATGTGCATATATTATTAGAGTTTTCATTTTAAGATTTGAAAAAAAGACTGTGTTATAAAACTTTTGAAAATAAAAAAATATTTAAGCTCTTAAAATAAAAAACCAGAGTTGTTCAAATGAAAGTATCGTTAATCACAGGACCAGAAGGTTATGTTCAAGGATGGGGAACCATACAAGTTACTGAAAAAATACAACAAGCATTGTCTGAATCTGAGATTGATTCTGAAATAATATTTGTTTCTAACATGTCCGAATTACAAGATAGATTAAATTCTTCAAAACCTGATTTAGCTTGGAGTTCTTTATACTTCTTATCCGACAATTCAGAATATATTGGCTCTAAAGATAATAAATGGGTTGTTGATTTATTAGAAGATTTTTCAATTCCTTATATTGGAGGTTCTAAAAACACTCTTGAAAGACTTCTTACAAAAAGTGCTTGTCAAGAGAGGCTTCAATCTTTTGGAATTCCTATTCCTGAGTTTTATTTAATTAAAAAAAATGAACCAATTCCACTTATGACTAACTTCCCTTATTTGATAAAACCAGATAATGAAGCTAATAGTAGAGGAATTAGCGATTCAAGTGTTGTTTATAATAGCAAAGATTTGAAAGAAAAAGTTTTTGAAATTCAAGAATTATTTCATCAACCCGCATTTGTTGAAGAATATTTACCTGGTAAAGAAATAACTATTTCTGCTATTGGAAATGGTGAAAAAATTATTCTTCCACTAGAAATCAATATTAAAGAAGAGTATAAAGAAAACCATTCTTTATTGACTCACGATGTAAAAAAAGGTGGTTTAAAAAATGGAAAAGTTGCTCTTTTTAAACCTTCTAAAGAAGAAATTGCAATCACTTCAAATATTGCATCTAGAACTTGTGATGCACTAGAAATTCAAGATTGGACTCGAATGGATACTCGTAAAGATAAGAATGGTAATTTCAAAGTTTTTGATGTTAATGGCATTCCTGGTTTAAGCAATATTGGAAGTTATCAGTCAATTGCGTTTTACACTTATTACCCTACTATTTCAAAAAAAGAAGTTTATGATTTCATGATTAACACCATTGTTGGTAAAGGATTAAGTCGACATGGTTTACCAATTCCGAATAGAATGAGAAAAAAAATGCTTCTTTAGTTTAGACTCTTTCCCATAAAAAACTCTCCACTCCCATCTGGAAATGCAGGTTTTGTGTATAGAATTGGTTTAAACCCAGCGTTTTCATAAAGTTTTTTTGAACCACCATTCTCCCAACAGTCAACAAAAGCTTGAGCAGCTCCTTGTTCTTTTGCCATTGTAAGTCTTTGTTTTATAAGTTGAGTTCCTATTCCTCGTCCTTGATAATCAGGGTGAACTGCCATTGCAACCATTAAGAAATCAGAATCATTAATTCTTGGATTGTTTGTTAGTTCATTCGAATAATATCTTGCAGAAATATCTCCTTCATAAGTAAAAGCCAAAGCATCTTTTTCTAATTTGTCTTTTAATGATAAAGCGAATTCTTGTGGGTAAGCAGCATAATTTAATTTTTTCTTATAAGAATCTTCAAAACCAGATTCAAGATCTTTAAACAAAGTTCCAGCACCATAACCAACTAATTTTTCTCCGTCTAAAGCAATAAATAATTCTTTTAAATCCATGGCTCTTGATATGTAAAAATAAGGAGATTCATTAACATCTTCAAATTCAGGAAATGCAAGAACATTCAAATCTTGAATTGCTTCTTCGAGAGGTATGTCTTTTGGAAGTTCAAATTTTCTTATTGTTATATCACTCATAAATACCAATGCAAACTTCTAATTTATAAAGTTTTTTATTTTTACCACTATTTAGTGAGAAAAAGCGAAACATTTATATACTAAAAACACCATAAAAGAAGTAAAATGGTGTTAGGAATCGCTCAAGGACTCACTCTTGCAACAGCAATTAGAAACTCCCAATCAAGAAAAGAGAATAAAGTTGCTGAAAAAGCAAAATCAAAATTCTATGATTTTTTGGAAACATATGCAGAAACTCATAACGTTAATCACTGGGCAGGATACTTAAACGGAGATCCATTCTCACCATTCAAACAATATTTAACAGTAAAAAAACAAGTCAAAATTCTAGGATTCATACCAGACACGAAAGATATCGCAGTTTTAGTCATAAATAAAGAACCACAATATGAAACTGGTCAACCAGAAGGACTTGAAGTTCGAATTGATACAAACTATAAAACACAATTATTAGATTTTAAAAGCTCATTTAAAGAAGAATTTGGAACAGATGTAAAAATCGAATACTTTTCAAGAGAATAATTCTAAAAAGATTTATAAATAATCAAATAAAAATATAGTTTAATGAGTAAAGATATGAGTTTAAGAGAGAAAATTCAATTCTATATGATTAACTGCAAGACTTTACCAGGCAAACTAATTGATCTTGCAATAATATTTTTTAACTTACTAATCTGTTTACTATTTGTTTTAGAAACATACCCTATATCACAATCAACCCACAATATTCTCTGGAAATTAGAATTATTCATCGTATCTTTGTTCATAATAGAATACATGGCCAGACTTTACGGATCTAAAAATCGCTGGAAACAAGTTTTCAACATTTACAGCATTATCGATGTAATTACAATTCTGCCAACAATAATAGTTGTTTTATTACCTGCAGCATCTGCAAGCATCAGCATAATTAAACTAATGAGAGTATTTAGAATTTTTAGAATATTCAGGTTTTTAAGATTTGCTGCAGATCCAGAATTCTTTTTTGGAAATATCACAGCACACCTATTAAAAGTAGTACAATTACTATTAACATTATTAATTATATTCTTTGTGTCCTCAGGTTTATTTTGGCAAGTAGAAAGCCCAATTAACGACAATGTTAGTACATTCGGAGACGCATTCTATTTCACAGTTGTAGCACTTACAACAGTTGGTTTTGGAGATATAATACCAGTTTCTGAAACTGGAAGATGGATCACAATATTAATGATATTTTCAGGAATAATTTTAATTCCGTGGCAAGTTAGTCGTATTGCAAAAGAATGGATTAGAATCGATAAAAAAACAATTACTTGTTCTCAATGCGGATTACAACATCACGAAAAAGATGCATCACACTGTAAATCTTGTGGTAAAGTAATTTTTCAAGAATACGAAGGAAATTAATTATTTCTTATCAACAACATGTTTAGAGAGAATACCATTAGATAAATCTCGCTTCAATTCTTTACCATAACCATCAAACAAAGATTCAACAAATTGATAGCCTCCTTTAACATGTTCAGGCATACCAGCCGCATCAATAAAATCATGAACTGCATCAGTTAAAGATTCAGATGTTGGAGCAGAAAATTGCACATAAAACATCGCACCCATATGAACAGGATCATTTCGTACAACACAAAAAACAGTTTCATAAGTATCTTTAACAACCGTTTCAGCTTGACGAATACTAGTTACTAAATCATCAAATATTTCTAGTTTACCATTATGAAGATATCCTACGGGATAAGGATACAATAAAGCAGTAGATTTGTCCATTCTGAACTAAAGAAAGAATTAACAGTATATAAAGTTTTTCATTTTTACCACTTACCAGGAATAACTGATTTGTTTTAAATTGAATCATTCATTTAAGGCAAAAACGCAAATTCAAGAAACAACGTTCTTATACGCAAAAACCAACCCATTATATGGTGAAAAAATAAAATGGTTAATGTAAATTTAAACAAAGATGAAGCTTCAAAACAAGCTTCAAGTACAAAGAATAATATGTGGAGACCTGAAGTCCATCAATTAGCAACAATTGAAGCACAAATAACTTTAGCAGAAGCATATTTAAACAGAAGTCAAGCAATAGAAGAACACTATCAAAAAAAAGAAATAACTCTTTCTAATGCTTGGGATCAACAAGAAAATGCAATAAATCACGCAGGAAAAGCATTAGAAGCTGTAGTAAACTATCGGTTAAACCCTCCAAGTAGCGATGCCATGTCAAGAATATATGGTGCAACAATCAAAAAATTAATCGGACCGACACTAGAAGGCCTAGACAAATACCAAAACAAAGAAGAAATGACTGCTTTGTTAGAAGAATTCGTAACTACATACGACGATGAAGAAGAAGATTCAAGTGAAGGCTCTTTAATCATGCAAGTAGTGGGCATTTACAATGATGGATATAGTGGACAAACGCACACAACAGAGTTCTTAAAGAAAAAAGGACTTGAACAAGTGTTAAACTATGTTAGTAAAATAGATGGTCCTGAATTAATGAGCAAATTAAGAACTGCAAGCGTAAATATTCAATCAGAGGAAGGACACACCCAAACAATTGCAAATAATTTAACAGAATTCATAACAAGAATGAGTGGGCAAGTAGAATATAATTCTGAAAAATGGGATCAATACAGAAATTTATTGACAGAGTCCAAAACAGAATTAGCAATCATGACTGAAGAAAGAAATGTTATGGGTAAAGATTTAGCTAAAGCAACAAGTTGGGTCTTAGATGTGGTTGCAGGTCTTGGAGAAAACGTAAGCGACTTAGAATATCAAGGATTCAAAAGTATGGCTTATGTTGCATTGCAATCCATGTAATAATTTTTTTAACTTTTTTATTTTTAATTTTTTTCTTATATTTTTAAACTAGAAACATTTGTAAAACATTAAACAAATACCCTATCAAAATAATTGCTACAGTTACAACACCAAAGAAAATAGCGATTAATTTCAGCTTCATAGCACGTCTTAGAATAACTGCTTCTGGAAAACTTAGAGCAGAAATAGCCATCATAAAAGCAAGTACTGTTCCAAGAGGAATGCCTTTTTGAAATAATACAACTGCAATAGGAACAATTGCCGCACAACCACCATAAAGAGGAACACCAAGAATAGTTGCTAAAGGAACAGTGAAAATTCCACCCGCACCAATCCAAGATTGAATTAATTCTGAGGGTACATAATTATGAATTACAGCACCAATACCAACACCAAATAAAATCCAAGCCCAAAGTTTTCTAACAATAGACCAAGCTTCATCTAATCCAAAATATAATCTATTTTTAAAACCAACTACAGACTTTTCTTCTTGAGAATTATTTTTAGAAATAACAAATTCTTTGACTAAATGTTTTTCAAGTTTCATCTTACCTAATATTAGACCTGAAACAACCCCAACTAAAATACCGCTTGCAATATATGCGAGAGTTATTTTCCAACCAAAAAATCCAAGCATTAAAACAACTAAATACTCATTAACAAGCGGAGAAGTTATCAAAAAAGAAAATGTTATTCCAAGAGGAATACCTGCTTTTAAGAAACTTAAAAATAAAGGAATTGAAGAACATGAACAAAAAGGAGTTACAGTACCAAAAATCGATGCTAATACATTTCCAACTCCTTTCTTCTTACCAACAAGCCACTTCCTGACTTTTTGTTGAGATACAAAAGTTCTAAAAAATCCAATAAAAGCAATCATGAAAAATAATAAGAACAAGATTTTAATTGAATCGTAAATAAAGAAATTCAAAGTCTCATACAGTCTACTAACAGGATCAAGACCTAAAAGTCCATTCAAGAATTTATCTATAATTACTTCGTACATGAGTCGTCCGAGTCACTATTGCAACAACAAGAGTTGTTAGCTTTATCTTCCATTTTCTTGTCTAATTTTTCAAACATTTTTTTAAAAAAACCTTTTTTTTCAGCCATTTATTTCACCTTACCAGTTATATTTTTATCTACAAATACTTCTTCGCTGTTGGCAGTTAATACTTTACCTTCAGAAAAAGCTTTACCATTCTTTCCTTCGATTTTCACTGTTAAAAAATCTTTATAATTAATAAGTTTTGAATTAGGTTTTGCACCTGAAATTGTTACTTGGTCTCCTGGTTTAGCATCTTTAACTAGTAAAAGACCAACGTCTGTATCTTCACCAGCTGCAAGAAGCATTCCTTCGCTTTTTTCTCCACGAAGCTTTGCAGGTTCAAGGTTTGATACAACAACTATCTTTTTACCAATTAAATCTTCAGGCGAATAATAAGCTCTTAAACCAGCAACTAATTGTCTTTTTTCACCAAGGTCAATTTGCATAACTAAAAGTTTATCTGCATCAGGATGAGGTTTAACTTCTAAGATTTCTGCAACTTTTAAATTAAGTAAAGAAAAACCAGTTTTCTTCTCTTCTTCAACAACTTCTTCTTTTTGAACATTAGTTAATAATATTTCAGGCTGATTAATTGTATGGTTAGTTAAATCAAAATTTAAATCATCCCAAGTTAAATCTTTTACATTAAGTTGAGTTCGAATTCCTTTTGCATATCCGGGAACTATTGGACTGATTAAAATCGTTAAATTCTTTACAATATTCAGACAAAGTGAAAGAATCTCTGGAGCTTTATCTCTGTTTTTCCAAGGTTCGTTTTCTTGCATAAATTTATTTCCTAAAGCAGAAATTTCTAATATTTCACCAAGTGCTTTTTTTAAGTCTCTTGATTCATATGCTTCTTTTACTGATGCAAATTTAGCAACTATTTCTTTTACAACTGATTCATCTTTATTAAAATCAACAATTTTTGAGTCTAAATTTTTATTTGTAAAAGATAATGATCTGTAACAAAAATTAGATATGTTTCCAACTAATTCTTTATTGATTCTTTCAATAATTAAATCTTCAGTATAATCTCCATCTCCAGTAATTGGCATTGCACCAATTAAATAGAATCTGAAAGGATCAGTTCCGTATTGTTTGATTTGATCAAATGGATCAATTACATTACCAGTTGATTTGCCCATTTTTAATCCACCAATATTCAAAAATCCATGAACAAATAATTCTTTAGGTAATTCAATTTTTGCAGATAAAAGCATTGCAGGCCAGAATGCTGCATGAAATTTCAAAATATCTTTTCCAATAACATGAATATCTGCTGGCCAAGCACTCTTAAACTGTTCTCCTTCTTGTTCATAGCCAATTCCAGTAATATAATTTGATAACGCATCACACCAAACATACATAACATGGTCTTCATCGTTTGGAACTGGAATTCCCCACGGAAGAGCATCTTTTGTTCTTGAAAAACTAATATCTTCAGCTTCTTTTAAGAAAGAGAGAATCTCGTTTTTTCGAACGTTTGGAACAACTTTATAAGTGTCGGATTGAATTAGTTTTGCAACTTCTTCTTTGTATTTTGATAATTTGAAAAAATAGTTTTCTTCTTCAATAGTTTCAAGTTCTTTATTTGGATGATTAGGACATTTATTTTCAACAAGTTCTTTTTCAGTTTTGTAAGATTCACAACCAACACAATAAATTCCTTTGTAAGATTTCTTGTAAATATCACCTGCAGCAACTAATTTACCCCATAATCTTTTAGCACCTTCATAATGAGCTTTTTTATCTGAAGTTCTAAGAAAAGAATCATAAGCAATTGATAACTGAGCGTATAAATCCTTAAAACAAGCAACGTTTTCGTCTAAGAAAATTTGAATATCTTTGCCTTCTTTTTGTGCAGTTCGCCAATTTTTAATTCCGTGCTCGTCAGTTCCTGTTTGGAAAAAAACATCTTTACCAAGAAGCTTGTAAAATCTAGCTAGAACATCTGCCTGCACAATTTCTAAAGCATGACCTAAATGAGGTTTACCATTAGGATATGCAATTGCTGTCGTGATATAATATTTTGATTTTGCCATTAATTATAAGAACAAATAACTCTATTTAAAGGTTGTTGTTTAGAAAGAACATAGTTAGTTATTATTATAAAATAGTTAATCAACAAACCTTTATAAGTAAATTAATAATCCTAATTTACAACATGAAAACAAGTGAAATACAACTTTTAATTGAAAAAACAAAACAGATAGACTTCATTGCTCAAGGTTTAAATACACATTATTCTCCAAATCATATTGGTCAAACAACTAAAGAACATTGTGAAAAACAATTTACAATACTGGAGTTTGCTCTAAATAAAAATTATGATAAACTAACAGCCATGATTGAAAACGAACATGTAAAAGAAAAAGATTTCTTATACACCACTGTTGATGATGTGAGTTCAGTTTTCAACCACTTATTAACAGGATTAACCGATTCTGATCTTAAAGTTTTATTAGCAACAGTAGCAACTCATGATATTGGAAAAGTCAATCCTAAATGGGCAAAAGATAAATTAAATTTAGATGGAGTAGAATTCATTGCTCACGATTATGATTCTAGAATCATACTCGACAACAATCCAAAAATATTATCAGAATTTAATTTAAATAATTCTGAAAGAAATCTTGTTTTAGACTTAGTAAAATATCATTCAGTACCAGGACAATATTTCTTCGGTGAAGGAAATTTGTCAGCGTATCAACCAATAATGAATTATGCAAGAAGTATTAATTCAGAAAATCCTTTAAAATTAGCAAGAATTCATGGACTAATCGATGTGATGTCTGCTTTAAATCATGGTTTTGTAAAACCAATTCTGGCTTCACATCAGAAAATGTCTGATTTAATATCTGCAGTTTATAATGAAGGAGGATCTTTGGGAGATGCTTTTAAAAGAGAAGCAGAAAATGCAACAAATGATTTAAAAAATATTAAAGAGAAATACAGTTTAGCTTCAAATTCTATTTATAGGTTAATTAAACTAACAGGTTTAAACAAAGATGATGCCAATACAATAGATGAAGCATTATCAGAATTAGATAACAGCTTCATATTAGAATTCAACACCGCAACAAGTAGTGAAACAACTTGGTTTGGAACATACATTGCAAACGCTTTTGGTGGCGGTTTAAAAAGAGCTTTTGGAAATGATGCAACAAACGATGATTTAAAAGAAGTTGTGAAAACAACTGTTAAAGTAATTGCAGGAGCTTCAGCATACCACGGATCATTTGGCAGTAACTCTTATGCATTAAGTTCTGTAACTCCAGGTTTAATGATTGTAGACGGGAAAAAAGATTTAATTTTAGAAGAAGTTAATCAATTAACTAATTTAACAGACACAGTAACACAATTATCTAATCAAAATAAAGGATTGTATGCTAGAGGAAATAAAGATGCAATCGAAATAAGTTATAAATTATAAACATGACAGGAAAAATTTTATCTCCACCAGAAATAATTCCTTATGAAGGACCAACTATTTTTTTAGCAGGACCAATACAAGGAGCACCAAACTGGCAAAACGAAGCCATTCAATACATACAAAATTTAAATTCTAAAATTAATATTGCTAATCCAAGACGAGAATATTTAGATGGAACATTTGTTTATGGTGCGCAAGTTGATTGGGAAACACACCACCTAAATAAAGCAAATATTAATGGTGCAATATTATTTTGGTTAGCAAAAGAAGAAGAACATTTTTGTGAACGAGCTTATGCACAAACTACCAGATTTGAATTAGCAGAATGGAAAGTCAAACAAGAAATGACTGGTTCTAAATTGGTTGTGGGCATCGAAGAAGGTTTTTCTAATGCAAAATATATTCAAAGAAGATTCAGTCAAGATTGTCCAGAAGTAGCTATCACATCAACACTAGAAGATACTTGCAAAGAAGCCGTAAGACTTGTAAATCATAAATAAACCACAACAATTAAATAAGTAAAAGCACAATAACACTCATATGAAGACCTTCAAAAAGGTTTTAGTCTATGGATTCTTTATCTGGTTAATACCTTTCATAATATCGTTCGCAATATTCCCTTTAAGAGGGTCTAATAGAGCTTTATTTGAATCAATAATGCCTGTAGTAATTGCTATTTGTGCAGTAATCTTCACAGCTCTTAGCTTTAAATTTATAGACTTAAAATTTGTAAGAAATGGAGCTATATATGGTTTTTCATGGATGCTTATCAGCATTGCTTTAGATTTAATAGTTTTCTTAAGAGAACCAATGAATATGAGTCTTTACGAGTATTTTATAGATATAGGAATAGCTTATTTGATAATACCAGTTATTGCAATTGGTACAGGATTCGCATTTGAGAACAAGATTGGTTGGTTAAATAAATAATACTAATTTAAAAAAATTATTCATCAGAATTAATTTTATTAATCAACTTTAACAAAAATTGCTTGAATTTAATATATTCTCCACTAATAATAACAGAATCTCTTCTTGGTCTTTGTAAAGGATTAATAATTTCTTTTTTTATTGTTGAAGGTTTTTTTGTTAATACAAATATCTTATCCGATAAAAAAATTGCTTCATCAATATCATGAGTTACAAAAACAATTGTTTTATTCGTTTTTTTCCAAACATTCAAGATATACTTTTGAAGTTTTAATTTAGTTACAGGGTCTAATGAAGAAAATGGCTCATCCATTAAAATCATTGCAGGATTAACAGCCAAACTCCTACAAATAGCAACTCTTTGTCTCATACCGTGAGATATTTCATGAGGGTAATATTCACCATATCCTTTTAAATCAAAATCATGTAAAAATTTCTTAATTATGCTTTTTCTTTTAGAAATATTCACTTTTGAAAATTTTAATCCAGATTCAATATTTTCATAAATAGTCATCCAAGGAAATAATGCATGCTCTTGATATATGGTGCAAATCTCAGATGTTGGTTTTTTAATTATCCTATTTTCATAACATACTTGCCCTGATGTTGGATTTATGAAGCCTGCCATCACATTTAATAGAGTTGTTTTTCCACAACCTGAAGAGCCCAGAATACAAATAAACTCTCCTTGATTTATAGTCAGGTTTATATTATCTAAAACTGTTAAATCATCAAATTGTACAACTAAATTTTTAATATTAAGATTTTTAATTTTCTTCACCTCTAATTAAATGCCATTTGTAATGTTTTCTAGTAATTAAGAGAAATAATTTATCAACCATATAAGCTATAGATGTTAAAACAATTAAGTTAACCATCATTTTATCAATAAGAAACGCTTGATAATATGCAAAAATATGATATCCTAAACCAAAAATGGCTCCGTTCATTTCAGCGGCCACAATAATTATGAATGCAAATGAAATTCCAATTCTTATTCCAGTCACTACAAACGGTAAAGCTTGAGGCAGAATTATATACCTTATAAGACACCATTTATTTGCTCCAAGACTTTTAGCAGCCCACACATATAACTTGTTAATATTTTTTATACCTGCATAAGTATTTAACCAAATGACTGTTGTTATTAAATAAGTCAAAGTTAATACTTTTGAAAACTCTCCAATTCCAAACCACAAAATAATAAATGGCACTAAAGCTACTGGAGATGCAGATCTCATATAATCTAATATTGTACCTATACTATCATATGCCAAACTTATCTTGGCAGTTATTATTCCAAGAATAATTCCAAGAATTGTTGCAACAAATAATGAAATTACAATTCTGTTTATGCTCCAAAGAATATCTTTTAACAAAATACCTTCCTGAATCATTACAATTAAAGATAAAAAAACAGTTACTGGAGTGGGAAATAAATCAGTGTTAATAATTACAGACACTATCTGCCAAATAAGTATAACTACAAATAAAGTTATTAATTTTACATACAATCTTTTCATTTGGCATCACTTCAATCATATTATGGTTCCATTATTAAATCTCAAATTTGTTTAATTAATCCATCATAAATCATATAATTATAGTCAGGTATTTCTTGTTCAGCCACTATTTCTGAATCAATCGCCCATTGTGCTTGAATATTCATGTAATTAATTACACTTTCATCTAAATATAATTCAAAAGTATAATCGTTCCATGTATCTCTTAAGAACTCTTCATCAAAATATGTATACTTTGAAACAATTAAAATAGATTCTTCTTTATTTGAAACAATATACTCATTTGCTTTTTTTATTGCCTTTAGAAATCTGATTAATTTATCTTGATTCTTATCTGTATAATCTTTTCTTGTAACAAAACTAAAAGTCATAGGAATATCTGCATCTTCAAATTCAATATAATTATCTTTTAATTCTTTTTTTAATTGGTTTAAATTCGGCTCCCATACACCAACTGCATCAACATCTCCTCTAACTAAAGCAGTAACCATTTCAGGAGCTTTTAGATTAATTAATTCAACTTCTTCAAGGGAAATATTATTATATTCTAAAAATTTTTTAGTAAAATATTCTCCTCTCGTACCAAACAAAGTAGCTATTTTTTTCCCTTTTAAATCTTGAACAGAATTTATACCCTTATCTTTTCTGGCAGCAATTTTTTCATGAGTCGGTATTTTAACAAAAGTTGCAAGTATATCAACTTGAAGATTATTAAAGCCTCCAAATACTAAGGGAGGTTCTGCAACAGTTGCAATATCAGCACTACCGCCTAATAAAGCTTGAAGATCATCTCTCCCAGACGTAAAATATTTGTACTCGACATCTAACCCAAAGTCATTAAAAAAACCTTTTTCTTGTGCTACAAATACTGGTGCAGTTAAAACCCATTTTCCATGCGCAAGCATAAAATAATCATTCCCAGATTCTTTTACAACTTCACCAGTCACACCAGTTTGTTTGAAAATAAAAATACTGCTG